>JAEEGI010027915.1_pt1 | contig 10769 bp, 14 predicted proteins | sample 8958751 | NCBI WGS metagenome assembly JAEEGI01 (sample SAMN16246545, study PRJNA631951) | gut metagenome | biome: gut microbiome; feature: rumen; material: KS-attached | host: Bos | place: Iran: Karaj | collected 2018-10 | reverse complement strand
AACGTCATATCTCTCCTTGTTGTATTATTTATACAACAAGTATAATTGTGTTGTACAAAAAAGTCAACACTATTTTAGCGTTTCATTACCGGAACTTTTTCACCAATCCCCGCCTTATCAGCTAACCCCACAAACTCCTCCACCCCCGCGAGCTCCGGATATCCATATTCAGCCGTCCGATAATGCATCGGGATAATACACTTTGGCCGACATGCCTCACAAATCTTCCCCGCCATTTTAGCATCAATCGTATAATATCCACCCACCGGAACCAGCAAATAATCCGCATCTGAAATCGCCGTCATCTGCTCACCATTTGGAAAATGCCCCAAATCCCCAAGGTGCACCAACTTTTCACCATCCTTCAAAATCACAAAAATCGTATTCGGACCACGCAGCGTCCCGCCATGGTCATCATGGAAACTCGGCACTTCTTTTACGTTAAAGCTACACTCGCCTGGCAAAATTTCCACGCATTCGCGTCCGCTATGATCCGCATGCTCATGTGAGCAAATTACTCGCTTGCCAGAAATGCGTAGTGGCTTAAGCCCTGGCACTGAGCCATCCTTATATGGGTCAACCACCAATTCATTATCCAGCCTAAAACACGAGTGCCCCAAATACTCAATTTTCATTTTAGCTCGCATTGTCATTACTTGTATTAGTTTCTATTGTTCTATCTTTGTTTTTTTCTAGCTCTAATTCCGTAAGCTTTCTTAGGTCATTCTTGATTTTAACTACGCAGATACCAACGTAAATCATAAAAACAAACAATAATACTCCAAAAAACATAATTACCAAAAAAATATCTTGGCTCATCCCAAGTATATTATTATAACTATATCGCATACTATATATTAAACCTCCTTTATGAATATAACTTTATTTTACCACGACTTATACCGCGTAAATACCTATTGCATTTTTATACAAAATGTTGTATAATATATGTGGCTTGTAAAAACGCCTATTTTCTCGAAAGGAGACGTACATTATGTCTAGGAATTATTGGGATCTGGATGATACATCCAAGCACTGGGACATCGAACGTCAGCTGAAAGGAATGCTTGAAGGGAGCTATCGCTCCTACAACGGCGTTTACCCCGACAGCGTCGAGGATGTCCACGTCAACTCCGATGGCACCGCCGATGTCGATCTCTATGGCAAGGACAGCAGCGACCGCAAAGGTCACTACCACTTCCATCTGAGACTCTACCCCGACGGCACCTTCACCCTCATCAACTGCCACAAAAGGTAATCCCCTCTCCTCGCCCCGTTATACACGGGGCTTTTTTATTTACCGAATCTCTTTCGATTAAATTCTTTCTGCACTTTTGCGAAGCTTTCCGGTGTCCTAGTAATCTCTTCTACTTTCACTAACATCTTCTCAAACGATGGATCTTTAAAATACATCGTCTTCGCCGCATAACCATCTGGTGAATATTTTTCCCGGATATGCACCCTCACATCTTCGATTATTTCATCCTCCGAATAATCCGGGTGCAATAATTTATTATAATCATACGCCCTTTCTAGCATGCTCTCCACCGTCGGATTCCGATCTGCCGATGATACAATTTTTCCATAAATGCTACGTGGTTCATGACCAAGTGACGCTCGGTGATCCTCCACCGCTTCCGCCATCGTCTCCACTTCTTCCGCCGTGAAATTCTCCAACAAAAACTTATCGGCTCGCATCATTTTTGCAGATTCAATATTGTGCGTTTCATTGTCAATTAATCTTCCTAAATCATGATAAGCCGCAATTATATACACCATGTCGAGATTTACTCCCGGTGCCTGCTTGGCAAACTCCAAACTACGGTCAATCACCTGTTCGATGTGCCCTCCCGCATGGCCACTTAGTTTTTCATATTGTGGCAAAATCCTCGTCTCAATATATTTTCTTACCTTCGCACTAATCTGCTCAACACTACTCATTTTTCTTTTGCCCAATCCGGTCTTTCTCCATCAAACAGAATCTTTGGCGTGTGCAAATTCACAGTATCTGTATCAACCCCATAATAATGTTGGTATGTCGTATCTACCGAACCAAACTTCGCTTGGCTCTTAGAAAAACCCAATAAATCAGCCGTCTCCCACACTGACTTTTCGGTTGGTCCTTCCACTTCTATGAACGTTGGAATCCACGGCCAAGTATCAATGCAAATTTCCACTTCACCATCCTCCGCTTCATACACCCAAGTCTCTCGTAAACTTTCCTGTTCTGCTTTTTCTTCCAAACCACATCCACGCATAAATAACACCCCCTTCTCATAATCATCAATTACCACGTTCACTTCTTTTGTGCCCATAATTGAATGGTCATCCGCCACATTCTTATATGTCATTACAATCTTGCCACCACCTTCGTCTCGTACCCTAGCAAAACTATGTGGACCCGTATCAAACACAAACCTCCGCATCAAAACCTCCGGCTTCACTAGTTTCGCCCCAATTTCAGTAAGCTTTTTCCTCACCTCATCTTTGTTGATATCCAAAAATTGTGCCTCTATCTCGTTATTCATACCTTCATTATACCACCAGTTTAAGACTGGAGTTCAAAGCGATATTTTTGCTTAACGTCTGGATACTTTTGATGATCAACCCTTGATAGAAACATTTCAAGTGGGCGGGCATAGAGCTTGCCTTCGCCATAAAGTGCTCGGTAGATAACTAGCTTTTCGCCGGTTTCGGAATGTTCGCAGATGTCTTCTACTAAATAAAGGTTCCCTTTGAAATGGCGGTAGACGCCGTGGATTTTTAGTTCTCTTTTCATTTGGACTCCTTTTCTTCACTGCCGGTTAAATGCCAATGATCACCATACTCACATTTGTAAACACCGAGGCCTGAGATGCCATGCTCATACTCCGCTACGCGGGCGGCAACTTCGGCTTCGTCACGCGTGGCATAGCAAATCTTCTGGTTCTCGCCGACCCAGCATTTTTTTGGCTCATACGGTCCGGTGGCAAATTTATTTCGCATATTCTACTGCACGAGTTTCGCGAATCACGTTCACCTTGATGATGCCAGGATAGCTCATCGTGGCTTCAATCTTGTTGGCAATATCACGCGCTAGTTTCAAAGCTGACAAATCATCAATTTGTTTTGGTTCAACAATCACACGCACCTCACGACCAGCGGAAATCGCATAGGCCTTGTCGATACCTGGGAATGAGGTAGCGATATTCTCAAGATCACGCATTCTTTCGGCAAAGTTCTCAGCGGAAATATTCCTAGCACCTGGGCGTGCTGCACTCATTGCATCACATATTTTTACGATAATTGCTTCTGGTGTAGTTGGTTCAATATCATCATGATGTGCCGCCATCGCATGCACCACAGGATCAGGCATACCATATTTCTTTGCTAATTCTGCACCAATTTCGGCATGTTTCCCTTCAATTTTATGCGTTACAGCTTTACCTATATCATGAAGTAGAGCTGCCGTTTTAGCAATTCTTTTATCAGCGCCAATCTCCTCTGCAATCATGCCAGCCACGTGAGCCATTTCAATGGAGTGGAGTAACACATTTTGACCATAGGAAGTACGGAATTTTAACTCACCTAGAAGGTGTACTAATTCACGTGGAATACCTACCAGCCCAACTTCACGCACGGCATCTTCACCGGCTCTTACCACTTCTTTTTCAATTTCCTTTTCACCTTTTTCAACAGACTCTTCAATGGAAGCTGGATTAATGCGACCATCCTTCATCAAACGCTCAAGAGCATATCTTGCTACTTGGCGACGAATTGGATCAAATGAAGAAAGCACTACCATGCCTGGAGTATCATCCACCATAATATCTACACCAGTAGCTCTTTGCAAAGCTTGAATATTACGGCCTTCCTTACCAATAATGCGGCCTTTCATATCATCATCCGGAAGCTTTAAGGCTGTTACTGTGCGATCAGCCGTGACTTCTGAAGACATTCTTTCCATAGCTGTAAGCAACACCGCCTGTGCGGTCTCGTCAATATCGTGCTTAATTTCCTTTTGTTCTTTCGCCACCAAATTCACCAAATCTTCCTTAATATCGTTCTCGGTCATTTTCATGAGTTTGTCACGAGCATCGGCTTTGGAGAGACCAGCGATTTTCTCTAGTTTCTCGTGTTGCTTTTCGCGAATGTCACGAATCTCGTTTTTGAGGGTTTCAATTTCCTTTTCTTCACGAGTTAGTTTCTCGGATTTCTTTTCGAGTTGATCTAGCTTGGCATCTAAAGTTGTTTCGCGCTCAGCTAAACGATTCTCCGTTTTTTTCCATTCTTTGCGCCGTTCGTTTTCTTCGGCTTGACTCTTTTCGGCTACTTCGGTAGCTTCCTTTTTGGCAGCTAGAACGATGTCCGAAGCTTCCCGCTTCGCCTTTCTGACTAAATCTTCTGCCTTATCTTTGCCGCCTTTTTCATTTTTCTTATTGTAGGCAAAAAGACCTCCCGCGCCAACTGCCAAACCGGCAATCGCGGCAATAATTGGGATTGCAATTTCCATAAACTCCCTTTCTAATTGTTTTTGTCGATATTTTTCTTATACCAACGGGTTAACAAATAACATCAAATTTAAATTTCCACTATCTATTATACCACGAAAATGCAAAAACAAAAATCCTTATGATTGCATTTTTTTCTCTTTTGGACTAGACTTTAAAAAACAGATGTAATCAGAGGAAATTCCGATGGGATATTTGGAGGAGATGCTCCTAAGAAATGGCGTGATTTACCGCGCCCCGGATGGGTCTAGTCCATATATTGAAGGGAGTCTACCTTCTGATACTTTGGTAGTTCGCGATGCATCTGGTTGGGTAACGCACCGCATTGAACGCTCATCAAACGGCGTTGATCTTGTAGTTCGCAACGTTTCTACTGGTCTAGTAGAAATGAGAATGACGATTTAATTAGTTCCAGAAGCCGCGTTTTTTAGCGCCTTTAAATTCTTCTAATAGTTCTTTTTGTTTGCGGGATAGGTTCTTTGGGGTTTCAACAATAATGGTGACGATGTGTGGGCCACGGTCGCCGTCGGCTCTAAATGGCACTCCATGTCCCGACAGTTTAAATGGTGTTCCTGATTGGGTACCAGCTGGTACCTTCATCCGCACCACTCCATCCACTGTCTCTACATCCACTTCGCAACCAAGTGCAGCATCAACCATATCAATTTTTTGTTCGGACAGAATAATGGCACCTTCCCTAGTTAGTGACTTGTGTGGTTTCACACGTATGCGGACATACAAATCACCACGTTCTGTTCCACCTTCTGGCGCCGGCCCACCTTTACCATGCAGTCTGATTGACATACCATCATCAATGCCGGCTGGAATCTTCACTTTAAGATCTTTACCATCCACCGATACCGTCTTTGTCGTCCCAAAAATTGCCTCTTCAAACGTCAAAGATACTGAAGTTTGATAGTCTGCACCTCTACGTGGTCTTCTCGCACCACCGGCACCGAAGCCAAATAGGCTACCTAGAATATCATCGAAGGCCGAACCGCCACCAAAATCAAAATTAAAAGTCTGGCCGTTGAAGTTGAAGTTGCCACCAGCAAATGGATTGCCACCGTAGGCACCACCAGCAGCGCCGCCAACGCCGGCATGACCAAATTGATCATATCGCGCACGTTTTTGCTTGTCTGACAATACATCATGTGCTTCATTTATTTCTTTAAACTTTGCTTCCGCCTCTTTATCACCTGGATTTTTGTCTGGGTGATATTTGACGGCTAATTTGCGGTAAGCTTTTTTAATCTCATCATCTGACGCATTTTTAGATACGCCTAAAACTTCATAATAATCACGTTTTTCTGCCATAATATATATATTATATATAACTAGCACTCAAAATGCAAGAGTGCCAAAAGTTATTTCTTTTCTATTTCGATGTTGATGTCTTCAAGCGATCCCATGGTATCAAGATGTACTAAATACGTCGTCTTGTTGTCTACCACAAATTCAAAACTGGATTTTTCAAATTCTATTTCTTTTTCTTCGTCTTCTTCGTCATCGTCATTGTCTTCGTAGTTGAAACTGTCTTTTTTATAGCTGATTCTTTTGGCATTTTCATGGTTTGATTCTACATATTCTGTCACTGTGTCGATAATCTTCTGGTATTGTGCCGACATGAAACCAAAGTCTTTTAATTGATAGAAACCTAGCAGGATTGGGCCTTCGTCTCCTTCGAATTCTGGCTCTTCGTCAATATTCCAAATGGTGACTCCAGAAACTGGGTCGATGTATGGTTCAAATCTAGGATCTCTTTCGCTTTCGTTCTTAGCCACAATGGCGAGGACCACTGCTAATACTATAATAATTAATAGTAGTGCTCCGACTATGACTGCTCGGCCTTTACCAGTTCTGAAGAATGCTAGTTTACTTTCTTGCATTTTACCTCCAAATTACTCCGGCTGAACCTTTTCTCGCATTCATACCTTGAAGCACTGTACTTGGGTCATATTCTGCTACGGCGGTATCTTTGCTATGGCCAGAATCTACCACGACCCACTTGCCAGAGTTCGTCACTCCTACAATGCCTATATAGTGACCGCCTTCTGAGAATGGCATCCCGCCTTGTCCTGCTGTGTGGACCATTTTGCCAGCTCTTAATAAGGCATTAATACCTTCTACTGAATATTCAGAACCTTCGAGCTTACGATAGCCTAAACCATAGTTTACGGCAAGTGTACGGCTGACCGCCCAATCACTACCGGCTCCATTGACATACATACCGGCTTTACCAGCTACATCAACGGCATCAACTGGCGATACGGATAGTCCTAGATTTACAGCAATGGCAGCGAACGAGACCGGGCCACAGCCGGCAACGCAAATGGTTGCCCCATCTGAACCGTTGACGCCTTGTTTGCCGTAATTTAGGTTTTTCCAAGCTGAATCACATTGCAGGAACGAGACGGCCTGGCTGGTGACAATCGGCGAACCTGGGCCACTATATGGTACGCAGTTGTAATAAACGCCATCCGAACCCATTACTCCTGCCGGCAAGCCGGTTGGCTCTAAACCAACAAACTCCTGAGCAAATTTGTACCTTTTGTTAAATGCAGTGTAAGCTGTAGTCCCTGGTTTAAGGTCTTCGACTTTACTGACGCCTTCTGAAGAGGCTGGGCGCTCATAATTCTTGTAAATTTCCCAGGTCGCGTGCTGCAAATCCATGGCATTTAGGCCTTCAGGCTTTTGTTTCTTATTTCCACTAAGCTCCTTAATTAGGAATCCGACTTGAACTTCTAGCGAAGTGACCTTCTTATTATTATTGTCTGCATATTTTTGTAAGTTCTCTACTCTGGTCTTGTAAGTCCATTGCGCAATACCAAAACCACCTTTAAAGGTCTTGCCCCCATTATCCCAGGCTCTAAAATCGTCTGGTGCGGTTTTGCTACCATTCAGTTTCTTTTCTAGGCGTAGTGGGTTAATTCCCGACTCTGCTTTGAGGTTGCCGAGAATCGCAGCTATTGAGGTGTTTTTGTAGCCACTGTTGGCTAGAGTCGCCGCAGCACTACTAGCATTATCATTGCCAGAAACAAATGTGCCTTCGGTGCTAACCTGTTGGGCGTCGCCATATCCGGCAGTCAAACAATAACTATTGCCTGGATCGTAGAACAAAATATTGTTCTGCGCAAACATGTCTAGCTGCGCTTCCGAAATTGCGTAGACTGAAAATGGCGCCATCGTCGCTACTAGTATGGCAAATACCGTACAAAGTAGGCTCTCAACAAACTTTTTCATACTTTAATTATATCATGCCTTCTTGGCATTCGGGTTAGTTGTAATCAAACTTTCTTCGGTTTCGGACGCAATAATTTGGATATGTACGTGGTTCTGGCCGGCGAAGAAGAGGCCCTGCCCGACTGGGAAGTTGGCTAATCTTCGTTTCTCTTCTTCGGTGAGTTTAAAGACATCTGACAACACGTCTACGGCTGAGGAGGATTGTTTCAAAAGCATTTGCATGGATGAGTTGGCCACAATGGCGCGGCCCATTTTGGAGGTCATGAAGTCTTCCACGTCCTGCGTAATGGTAGTGAGACCAAGATAATATTTACGAGCGCGCTTAGCTAACGAGAAGAGGAAGCTGGCGGAGTCGTCATATTTCATCAACTGCCAGGCCTCATCTACGATGAGAATGCGTTTTTTCTGCTGGGCTCTGACGATATTCCAAATATGTGAAAGCACGATATACATGGCTACTGGGCGAAGTTCATCTTCAAGATCGCGGATGTTAAACACCACCATTTGGTTGTTGATATCAACGTTGGATTGTTGCGAGAAAATACCAGCAAACGTACCGCTAGTATACTTGCGCAAGCGTTGGGCTAGTTGTGGACCACTTCCCTCCATGTGAAGCAAAGTATCGTACAAATTAATAATGGTTGGTGGAGTTGATTGGTGGGTCAAAGGATCAGCGGTAATTCCTGCTCTGGCGTAAGTATCAATTAGGGCTTGGTCAAGGTCGGCTTCTTCGTTTGGCGTCAAGGCTTGCAAGGCTTGGCCATTAGGACCTACTTGTGTGCCACCTAGCATCAATCTAAATAAACCGTGTAAAGTAACTAGGTTGGCCCTTAATGCGTCGTTGGCGTCTTCTTTATCGATAACTTTTGGTAAATCAAATGGATTAATACGAACGTCGGAGTTAAGCGACAGCCTAATATAAGAACCGCCGACGGCGTCACATAGCTTCTGGTACTCGTTTTCTGGGTCGATAATCAAGATTTCTGAGCCGACCATCATGGAACGCAAAGCTTCGAGCTTCACCGTGAAAGATTTACCTGCACCAGATTTAGCGAAGACCACCATGTTGGCGTTTTCAAGTGAGAACCGATCGAAAATCACTAGACCGTTGTTGTGCATGTTCACGCCATACAAAATACCTTTATCCTGCGTGAGGTCAGCAGAAGTGAACGGGAAGGAGGTGGAAATAGCACCGGTGTTCATATTGCGGCGAATTTGTAGCTGGTCAGAACATTGTGGCATGGTGGAATTAAGGCCTTGCTCTTGTTGTGCGTTGGCAACTTTTGAAAAGACCATTTGCTGACCGAAAATTGTTTCAATCTTTTGTTGGACAAATTTCATTTCGTCCATAGAATCGGCCCAAATCGTAATATAAAGCCCGAAACGGAAGAATCTTTCGGCACCGACCTGCAATTTATCGCGCAATTCCTCGGCATCGTTGATGGCGGCTTCAAGTTCTGGATCACGGACTTTGCCTTTTTCAGCGTTCAAACTCAAAGAAGCTTCGAGCTGCGTCACTTTCGTTCTCAAGTTTTTCATCACGACGGCTGATTCAACCGGATAAATGTACATTGAAACGTCGACTACTTCATCGATATTGATAATTGGTGAAATCCAACCCGTGTAAAGGGTACGTGGGTAGCCATAGATATATAGGGTGCGCCCGTATTTGGTGCCAAGTCTAAAGTAGTCAGAATGGATTTCAATTGCGGAAGGAGAAATCAAATCACGGAGGGTGTTGGTACCTTGTTCAAACGCTTGCTGGATTTCTGCCGCTTCCATGGCTTCGGCTTGTGCCGCAATTTGAGCTGGAGTCAGTTTTCTAGCCATTTTGTTTTTCTCCCTTCTTCACATAAAGTGTGGCCAATTTTGAAAAGTCTACTAGCGGTTCACGGACAGCAGTATCTGGGTTATTGAAGTTGTAATAAAGCTCCGCTAGCTCTCTCGTGTTTAATCTCACTGATTGAATACCAATTTGGAATAAACCGGCCGTGACCGTATCTACGCGGTTGGTTAATTCTGACAAAGCCTTATCATAGGTCGCACGGTCAATCCTCGTGACTTCCGGCATTTTGGCCTTGGAGAATGATTTGAAGAAATTCTTGGTTTGTTGGAGGCTCTTCTCTGCTTCTGAGGAGGTGTAATATGGAATGATAATAAAGAATGATTTATCCATAATATTAGCTTCTTGCGACAAAACGTCGATAAAGTTGATGTAATCATCCATCAACACGCCAAGAAGCATGTTGTCGTTGTTGCGGCGGATTTCGGTGAGTTTTTCAATGTAAGGGCCGATATCGACTCGTTGTGAACGAATTAAAATCTGAGTAGTAAATTTCAAAGAGTTAAGGAAGTTTTGGTACGAATACTCTACGGCTTCGCGCTCTACGTCGCTCATGAGATCGAAGTTGATGGATTTACAAGCAACTACCGCTCTGAATGAGCCATCTTTCATAATCACCACGTTGTCACGAAGCTCTGAAATGAGTAAGGTGGCTTGAGTTGAAGTAGGCAAATCGCGATTTGGCGAAGCTGGCGTTGCTGCTTGAGCGGCCATGGCGGCTGAGCCCATGTTTTGAGCCATTGGATATGGTTGTTGGCCCATCATGCCTTGTGGTTGCATCATTGGTGGTTGCGTCATATTCTGCTGCGGCAAAATCATTTGCGGCCCACCCGCACCCATTTGCCCATTTTGTTGATTTTGCTGTGGATTCATACTTTAATGCAAAGAGACGAAAATTTCGTTCCCATCCTTTCCTTTTATTCGGTTATCTTCCTGCGCGTCCGCCGAGGCATCAGAATTACTTGCTGATTCCATTATACTAGATTTTGAAGATTCTGTGGTTATTTTTTCTGGTTCATTCTTTTTAATCATACCGCGGTCGTTTTGAATGGTCGCACCCTTCATATCAACTTCATCACCGCGAGCAATGGCACCGCGCATTGATTCAATGGCTTGTCTATGTTCCTCATCTTGCTTCCGTTTCAGCTCTTCACGGCGTTTTCTTTCTTCTTCTTTTCTTGCGGCTTCATGTT
>JAEEGI010027912.1_pt1 | contig 10769 bp, 7 predicted proteins | sample 8958751 | NCBI WGS metagenome assembly JAEEGI01 (sample SAMN16246545, study PRJNA631951) | gut metagenome | biome: gut microbiome; feature: rumen; material: KS-attached | host: Bos | place: Iran: Karaj | collected 2018-10 | reverse complement strand
TCAAGTACGATGGCAATCTCTTTGCCGACATTCTCGCCGGTGAGGCGTTTCCAAGCCTTGGCACCTTCCGAGTTCATCTGCATATTGACTTCCACTTGGTTGTTTTGGCCGTAGTCCTGACGAGCGTCAGTGATGACTTCGCCGCCGAGGGCGCACTTGTTGTCGCGCGACATCTTCAGAGCCACGAGGTCGAGCATCTCGATCTTTTCGCCGTTTTGTCCGTCGTACACTTCAGGCTTCACAGTCCAGGCCAACTTCAAGTTGCGCGGGAAGATGCCCTTAGTCTCTGCCAGCATCTGGTTGATGGCGGCGGTGTCTTTCACTTGGGCAACACCTACGCGAGCTGCTCTGCCATTGACGACCTGCAATTTGGCAAACAGAGGATGGCTCTGGGCAAATTTTTCAAAGCTTTCGTCTTCGGCCACTTCCTCTTCGTCTTGATTTTCGGCCAATTGGTTGAGGAGGTCGCCTTCGGCAGTACTGTCGGCAACAGCCATTTGGGTGCTGTCGGCAACAACTTCATCGGTGTTTTCTTCAACGGCAGGTTCTTCATTGTTGGTCTCATTCAAAGCGTCCTTGGCTTTTCTGGTCTGGGCCAGTTTGGTATCAGCTTCGGTGAAGAACTGCTGAAGTTCGGAGAAGCTGTAGGTCTCCCAGAACTCGAGTTGAGCCGTGCCTTGGAGGAGCTTACGCACACGCTTCGGATCCTTGATACCAGGCAGTTCGACGAGGATACGGCCTGAGTTTTCCAACTTCTGGATGTTGGGCTGAGCCACGCCGAAACGGTCGATACGAGTTCTCAAGATTTGATAGGAACGGTTGATGGCACCTTCGGTTTCGCCTCTCAACACCTTCAACACTTCGTTGTTGGTCGAGTTGACGGTGATGCCTTTATCTTTGAACTCATACAGGAAGATAGAGGCAAGTCTTGCGTTGGGGTCGACTTCTTCAAAGGCTTGGCCGAACAGCGTGACGAAATCGCCTTCGCTCTTCTCTTGTCTTTCGGTGGCCAGTTCCATAGCTTTCACGAAAGTGGGATCTTGCGAATTGCTGGCTAAAGCCCTGACAATGTCTTTCACAGAGACTTCCAAGGTGACGTTCATACCACCCTTCAAGTCCAAACCCAAGTTGATTTCTCTTTCTTTTGCATCACGATAGGTGTACTTCTTGAACAAGAGATTGTACACGTTCACGTTACTGATTGAATCGAGGTAGTAGGTCTCTTTCTGTTCCTTGACGACATTGTACATCGATTCGTCCATGTTTGCAAGTTTGCTAGCCTCTGCTTCCGCGTACTTTGCTGCCTTCTTTTCCACACGCTTGGTCATCAAGGTGAAGGAAAGCTGGTAGATAAAGATGAGCGAGAAGATAATGGCTATCGTCCTGATTGCTCCTTTGTTTTGCATTGTAAAACTGATTTAATTATTTGACTTTTAATTTGTTAATTATTTCAATAAGTAGATTTTACTAGGTTTTGAGCCTGCAAAGATAAGGAATATTTCTATTTATATTTCAACCACTTGAAAATTTCCTTGTAAGTTAGTTTTTTTCCGTACATCAAAATGCCTGTGCGGTAGATTTTTGCTGCAAACCAAGTCATGAAAACGAAAGTGCCGGCCAAAAGCAGCACCGAAACCACGATTTGCCAAATGGGTACACCAAATGGAATCCTGACCATCATCGAGATGGGGGAGGTGAAGGGAATCATCGAAAGCCAAACGGCCAAAGAACTGTCGGGGTTGTTGACGATATAAAACGATGATATGATGGCAATGATTAAGGGCACGGTGATGGGCAACGTGAACTGCTGGGCATCGGTATTGTTGTCGACCAAAGAACCGATGGCGGCATAAAGTGTCGCATACAATAGGTAGCCGAGGATGAAGAAAAGGAGGAAAGTGGCGATGATGGTGCCGAAGTCGATGGAATGGACGATTTGCAGGATGCTCTGCACGTTTTCGTTGCTCATGATGTCGTTGGAGGTGATTTCCTGAGCCATCACGGTGCCTTGCGAAAGCATTTCGGGATTGCTTAGGCCCAAATAGGTCGAGAAACCGAGGTAGAGCACGAGGGTGAGCACAATCCAAAGCACAAACTGAGTGAGAGCCACCAACGAAACGCCGATGATTTTGCCCATCATCAGTTGGAAAGGCTTCACCGAACTGACGATGACTTCGATAATGCGGTTGGTCTTCTCTTCCGAAACACCTTGCATCACCTGTCCGCCAAAAATCATGATGAACATGTAGACCAGCATGGCCAAAATGATGCCGAGCGTGAACTGCACCTCCGTAAAGGTCTCTTTTTCATTGCCTTTCTCGTCCATGCGCATGACGGAGAGGTTGACATTTGTCTTGACCGCGCTGACAATTTCGGGGTCAACACCTTTGGCCATCAGTTTTTGGTCTTCGATTTCTTTCTCCATTACACTGCTGATATAAGTTTCCACTTCCATGGGCACCTGTCGAATGCTGTAGACAACCGCATTGGATGGGATGTTGAGCTGTGTGGGAGGCACATAAAGTGCCATGTCGAACACGCCGCTTTTCACCAGTTCCTTCACCGAGTCGATAGGCTGGCCGTGCATAGGGACAAAAGTGTGGTTCTCGTTGTTGGTGAAGCTGCTTTCAAACCAACGGCTCTCATCGACGACAGCCACGCGCAGATGGTCGGTGCTCGAGTTGAGGGCGAGCATGATGGGGATGATATAGATGGCCGCCATCAGGATGGGGCCGAGGAAGGTCAGGATGAGGAAACTGCGTTTGCGCACACGCGTCAGGTATTCGCGTTTGATGATGAGTCCGATCTTGTTCATGAGGCTTGGTTTTGGGATTGCACTTCTTGGATAAAGATGTCGTTCATCGAGGGCAGCACCTCTTTGAAGGAGACGAGTTGCCCGACTTGGAGCAGTTGGTTGAGCAGGTCGTTAGGCGAGGTGCTGAACAGGGTCAGTTTGGTCTCGTCGGGTTGGTCGGTCGGCTCCACCTTTATATTATTATAGGTGTCGGCGATGTTCATTACCTTGAGGGTGTCGACGCAGCGGACGATGATTTCACGTTGGTGCGTGTCATGTTGCCGCTTGATGTCGCTGACTTTGCCTTGTAGGATGCTCCTACCATTATTAATTAAGGTGATGCTGTCGCAAAGTTCCTCGACGGAGGCCATATTGTGGGTCGAAAGTAGGATAGTCGCGCCTTTGTCGCGCAATTCCAAAATGGCTTCTTTCAGCAAGTTGGCGTTGATGGGGTCGAAGCCGCTGAAAGGCTCGTCGAAGATGAGGATGTCGGGCTCGTGGATGATGGTCGTGACGAACTGAATTTTTTGCTGCATACCCTTGCTGAGTTCTTCAACTTTCTTGTCCCACCAGTCACCGATTTCAAACTTGTCGAACCATATTTTCAGCCTTTTCTGTGCCTCGGCTTTCTTGATGCCTTTCAGTTCAGCCAGATAAATGGCTTGCTCTCCGACCTTCATCTTTTTGTAAAGGCCGCGCTCTTCGGGCAGGTAACCGATATGGGCGATATGTTTTTGGCTTAATTTTTCGCCGTTGATGAGCACTTCGCCCGAGTCGGGAGCGGTGATTTGGTTGAGGATGCGGATGAGGGTGGTCTTGCCCGCGCCATTAGGACCCAAAAGGCCGTATATGCAACGCTCTGGAATTTCGATGCACATACGGTCTAAGGCGAGATGGTCGGCGTATTTCTTTGTGACCTCGTTAATGGATATTTTTGTCATCATTTATCTGTTAGACACGGGACTATGGGACATGGGACGCGAGTCTTTTTACCTCGTGTCTCGCGTCTCGAAGTCTCGCGTCAATTAAAGTAATCCTTTATCTTACTAAAGAAGCTCTTCTCCTCAGCGGAGGGATTAGGTTTGAAGTTTTCCGACTGGGCGAGTTGCTGCAAGAGTTCCTCTTCCTTCTTATTGAACTTCTTCGGAATCCACACGTTCACGTTGACAAGCATGTCGCCAGTGCCGTAGCCGTTGAGGACAGGAAGACCTTTGCCTCTCAGTCTCAAAACCTTGCCGCTCTGTGTGCCAGGGGCAATCTTCACCCTTACTTTGCCGTCCACGGTGGGCACTTCGGCTTGGGTTCCCATGATGGCTTCGGGTATGGTGATGAACAGGTTGTAAATCAAGGTGCTTTCGTCGCGCTCGAAATCGGGATGGGCTTCCTCTTCGATGAGGACGAGTAGGTCGCCGTTGATGCCGTTATGCGGGCCGGCGTTGCCCTTGCCGCGCACGGTGAGTTGCATGCCTTCACCCACGCCAGCAGGGATGTCTATTTCGATGATTTCATCGCCTTTCATGATGCCTTCGCCACCGCAGTGGGTGCATTTCTTCTTGATGACAGTGCCTTGTCCACCGCATGTGGGACACACTGAAGCAGTCTGCATCTGCCCAAAGAAGCTATTAACGGTCTGCACCACTTGACCGCGACCGTGGCAGGTCGGGCAGGTCTCAGTGGAACCGTCTTCGGAGCCGCTGCCGTGGCAATGCGTACAGGAAACATATTTGCTCACCTTGATTTTCTTCTTTGTGCCGTGAGCAATCTCTTGCAGGTTCAGTTTCACCTTCACGCGGAGGTTGGAACCGCGCTGACGGACCGTGCCGCCACGGTTGCCACCTCCTCCAAACCCACTGAAACCGCTGAAGCCGCCGCCTCCAAATCCGCCGCTGAAGTCGAAGCCGCGACCGAACACGCTGTTCAGGATGTCGTTCAGGTCGAAGTCGCCGAAACCGCTGAAGCCGCCGCCACCGCTGGCCGAACTACCGTCCATACCGGCGAAGCCGTATCGGTCGTAGCGAGCCTTTTTGTTCTCGTCGCTCAGTACGGAATAAGCCTCCGAGGCTTCTTTAAAGTTCTCCTCAGCGGTCTTCTTCTCGGCGTCGGTGCCGTTCACCCACTTGTCGGGGTGCCATTTCAAGGCAGCCTTACGGTAGGCGCTCTTTATTTCATCGGGCGTGGAGTTCTTGTTGACCCCCAACACCTCGTAGTAATCTCTTTTTTGTTTGTCTGCCATTGTCTAATGTCCTTTCTAATCTGCTGTTTTTTTCTGCCGCTTTGCGTCATTGCGAGGAGGAACGACGAAGCAATCCAGGGAGCAAGTCGCTTGTCTGGACTGCTTCGTGCCTCGCAGTGACGCGAAGCGTGTCTTAATTCCCGACCACCACTCTCGCGAAGCGTATCACCTTGCCGTTCAGCTTATAGCCTTTCTGGATGACATCCAGCACCTTGCCTTTCTTGTCCTCGTCGGGTGCGGGAATCATCGTGAGGGCCTCGTGCTCGTCGGTGTTGAATTCGGCATCCTTTGCCTCGATTTCCTCCAAGCCTTTCTTTTTCAGCGTGTCTCTCAGCTTGTTGTAAATCAACGTAACGCCTTGGATGTCTGATTCGTTGCCGTTCTTTTCCATGTTTTGAAGGGCGCGCTCGAAGTCGTCCAACACGGGCAAAATGTCCTTGATGACGTTTTCCGAAGCCGTGACGGTCAAATCAAGTTTTTCCTTAGCGGTGCGCTTGCGGAAGTTGTCAAATTCGGCTTGCAAGCGCAAGTGCTTGTCGTTCAGTTCGGCACACTTGGCCTTTTCTTCTTCCAAGGCCTTCTTGTCGTTGGCATGGCGGATTCTGAACCGTTTTGACTTTTTGTCCGAAACCGTGTCAGCGGGAGCTTCGTTGCTCTCGTTGGCGGGTTGTTCTTCGGCGGGTTCTTGCTTGCTCTCCATGTCAGGATTGACGGTGTCTTTCAAGGCATCGTCTTGATTGTTAACGTTTTCGTGTTCTGTCATGATATGTGTGTTTTTACTTTTCTTTCAATTTGCGGTCATGACAATCAAATCCTTTGCCAAAACCGAGGTCTTGACAAAATGGCAGGGCTTAGGCATAATATTTTACCAAAAACCTTCCACCAACCAGATTTTTCCCTACCTTTGCCCCCCGAAAAACACCGAAAAACCATGTTAAATCACTGTAAATCATTGATTTTTAGCAAGTTACGGGTGGGTGGGGTAAGACTTCAAATCCCGGGCGATAAAAACGGCCTGCGGGTCGTTTCGGTGACACCTTATTTTATTAATACAAACAAAGCATCCGCGATTGGGCCTTCGGGTTTGAGCGTGGATGCTTTTTTGTGCCGCTTTGCGTCATTGCGAGGAACGAAGCAATCCAGACCATCAACTTTCTCCTGGATTGCTTCGTCGTTCCTTCTCGCAATGACGCGAAGCGCGTATGGGGGCGAGGCCCTGAAATCCTAAATCTTAAATCTTTAAATCCAAATCCAGTATTAAGCTAAATCTTTCGCTTATGAAGAAGCAAACCAAAAAGAGAGGGAAGGCCGTTGCGCTTTCCTTGGCGATGGCGGCAGCGATGTCGTTGCCGCTTGGCGTGTTGGGGCAAGGCTTGTTGGGGCAAGGCTTGTTCGAAGAGACTGGCGATAGTAGAGGCAGCCAAGGGCTGTTTGGGAGAGACAACCGTGGCACTACGGAAGGAATCTTCACGCATCAGACCTTCGGGAACGACTACGACGGCATCTTTACGCATCAGACCTTCGGCAACAACCAAGACGGCAACTTCACCCACCAAACCTTCGGCAACGAAACGCCGACAGGCAGCGGAATGCTCATCCTGCTTTCGGCAGGCTTGGGCTATGCCGCAGCGAAAAGAAAACATCAAAACAAGAAAAATCAACAAGTTAAAAAGAATCAAATCAAGTAAGGAGACAGAAAAATGAAGAAAATCAGTATGGTTTTGGCGGCAGTCGCCCTTGTTCTGGGCCTGTCGCAATGCAAGAAACAGGAACAACCCACCTCAAACGCTGATGGAACCGTTGCCATCACCCTTGACGTGAGGTCGCATGATGGCTCAAGGATAAATGTGAATCCCAACAACGGCATGGTGGCTTTTGAATATGGCGATGTGGTGTATGTGGCCAGCGGACAGAAATTTGTCGGCACACTGACCCACAACGGCGCGACCTTCGCGGGCAACCTCACCAACCCGACCCAGGGCGAACCCCTCTACTTCTTCTTCCTCGGTAACAAGACGCCTGAGGAAACCCTCACCCCAGGCAGCAGCACCGCCTGCTCGGTGAACATCAGCGACCAAACGAACGGCTATCCCGTGATTTCGTTTGCCACCTCCAACGAGACCTTCACGGGCGCGGGCCTCTACACGGCCTATTTCCTCAACAAGGCCGCCTTGGTGAAGTTTGACGTCAAGACCTTGTCGTCTGCCCCGACCTGCATTTTGGGCTTGAACAACAAGGTAACGGTCGACTTCTCGAACAACGCCTTTGCCTACAGTCAAGTAGATGATGGGCTTGTCAAGTTGTCGGGAGGACGCGGTGAGCGTTGGGCTATTTTGCTGCCTCAGTCGGCTTTGGCGAAAGGCAACGAAGGCTCTGTCTATACCGAAGACAGATATTATGTAGGTACGCGTCCTGCCATTCCCGCCATCACCCCCAACGACTACCTGAACGAAGGCATCGCCTTGACAGTGTCTCTCGAAGGCGCCCTCGACGGCCTGTTCACGATAAACGCCAATGGCGACCGCGTCTATTTCTCGCAAGGCAACTTGCAATATCAATCATTGGGTAGTTCATTGGATGATAATGGCAACCTCGTGGGCGGCACTTGGCGCTTCGCCTCGCACCAATATGATTACATCGGCACCGACAACACCAACATCTCGCAAACCAACAACGGTTGGATTGACTTGTTCTGCTGGGGCACAAGCGGCTACAACCACGGCGCCAACTACTACCTGCCTTGGAGCACCAGCCAGATCAACGACAACTATTATGTCTACGGCAATGTGGAGTATAACCTCTACGACGACAGCGGCAAGGCCGACTGGGGCTACAACGCGATAAGCAACGGCGGCAACAGGGAGAACAGCGGCTGGCGCACCCTGACCCAACCTGAATGGGAGTATGTCTTCAACACCCGCAGCACAATGTCTGGCATCCGCTATGCCAAGGCCAGGGTGAACGACGTGAACGGTGTCATCCTCTTGCCCGACAACTGGACGGCCACGACCTACGCTTTGGACAACACGAACAGCAGTGGTGCAGACTTCACCACCATCGCAGCCGACGACTGGACGAATGTGCTTGAGGCCAACGGCGCCGTCTTCCTGCCTGCCGCTGGCTACCGCCTCGATGATTGGGTCGACAAAGCGGGCATCAGCGGCTACTACTATTCGGCTTCGTCCGGCAACACCCGCGCGTACTGCGTGTTCTTCAACAGCGGCGACCTCTACACGAGCCCCCGCAACCGCGGCAGCGGTCAGTCTGTGCGCTTGGTTGGCCTCGCCGCGAATTAATTCCTTGTGGCAACACGGGAGATGGAATTTATGATAGAGACGCGCTTCGTTTTTTGGGCGCGTCTCTATGTTTTTTTGTCGCAGGGACTCACGTCGCCTGCTTATGGGATGTGTCGTCCTTACGGGACTTTGTGGCGGGTTTGAGTCCGTGTGCCTGTCGGGGTGCTGCCGTAGGTCGCTGACCTACGTTTCCAACCTGCCTTGCACCAGTGATTAAAAGGGCTTTTTTTGAGGAAGAATCCAACTAGTTCTTTATAAAAAGCTCTATCTTTCTGTAAATCATCACAATAAGTATTAAAATGTCCGTTTTTCGGCAATTATAGGCTTATAATCTTTCAATCACCGCCCCCAAAGCGTTCAGTCTTTGGTCGATATATTGATAGCCTCTCTCAATCTGGTCGCTATTGTCAATAATGCTGTCGCCGTCGGCAGAAAGGGCGGCAATAAGAAGGGCGACGCCAGCGCGGATGTCGGGGGAGGCCATGCGGATGCCACGTAAGGGGTGATGGTGGTCGAGGCCGATGACGTTGGCGCGGTGCGGGTCGCAGAGGATGATTTGCGCGCCCATGTCGATGAGCTTGTCGACGAAAAACAGGCGGCTCTCAAACATCTTTTGGTGAATCAGCACGGTGCCTTTGGCTTGGGTGGCCACCACCAAAACGATACTGATAAGGTCGGGCGTGAAGCCGGGCCAAGGCGCATCGGCCACGGTGAGTATGCTGCCGTCCATGAAGGTCTGCACCTCGTAATGGTCTTGGGCAGGGATGAAGATGTCGTCGCCACGGTATTCCATCTGTATGCCGAGTCTGCGGAACACGTCGGGGATGATGCCTAACTGTGCGATGCCTGCATTCTTGATGGTGATTTCAGAACCTGTCATGGCAGCCATGCCGATGAAGCTGCCCACTTCAATCATGTCGGCAAGCAGGGTGTGTTCCGTGCCGTGAAGCTTGCTTACCCCATTGATGGTCAAAAGGTTGGAACCAACGCCTTTGATGTCGGCACCCATGTTGTTGAGCATGGTGCAGAGCTGAACCAAATAAGGCTCACAAGCGGCATTGAAAATGGTGGTGGTGCCTTCAGCCATCACGGCGGCCATAACAATGTTGGCGGTACCAGTCACGGAGGCTTCGTCCAGAAGCATGTAGCAGCCTTTCAGTCCACCTTTTTGTACCTCGACTTGATAGGTATCGAAATCGAAAATGGCACCGAGTTTTTGGAGGCCAATGACATGCGTGTCCAATCTGCGTCGACCGATTTTGTCGCCACCAGGCTTGGGCATGTAGGCCTTGCCGAAGCGGGCGAGCATCGGACCAGTCATCATTACGCTACCACGGAGTTTGGAGGCCGTATTTTGATAGGCACTCAAGTGAAAGTAGTTGAAATTAAGTGACTTGGTTTGCAAAGTAATGTCATGTCGTGTAGGTCGCTCAATCTCGACGCCCATACCTTCCAACAGGGCAATCAGGTTGTTGATGTCCAAGATGTCGGGCAGGTTGTGGATGGTGACTTTCTCCTCGGTGAGCAGGCAGGCACAAAGAATCTGCATGGCTTCGTTCTTCGCGCCTTGCGGGATGATTTCGCCTTGCAGCTTGCAGCCGCCCTTTATCTTCAGTGATGCCATATCGTTCCTTTTTTGCTTTCAGCTTTCAGCAGTCAGCATTCAGCTTACTTTAACAGTGGCTAAAAGCTGATTGCTGATAGCTGACGGCTTATTTAAATTTTTCCCAACTCTTGCATGCGCTTTTTATACGCCGGATTGTTCGGATTATTCATGTTGGCCTTCAGGTTCGGTACTTTCTTTCTCTTCTTTTTGCCTTGTTGGGTTTGCTGGGGTTTCGCTTGGGGCTGGATTTTACCAAGAATTTCGCTTGGGGCATTCAGTTTCGACTCTTCATTGATGACGAGCCTGCCGTTGGAGATGGTCTTCAGGTCGTCGAGGATGACTTGGTCGTTGACGACGCTCTTGTTCCATTCCAGATAGTTGCGTTTCATCTGGCCGGCCAAAGAATAAGCGAGGGCTTCGCGGACTTCGTCGTTTTCTTCTAACGATGCAGCCTCAATCATCTTGATAAGATATTGGCCGTAGTGACCATATTTGATGTCATTATTTTGATATCCAATATGTTGTGGTTTTCTTTGCTGCTCTGCTGGAATAGGGGGAGTGAATGGACTGTCCACATCAAGGTTATAGCCCGAAATCATATAAAGGTGATCCCAAAGTTTGTGCTCGAAGTCGCTCGACTGCCTGATGTTCGGGTTCATCTGCACCATCACGCTGATGATGTATTTGGCGGCTTCGGTGCGCTGCTGCCGGTCTTCAATCTCAGGCAGTTTCTTAATCATTTCCTGAATACAACGACCGTATTCGGGAATCACAATCTGCTCTTTCTCAGTATTGTAGGTTAATCCGATTTTGTCCATTGCAGTTTCAAATTTTGTCTCA
>JAEEGI010027909.1_pt1 | contig 10770 bp, 11 predicted proteins | sample 8958751 | NCBI WGS metagenome assembly JAEEGI01 (sample SAMN16246545, study PRJNA631951) | gut metagenome | biome: gut microbiome; feature: rumen; material: KS-attached | host: Bos | place: Iran: Karaj | collected 2018-10 | reverse complement strand
TATGGCCTATTTGAGATTCAGAGAAGTAGAGAAGGCATTTAACAGGGAATCGGTTACAGTAGCGATACCCGACAAGATGCCGAGTGAGTACTTTGGCGAGAAAGTGTTTAATCGCAAGGCGATGTCGCAATATCTGCCAGAGCCTATTTATCGCGCTCTGGTCGATGCAATCGACCACAAGAACCCCTTGAGCCGTGATGTGGCCGACGAGGTGGCGCGCGGTATGAAGCAGTGGGCGATTGACCTTGGTGTGAACCACTACACTCACTGGTTTCATCCACTCACCGACGGCACTGCCGAGAAGCACGACTCGTTTATCGTGAACGATGGCAATGGCGGTGTGATTGAGGAATTTTCGGGAAAACTGCTGGTGCAGCAAGAACCCGATGCCTCGAGTTTTCCGAGCGGTGGCATACGCAACACCTTTGAGGCGCGTGGCTACTCGGCCTGGGACATCTCGTCGCCAGCTTTCATCCATAACAACACACTGTGCATTCCCACCATTTTCATTGCTTACTCGGGCGAGTCGCTCGACTACAAGACGCCACTGCTGCGCGCTGTGAACAGTCTGGACCGTGCTGGTACAGCGGTGGCACAGCTGTTCGACCCACAGGTGAAGCATGTAATCTCCAATCTGGGCTGGGAACAGGAGTATTTTCTGGTCGACGAGGCACTCTATGCCTGCCGTCCCGACCTGGCGATGAGTGGCCGCACACTCATGGGGCACGAGAGCGCCAAGAACCAGCAGCTCGAGGACCACTACTTTGGTGCCATACCGCAGCGTGTAGAGGAGTTCATGCTCGATTTGGAGATCGAGTGCCACAAACTGGGCATTCCTGCCAAGACTCGTCACAACGAGGTGGCGCCTAACCAGTTTGAGATGGCCCCGATATATGAAGAGACCAATCTGGCCAACGACCACAACCTGTTGCTGATGAATGTGATGGCCGAGGTGGCACGCAGGCATCACTTCAGGGTGCTGCTGCACGAAAAACCGTTTGCTGGCATCAATGGTTCGGGCAAGCACAACAACTGGAGTCTGAACACCGACACGGGGGTTGAGCTGTTCCGTCCTGGCAAGAGCCCGAAGGAGAACCTGCAATTCATCACCTTTGTGGCCAATGTCATGGCAGCCGTATACCGGCACAACGCATTGCTCAAGGCATCGATCTCGTCGGCTACCAATGCACACCGACTTGGGGCCAACGAGGCGCCGCCCGCCATCATCTCGATGTTCCTGGGTTCGCAACTGAGCAAGATACTTGCCGACTTTGTGAAGATGAGTGAAGACGATGACATCGCATTTAAAAAGCGTGAGACCATCGACCTGAAGGTGTCGCAGATACCCGAACTGCTGCTCGACAACACCGACCGCAACCGCACCTCTCCCTTTGCCTTCACGGGCAACCGGTTTGAATTCAGGGCGGTAGGTTCATCGGCCAACTGTGCCTCGGCGATGATAGCGCTGAACGCAGCGGTTGCCGACCAACTGTTGCAGTTCCGTACTCGTGTCGACGAGCGCGTGGCTCAAGGCGAGTCGGTAGAGCATGCCGTGATCGAGGAAGTGAAGGCGCTGATTGCCTATTCGCGGCCCGTGCACTTCGATGGTAACGGCTACAGCGACGAGTGGAAGCTAGAGGCCGAGCGTCGCGGACTTGACTGCGAGACATCGGTGCCCCTCATCATCGATGCCTATACCCGCCAGGAGAGTATCGACATGTTTGCCCGCACTGGTGTACTGAGCGAGGTTGAACTCAAGGCCCGCAACGAGGTGAAGTGGGAGATGTATGTGAAAAAGGTACAGATCGAGGCCCGTGTGTTTGGCGACCTGGCGTTGAATCACATCATCCCTGTTGCCACACGCTATGAGAATGTGCTGCTCGACAATGTGTATAAGGTGACCAATCTTTTCCCGCATGGGAAAGGCGAGAAAATCGCTTCGCAAGATGTGGCGATGATCGAGACCATGTCGGAGCATATCAGGTTCATCAAGGACCAGGTGAACCAACTGGTGGAGGCCCGCAAAACTGCCAACCGTATTGAGTCGATGCGTGAGCGTGCCATTGCCTATCACGACACGGTTGCACCCTATCTTGAGACGATACGGGAGCACATCGACACGCTCGAACTTATGGTCGACGACGAGATGTGGCCCTTACCCAAATATCGCGAATTGCTGTTTATAAGATAGTAAATTAGGAAATTGATATAAGTTATTGAACATGAAAACCATAGAAGAAATTAAACTGATGCTGGAACAGAGCCAGACCGATGGCGTGATAGCTGCAGTAGACGAATTGGCGGCTCACCGAGGCGGCATGACTGCCCGGAACCTGGCCATGGCATTCTACCTGCGTGGCAATGCCTATCGCCAGCGTGGCGAGTGGGGCAAGGCAATGAACAGCTACCTTGAATCGATAGACCTCGACCCCGACGGCCCCGCTCAGGCGGCTTATCGTCAGGCTCAGCAGATTTTGGGCTACTATTGTAAAGATTACTACAATCCCTGATTGTCGGCTGTCTTTTTCGAGCCGATGTCGGTCTTGTAGGTGAACTGGTCGAAGTGGGTGAATCCCAGCGCCTTCAGTTGGACGATGCTGCGATTGCAGTCGTCAGCACTGTTATATCCTGGGATGAGTGGTATGCGCACCATGCAGTGCTCTTGTAAGCCGTTGTTGGCGAGTAATTTCAGGTTCTCGACGACGCGGTCGTTGGTTTTTCCGGTATAATTGTGATAGATGTCGGGATTCATGTCCTTGATGTCGATAATCCAGTGGTGGATGACAGGCAAAAGGCGCTCGATGTGCTGCTGTGGCACATTGAGGGCAGTCTCGATGCTCAGATTCCACTCTGCGCCGCACAGGTCGCTGAACTGCGTGATGAAATCGCTGCGCAGGCACGGTTCGCCGCCACCAAATGTGATGCCGCCACCCGTGGCCAGGAAATAGATGTTGTCGATAGCTACCTCGTCATAGAGCCGTTGCGGTGTGTAGATGGGGTAGTCCTCAGGTTTTTCGAGCGACTGAGGGTTGAGGCAAAACTTGCAGTGCAGCGTGCAGGTGTGGAAGGCCACCAGCGTGGTGACGCCGTCGCCGTCGGTGGTGAGACGGTGTCTGACGATGCCTATGATGGGGGCCTGGGCGGTCATGTGGCGAGGGTTATGTGGCGGGCGTCGACCTCTTCGTTGACAAATACCGAGGCGAGCGATGAGAAACGTCGTGCATCCTCGGTGGTCAAGTATTGGCAAGAGCCGCCCTTGGCGCAGCGCACCTCCATCTCGGGATGACGGTTCAGGTAGTCCTTGAGGCTCTCGGCCACGATGTGACCCTGCTCGATGACGTGGATGTGCGGTGGCATATACTTCTTGATTTTGCCTATGAGCAGCGGATAGTGTGTGCAGCCCAGAATCACGGTATCGATGTCGGGGCATTGTGCCAGCAAGGCGTCAATGTCCTTCTTCACAAAGTAGTCGGCACCATCACCCTCGCTTTCGCGGTTCTCGACCAGCGGAACCCACATGGGGCAAGCGTGTCCATAGACCTTGAAGCCGGGGTGCATCTTGGCAATCTCGATGTCGTAGGACTGGCTCTGGATGGTGCCCGGCGTGCCGAAGACACCAATGCAGCCTGTGCGCGAAATTTCGCCTACCTTCTCCACAGTGGGGCGAATGACGCCCAGCACGCGGCGGGCAGGGTCGATGTGTGGCAAGTTGTTCTGCTGAATGTTGCGCAGCGCTTTGGCCGATGCCGTGTTGCAGGCCAGAATTACTAGTTGGCACCCTTGCTCAAACAGGTACTTGACCGACTGCAGGGTGAACTCATACACGAGTTGGAAGGAGCGGGTGCCATAGGGTGCACGGGCATTGTCGCCCAGAAATATGTAGTCATATTGCGGTAACACCTTGCGAATCTCGCGTAGAATGGAGAGACCGCCGAAACCGGAGTCGAAGATGCCTATGGGGGCTGCGTTATGTGAAGAGTTATTGTTCATTTTATGCTTGATAATCGTTGATGATTTGAGCTATTTCGACAGCATCTTGCACGGTGATGGGATGTGCGATGGGCAGACTCACCACTTCGTTGGCGAGGGCCGTGGTTTTGGGCAGTTTGTAGGATTTGAACTGGCGGTAGCAGGGCTGCAGGTGTGGCGGGGTGGCATAGTGGATGTCGGTGTCCACGCCGTTTTTCTTCAGGTAGTCGCGGAAGTGGTCGCGCGTCTTGACCCTGACCACATACTGGTGCCACACCTGTATGGTCTCCTCGAAGATGTGAGGCGTGGTTACCAGCTTGTTGGTGATGTGTTCATGATAGGCCTTTGCCACAGCGTTACGGCGCTCAATCTCAGCAGGCAGGTGCCGGAGGCTCACGCGCAGCATGGCGGCCTGAATCTCGTCCATGCGGCAGTTCAGACCCAAGTAAATGTTGTGGTAACGGTAATCAGAACCATAGTTGGCGATAGCCCTCACGGTGGTGGCGAGTTTCTCGTCGTTGGTCAGTACTGCGCCGGCATCGCCCAGTGCCCCAAGGTTCTTGGTGGGGTAGAAGCTGATGGCGGCAGCGTGTCCCAGACCGCCCGTCATGTGGGTTCCGTTCAGGCCCGGGATGTTGGTTTTGGCACCGATGGCCTGTGCATTGTCTTCAATGATGAGTAGATTGTAGTGACGTGCCATGTTCATGAGTCGCTCGTCCCAGCAGGGGGTGCCGTAGAGGTGCACCGGCATGATGGCCTTGACGCTGGGCGAGAGCAGGCTCTCGATGCTCTGCGAATTCAGGTTCATGGTGTCGTCGCGAATGTCGCACAGGGTGGCGTTGAGGTTGTTGTCCGACACGGCCAGTACTGAAGCTACATAGGTGTTGGCGGGCACGATGATTTTCTCGTCGTTATGCAGGAGTCCCATTTCCTTGTAGGCCCTGATGATGAGCCGCAGTGCGTCGAGTCCGTTGCTCACCGCCACACAATGCTTCACTTGGCACAGCTGTGCGATTTCCTGCTCGAGCTGGCGGCACTGTTCGCCATTAATGTAGCGTCCCGACTCAATGACGCTGCAAGCAGCCTCTTTGAGTTCTTCCATCATGGGCTTGTTGGCTAACGCGAGGTCAAGAAATGGGTAGTGTTTCATAGTTGAGTGTTCGTTTTGGATTGTAGAAACTCGTTATATTCCCGATAGTAGTCGGCCTCATCATAGAATTCTGACGCCAGCACGGCACACACCGAGCCCGAGGAGAAGTTTTGCAGCGTTCGCCAGATGCCCGGCACGATGAGCAGTCCGTTGTAGGGCTGGTTCAGAGTAAACGTCTTTTGCTGCTTGCCGTCGTCAACGGTCACTTCAAAGCTCCCGCTGATGGCCACGATGAGCTGGTAGAGCTGCTTATGGGCATGGCCGCCTCGGGATTCGCCACCGGGTATGTCGTAGAGATAATAGGTGCGCCGAATCTTGAACGGAATCTCGTTGAAGTCTTCGACCACGGTGAGGTTACCGTTAGCGTGGTGATGCTTGTCGAGCGTGATGATGTGGCAGTCGTCGACGGTGGTGGAGTTATGTGAGAGGTTTGGTTCAGCCATTTTTCAGAGTCAGGAATTCGTTAAAGTCTTCGATGTAGTCGCCGGGGTCGTATGGGGTACTCGAGAGCACATACACCACCGAGTTGGTCGAGAAGTTGTCGATCATGCGCCACGTCATGTGTGGCACGTAGAGGCCGTAGTAGGAGCGTGCCATGTGGAAACGTTGTTCGCCATGGCCGTTGTTGAGCACCACGTCGAAACTGCCCGACAGGGCAATGATGAACTCGTCTTGCTGCCTGAAGGCGTGCCCTTCGCGATACATGCCGCCAGGCACGTCATAGATCCAGTAGGCACGTTTGATGTCGAAGGGAATGTTTCGCATGCCTTCAACCACCGAGAGATTACCCCGAGGGTCACAGATTTTGGGCAGTTCTATGATATGTGGCTGCAGTTTGTCCATATTAGTTGGCGCAATGGTTAATGCCGTTTTTGGCAAGGTTCCAGAGATATTGTCCGTAGAGGTTCTTCTTGAGCGGTTTGGCGAGTGCCATGAGCTGCTCCTTGTCGATCCAGCCTTTGCGGAAGGCGATTTCTTCAAGCGCGGCCACCTGCACGCCTTGGCGGTTCACGATGGTCTGGATGAAGTTGGAGGCATCGAGCATCGACTCCGATGTGCCGGTGTCGAGCCAGGCAAAGCCGCGGCCGAGCGTCTGCACATGCACGCGTCTTTGTCCCAGGTAGTCGTTGTTGACGCTGGTAATCTCCAGTTCGCCACGAGCCGAGGGTTTCACTCGCTTAGCCACCTGAATCACATCGTTGGGATAGAAGTAGAGGCCTGTGACGGCGAAGTTTGATTCAGGTTCCTTGGGTTTCTCGACGATTTTCAGTGCCTTGCCGTCCTTGTCAAGATTCACCACGCCATAGCGTTCGGGATCACGCACGGCATAGGCAAAGAGGGTGGCAACTCGCTCGTCGCGGGTTCTCTCTACTGCCCTCATGAGCATGCCGGTGAAACCCTGGCCATAGAAGATGTTGTCGCCCAGCACCAGGCACACATCGTCGTCGCCAATGAATTGTTCGCCGATGATGAAAGCCTGTGCAAGTCCTTCGGGCCTTGGCTGCTCGGCATAGGTGAACTTCACACCCAACTCTTCGCCAGTGCCCAGCAGGCGCTCAAACATGGGCAGATCCTGCGGGGTGGAAATGATGAGGATGTCGCGAATGCCGGCAAGCATGAGCACCGAGATAGGGTAGAAGACCATAGGCTTGTCGTAGATGGGTACAAGCTGCTTGGAGATTCCTTTAGTGATGGGGTAGAGGCGTGTGCCTGAGCCTCCGGCTAAAACGATACCTTTCATAATTTTATGTGTTGTGTTAGATGTGTTTATAGTCAGTGAGTGTTGTTTATCGGTTTCCGTACATCTGTTCGTAGTACTTCTGATAGTCGCCGCTTGTCACGCTCTCGACCCAGTCTTGGTGGTCGAGGTTCCAGCGAATGGTCTTCTCGATGCCCACTGTGAAGGGAGTCTCGGGATACCAGCCCAGCTCGGTGGCAATCTTGGTGGGGTCGATGGCATAGCGCATGTCGTGACCCGGGCGGTCGGTGACATAGGTGATGAGCTCGTCGCTGATAGCCTCGAGAGGGCACTTGAGCAGACGCTGGTAGTGGGGTTCCTCATGCATGATGCGTGCAATGGTGGCAATCACGAGGCGCACGATGTTGATGTTGGCCTCCTCGTTGAAACCACCTATATTATACACCTCGCCCACGCGGCCATTGCGCAGCACCATGTCGATGCCCTTGCAGTGGTCCTCAACATAGAGCCAGTCGCGCACATTCAGCCCCTTGCCATAGACGGGCAGCGGCTTGCCCTCCAGTATATTCTTGATGATGAGAGGAATGAGCTTTTCGGGGAAGTGGTAAGGCCCATAGTTGTTGCTGCAGCGGGTAATGTTGATGGGCAGCCCGTAGGTCTCGTGGTAGGCGAGCGTGATGAGGTCGGCACTGGTCTTGGAGGCCGAGTAGGGTGAGCGCGGAGCCAGCGGCGACTCTTCAGTGAAAAATCGCTTGCCGAAGGTCTTGAGGTTGCTGCGGCTGCCAATCACCTGCTTCAGGTCCTGGCTCACTTCAAGCGGTTGTGCCTCGTCGTAGTCCTTGGGCAGGCTCCCATAGACCTCATCGGTCGAGATTTGCAGGTATTTCTTGCCTTCGCGGTACACGTTGGCACCTTTCTCATCTTTGCCCTCTAGCCATGCTTGGCGGGCACAGTCGAGCAGATTCTGTGTGCCCAGAATATTGGCTTCAAGGAACAGTCGGGGATTGGTGATGCTGCGGTCGACATGACTCTCGGCGGCAAAGTTCACCACATAGTCGATGTCGTTCTCGTCGAAGATGCGCTTCACCGTCTGGGCATCGACAATGTCGCCTTTCACGAAACTCACATTCGGCAGTTTGAGTTCCTCGTCGAGCGAGGCCAGATTGCCTGCATAGGTGAGGGCGTCGAGCACAATGATGCGCACGTCGCTGCCGTGTTGTTTCAAGACATATTTCACAAAATTGGAGCCAATAAATCCGGCGGCTCCTGTCACCAGGTAGGTCTTCATATTGTTGTTGTGTTTATTGTTCACTGATATGCTGCATGGAGGTGCATAGTTCTCCAACAAACTACAAAAATAACGAAAAAAATAGAATTATAATATATGTATCCTATATTTTTTCCTCTTTATCTTCATTTGTGAAAAAGAGATGGTGGGGGCACATACAACAAAAGCCGTTACAATCGGTTGTGATTGTAACGGTTATGAGTCTAAGCCTGACCGCGATGTCAGGCACTACCGTTTCTTAGTTCTTGTAAACGGTGTCGCTAACGGTGAGGCTGTAACGGCCCTTAGCGCGACGGCGGGCAAGCACCTTGCGACCATCGGCGGTCTGCATGCGGTGACGGAAACCGTGCTTGTTAGCTTTCTTTCTGTTTGAAGGTTGGAATGTACGTTTCATTGTGTTCTATCTTAATTATTTTGTTTGTTTTCGCATTTAGCGGTGCAAAATTAGTTACTTTTTTGAAATTATACAAATTACAAAGCATTTTTAGCGCAAAGTTTTTGCAATTTTTCTCTATTTCACTTAATTTTGCACTTGATTTTGAAAACGAAACAATTTATTACTAACATATTCAAGACATTTTTTTATGATTAACGCTCAAGACATTAAAAACGGAACCTGCATCCGTCTCGACAACCAACTCTACTTTTGCATCGAATTCCTTCACGTGAAACCTGGCAAGGGCAACACCTTCATGCGCACCAAGCTGAAGAACGTTGTTGATGGTCGCGTGCTCGACCGCCGCTTCAATATCGGCGAGAAACTGGAAGACGTGCGTGTAGAGCGCCGTCCCTATCAGTTCCTTTATATGGACGGAGGCGAAGCCATCTTCATGAACCAGGAAACTTTCGACCAGATTCCTCTTGCCAAGGACCTCATCAGTGGTGTAGACTTCATGAAAGAGGGCGACGTGGTAGAAGTTGTGACCGACGCCTCGACCGAGTCGGTTCTCTTTGCCGAAATGCCTATCAAGACCGTGCTTGAAATCACTTATACCGAGCCTGGCGTGAAAGGCGACACTGCTACCAACTCGTTGAAACCTGCTACTGTTGAGACTGGCGCCACCGTGCGTGTGCCCCTGTTCATCAACGTGGGCGAGAAGATTGAGGTTGACACACGCGACGGCAGCTACGTGGGCCGCGTGCGCTAATAAGCCTCACAACAGACACCCGCAAGGGTTGACTCTCACCATTATCCCTCCTCTGTGCCGGCTAGCATGGAGGAGGGCTTTTTTCGGCATGCCACGTCAAGGCCCGATGGTGCTTGATTTGCATTTTCTCCACATTATTAGTATATTTGTGTCAGAAATCATAAACCACTCACAATGCAATCTAGAGACATGAACAGAAAACAACCTGAAATGAACCGCCGCAAGTTCTTGCAAAAGCTGGGACTCGGAGCAGGGTCGGCCTTTGCGATGATGGCCATGGAACCGCTCACGATGTTTGCGGGCGATCGTGACGATGATGTTACCACCAAAAACCCGATGACCTATCGCGTGCAGCATCGCTCAGGCGACAAGATCTCGCTGCTGGGCTTTGGCATGATGCGCTTGCCCAATAGTCAGGAAGATATAAATCGACTGGTCGACTACGCCATTGCTCACGGTGTGAACTACTTCGACACGGCACCCATGTATAAGGGTGGGCAGAACGAGAAGCAGACGGGCATCGCCTTGAGCCGTTACCCTCGTGACAAGTATTTTGTCGCCACTAAGATGTCGAACTACAACGAGCGCCTCTGGAAACTCGAAGAGGCGGTGAAGATGTATGAGAACTCGTTTCGCGACCTTCAGGTCGATTACATCGATTACTACCTGTTGCACGGCGTGGGAGGCAGTGGCATGGACGACCTCAAGGCCCGATTCCTCGACAATGGCCTGCTCGACTTCCTGCTCAAGGAGCGCGAGGCTGGCCGCATTCGCCATCTGGGCTTCTCCTACCACGGCAATGTGGAGGTATTCGACTGGTTGCTCAACCATCAAGACAAGTATCACTGGGATTTTGTGCAAATCCAGATGAACTACCTCGACTGGCGTCATGCCTCGCTCAATAAGGAGGGCTGGAAGCAGGATGCCGATGCCGAGTATCTTTACGACAAACTTGAGAAGACCGGTGTGCAGGCGGTGGTGATGGAACCACTGCGTGGCGGTGCGCTTGCCCGTTTGCGTGAAGACTTGGCCGCCCGGCTCACTGCTTTGCGTCCTGACGACAGTCCGGCCAAGTGGGCCTTCCGTTGGGTGGGGTCACATCCCAACATTCTAACCACACTGAGCGGCATGAATCAGATGGAACACCTCGTCGACAATGTGGGCACCTTCTCGCCGTTGGAGCCCTGTACCGAAGCCGAGAATGCAGTCCTTGCCGAGATAGCCGACGTAATGGCTGGATTCCCCGTCATACCCTGCACTGCGTGCCGCTATTGCATGCCTTGCCCCTATGGTGTGGACATTCCAGGCAATTTTGCCTATTACAACGAAGCCGTCGAGCAGCAGATACTGCCCTTGCCCGACAAGCAGGCCTCCGACTACATGGCGCGCAAGCAGCAATTTGCCGACGGCATGCGCAAGGCGTTGCCCGATGCCTCGACTTGGGCCAACCACTGCACCGATTGCGAGTCTTGTCTGAAGAAATGCCCACAGCAAATTCGCATCCCCAACCAGATGG
>JAEEGI010027907.1_pt1 | contig 10771 bp, 7 predicted proteins | sample 8958751 | NCBI WGS metagenome assembly JAEEGI01 (sample SAMN16246545, study PRJNA631951) | gut metagenome | biome: gut microbiome; feature: rumen; material: KS-attached | host: Bos | place: Iran: Karaj | collected 2018-10 | reverse complement strand
TAGTAGTTCCAAGTATATTACTAATATTTGATAAATTAATTGTTAAAACAAGTAAAGGTTTTAAGAAAGGAAGAGTTATAAATGAAAACTAATGTTTTAAAAAAAGTAATAGTTTGGTCTTTAATAGCTAGTTTGTTTATGGAAGCTACGCCTGTGTGGGCTTTAACTAAAAACGAAACTATATATGCAAATATTAATAGTGATGGTTCTCCAAAGAAAACTATTGTATCCGAACATATAAGCGACAACGGAAATAATATTTTAGTAGATAAATCAAAATTAGAAAATATTAAGAATGTTAATGGAAAAGAATCATTTAAAAAAGAAAACAAAAATATAGTCTGGGAAACCAACGGAAAAGATATTTATTATCAAGGTGAAACTAAAGAACAATTACCAATTGAATTAAATGTTAATTACTATCTCGATGATAAAGAATACGATGCTAATGATTTAATCGGTAAAAGTGGTAAAATAAAAATAGTTATAAATTATAAGAATAATGAGAAACACAATACTATTGTTAATAATAAAACCGAGATTTTATATACTCCTTTTGTAGTTACTACTACTACCTTATTAAGTAATGCAGATAATAAAAACATCAGTATTACCAATGGAAAAGTAATAGATAATGGTACAAATAGTATTTTGGTCGCTCTAGCTGCACCTGGTTTATATGATAGTTTAGAATTGCATTCTTTAAGTAATTTCGATAGCACTGTTATTGAATATACTACTAATTCTTTTGAGTTATCTACAATTTATTCTGTTGCTACAAGTAAACTATTAGATGATGAAGATTTAAATATATTTAACAATGTAGATAAGTTATATGATTCTATAAACGAATTAGTTAACGCTTCTTCTGAATTAGTTAATGGTAGCGAAAAACTTCTTGATGGGGCTAATAAGATTAAAAATGGTACAAATTCATTAAAAGAAGGGATAAATTCTGCTTATAATGGTAGTAATACCATGAATAAGAAAGTAAAATCATCTATCGACAGTTTATCTAAAGATAAAAGTCCAGCATTAGATGATAATACAATTAATGGTATTGTTAAAAGCGCGGAGGATAGCGCAGTTCTTTCAGATAAAGAAAAAACTGCTATTGGTAACCAAGCAATTGAAATGGTTAAAAGTAATGATACTTATCGTTCTTTAAATACTAATTATTCTAAATATATTGATCTAGCAACTCAAGCTTCTAATGCTGCCACTAAATATATGGAAGCTTATCAACAGTATAATGCAGCTGGTGATGAGAATACGGCTAATGAATATCTTAGTAAAGCAAATGAGTATAAAACACAAGCTGAGCAAGCTAAAGATGCTGCTACTACATATAAATCAATGATGGTATTAATGGAAGAAACAGCCAAGAACACAGCAATTAGTACTGCTAGTGCTACCGCAAAACAAGTAGCTAGTAAAGTTGCTGGTGAGGTTGCCCCTAAGGTAGCTAACCAAGTTAAAGCAGTAGCAACTGGTAAAACAATTTCATCATTAAATACTCTTTCTATTGGTTTAGAACAATTAACCGATGGATTAGATAAATTAAAGGATGGAGCGGATACTTTATATGATGGTACTAATAGTTTAACTAAAGGTATCGAAACTCTTAGTACTGGTCTTGAAAAGTTTGATAGTGAAGGAATCAAAAAAATTAATAGTTTTGTTAATGGTGATGTAAAAGATATCGAAGGTAAAATTGAAGCATTAATTAATTTAAGTAATGCTTACAATACTTTTGATGATATCAATGATGGTGATCATGGGAATTCTAAAATTATTTTTATTATCGACTCAGTAAAAAAAGAAAAAGTTAAAGATAATAATAGTAAAATTGCTACTGTAGAAAAGAAATCTCTATGGCAAAAAATAAAAGGATTATTTAAATAATCCTTTTTTAACTTTGGAATAATTGAACCCAATATGTAGTTCCGTTTAATCTAAATTTACCTATTCCTACTTTAGTATAAGCTCCTTTAACCATATTCGCATAGTGACCAGATGAATTTTTCCATCCGTTACATACACCTTCATCAGATGAGAAGCCCATTCCTAAGTTTTCACCTATTGTTCCAGATTTACTTCTACCGTAATCGTTCCACATTGTATCCCAACTTTTACCATTTGGTCTAGTATGTGAGAATTTATCAGAATAAGCAATTTCCATAGCTCTTATTGTAGCCATTATACCTAGGTTTCTATCTTCACTTAGATTGCCCACTCCTTCATCTGCTCTATATCCATTAGTAATTGATATTATTTTACTAACGCTTGCACTATTACTATTGTATGTTGAAGTAGCATCTGATTTCATAGTTCTAACTACATTATTAAATGAACTGGCTAATGGTTCGGTTATTTTACTACCTGTTTTAATTAGTTTTCTACTTCCATCACTATAATTTTGATATGTTAATATTTGATATGTTTCAATCTTTGTTCCATATTTAGATGTAACTGTATTTAAAACCTTTTTTTCTGTTGTTTGTTTTGTTGGTTTTACTTCGTTACTTGGTGATGGATTAGTTTTTGGATTTGATGGAGTTGTTGGTTTTGTCTTCTTTGGTTCTTGTTTAGGGCTTTCTGTTTTAGGTTTTGTTTCTTTCTTTACCTCTGCCTTTTTGTTAACAACTAACTTAGCAGCTACATTAACGCAGTTATTACTTTTATCACACACTTTCATTTTTATTTCGTGTGTTCCTTCAGCTGTTATAGCCGCTTGATTATTATTTTCATATGCGATGTTGTAATCTGCTATTCCACTATTATCTTGATATCCAGCTATAAAGCCTTTTATATCATATTTATCTCCAGTTGTTACAGTTTGATCTTTAGTTTTTACTACAGGAGGTGTAGTATCTTTGACAATTAGTTTTGAATCATATGAATCTTTATTTGCTGTTATCTTTACTTCATATTCTTTTATTTCTTTTGGATAATATTTATTATCTTTAATATTACAAAAGCTTTCTAGTTTTTGTTCTTCTTTATTTGAATAGTAATTAATTTTAGCATTTTCTAATTTTTCTATTTTTTCAAAGTAAGCAGTTATATCAGGAAGTTCTTGTCCTATTTCAACAGTTAGACTTTCCTTGATAATGTTTTTATAAGATATTTCTTTTACCTCTTCTTTTAATATAGCTGCGGGAGTTTTATTAATATTGATTGTTGTAATAACTCCAGCTACTAATGCTGTTGTAATTATAGATGGTATTATTACTATTTTAGGGTTTTTAATTACATTATCTTTTATTGTCTTAAAAATTGTCTTAAAGCTAAATTTCATAACTACTCACTCCTATTATGTCTTAAGTATAACATATAATTTTCATATGTTTTACAGTTAAATGACTAGGTTTATATTTACTTTACTTAATTTACTTATGATATTTATCATGTTATACTATAATAGTAAAGAATAGGAGGATGGTTATGTTTAATTATGATACTATTGAATACTTGAAAAAGATGGATAAATATTGGAATGCTTCCAATTATTTGTCTGCTTGTCAATTATATCTGTTGGATAACCCATTATTAAAAAGAAAATTAGTTAAAGAAGATATAAAAAAGAAAATAGTTGGACACTGGGGAACTGTTCCTGGTCAAACTTTTATATATACTCATTTAAATCGTATTATTAATAAATACAATTTAAATATGATTTATATTTCTGGTCCTGGACATGGTGGAAACTCTGTAGTAAGTCATGTTTATTTGGAAGGGACTTATAGTGAGATATATCCTTCTATAACACAGGATGAAGATGGTTTAAAGAAATTGTTTAAACAATTCTCTTTTCCTGGGGGGATTTCATCTCATGTAGCGCCTGAAACACCTGGTTCAATTAATGAAGGTGGTGAACTTGGCTATTCACTTGCTCATGGTTTTGGAGCAGTATTTGATAATCCTGATTTAATTGCAACTGTTGTTGTTGGTGATGGAGAAGCTGAAACAGCTACCCTGGCTACTTCATGGCATTCAAATAAATTCTTGGATCCTGCTCGTGATGGTGCAGTACTTCCTATTCTACATTTGAACGGTTATAAAATTAGTAACCCTACTATTCTTTCTAGAATAAGTGATGAAGAATTAATATCATTGTTTAGTGGTTATGGTTGGGAACCAATTATAGTTGAAGGTCATGAAGCCATGGACATGCACAAAAAGATGTCTAAAGCTTTAGATAAATGTATTGATAAGATTAAAAAAATACAAAATGGTGCAAAAGGAAAAAAAGAAATCAAAAGACCTATATGGCCAATGATAATACTTAAAACACCAAAAGGTTGGACTGGTCCTAAAGTTGTAGATGATAATGTTATCGAAGGAACATTTAGAGCACATCAAGTGCCAATTGATATGTCTAAAGATAGTCATATTGAATTATTGGAAGAATGGTTAAGAAGTTATCATCCAGAAGAATTATTTGATAGTTGTGGTAGATTATTACCGGAACTTGCTAAATTGGCTCCTAAAGGTGATAAAAGAATGGGTGCTAATCCTAATGCTAATGGTGGTAAACTTCTTAGAGATTTAATATTGCCTGACTTTAAAAAATATGCTCTTAAAATAAATAAACCAGGCGAAATTGAAGCTCAAGATATGATTGAACTTGGAAACTATGTTAGAGATGTTTATAGATTAAATGAAAAGAACAAAAATTTTAGAATATTTGGTCCAGATGAAACAATGTCTAATAGATTAAAACATGTGTTTGAAACAGAAAACAGAGCCTGGATGGCTAAAAAGTTTGATTTCGATGATGCACTTGCTCAAGATGGACGTATAATGGATGGAATGTTATCTGAAAACATGTGTGAAGGATGGTTGGAAGGTTATCTATTAACTGGAAGACACGGATTCTTTGCAAGTTATGAAGCGTTTGTTAGAGTAATTGATTCAATGACTAGTCAACATGCTAAATGGTTAAAAATATGTAGACAATTACCTTGGCGCGAAGAAATTGCTTCACTTAACTACATACTAACAAGTACAGTATGGCAACAAGATCATAATGGATATACTCACCAAGATCCAGGTTTCTTGGATCATCTAGCATCTAAAAAGGCAGATGTTACAAGAATATATCTTCCACCTGATACTAATACTTTGTTATCTTGTTTTGAACACTGTATGAAAACTAAAGATTATATTAATGTTATTGTTGCTTCTAAACATCCAAGACCACAATGGTTAACAATGGATGAAGCAGTAAAACATTGTACTCATGGTGTTGGTATATGGGATTTTGCAAGTAATGATCAAAACAGCGAGCCAGACTTAATTATGGCTTGTGCAGGTGAAACTCCTACACTTGAAAGTTTGGCGGCTGTATCAATACTAAGAGAACATTTACCAAAATTAAAAATAAGATTTATCAATGTAGTTGATTTATTTAAATTACAATCTAATGTTAAACATCCACACGGATTAAGTGATGAAGAATATGATGCATTATTTACTACTAAGAAACCAATCATCTTTAACTTCCATGGATATCCTTCATTAGTACATGAGTTATTATATGAAAGAACTAATCGTAATATCGTAGTTAAAGGTTATGTAGAAGAAGGTTCTATTACTACTCCATTTGATATGAGAGTACAAAATGAAGTCGATAGATTCCATTTGGTGATAGAAGCATGTAAAATGGTCCCTAATTTGGGAAGCAAAGGTGTTTATTTAAGTAAATTAATGAGTGATAAAATAGTTGAACATAAAGAATACATTCATGAATATGGTGTAGATATGCCAGAAGTAAGTGAATGGAAATGGAAATAAAAAAAGGAATTATTAAATTCCTTTTTTTAATTGATTAACTAACTGTTGGATTTTGAGTTGTTGTAACATTAGTATTGTTTTGTTTTTTTAATACAAATGATAATACTAAAGATGCAATTCCAACTATTATAAATGCCAAGCAAATGATTCCAGATATATGGAATGTATTACCAAATACCACTGCCGCTTCTTCTTCAGCTTTAGATACTAGTTTTAATGCTAGTGTTATGAATCCTGTATAGAATCCAGTTAATAATGATACTAAACCAGTATGGAATAATACTACGCTAAAGTCTTTTCTAATAACAAAGATTAGAATTAAACAAGCTACAACTATTCCGATGGTAACAAATAATAATGTATTTTTGAAGAAGATATCAAGAATGAATGTTAAATTGTTCTTTTCGATTTCATCAAATGCTTCATCAAACGCCTTATCTATTTCTTCGGTTAATTCGCTCGTATCTGGTCTTTCTATTTTTTCTCCTGTTTTCTTCTCATATTTATCGATAGCTTCATCTATCATTTCTTCTAGTTTATCTAGATTTGGTTTTTTGTTGCTTGAATCTACTTTATAGTAGAATTCATCAACAGCAATATTGATAGCTTCGTCTATAAATTTGTCTTCATCTATTATTCCGTCTAATTCATCTGGCATATCATCTAATGCTTCATCTAAAGCATTGGATTTATCCAACATATATTTGATGTTATCTTTACTTATAACGTTTCTTACTATCCATACTGTGCTAGCACATTCTAATGATATTAACATTACTATTCCAAGTAATACTGTTATAAATTTTTTCATATTCCACTCTCCTACTTTTATATTATAATATAAATATGGTGGTGTTGCTATGGAAAGTTATAAAGAATTGCAAAAATTAATTGATGAAGCAGAAAATATCGTATTTTTTGGTGGAGCTGGTGTTAGTACAGAATCAGGTATTAAAGATTTTAGGAGTGTTGATGGTTTATATAATGAAAAATATGATTATCCGCCAGAAGTGATGTTATCGAGAAGTTTTTTTGATGATCATACTGATGAATTTTTTAAATTTTATAAAGATAAATTAAATTGTAAAGATGTCTTACCTAATGTTACTCATAATTATTTAAAAAAATTAGAAGATGAAGGTAAGTTAAAAGCTGTTATTACACAAAATATAGATGGATTACACGAAAAAGCTGGTACTAAGAATGTCTTATTATTACATGGTACTACTTTTGTTAATCATTGTATGGATTGTGGTAAAGAATATGATGCTGATTATGTATTTTCATCCGATGGAATACCTAGATGTGAATGCGGAGGTATTATAAAACCAGATGTTGTTTTATATGAGGAGCCATTAGATGATAGAACTGTTAGAGAATCTATTGAGGCGATTAGCAATGCTGATCTATTAATTGTAGGTGGTACATCGCTAGTAGTATATCCTGCCGCTTCTTTTATTAATTATTTTAGAGGTAAGAATTTAGTCATAATTAATAGAGATAGTACATCATATGATGGTAATGCTGATTTAGTTATTCACGAAAAATTAGGAGATGTTTTTAGCAAATTAAAATAACCAAGTTACTTGGTTATTTTTTGTTCGTCTGTTTCTTGTTTTTTCATTTCTAAGAATTCAGCTATTATCGATAAATTATCGTAATTAAATAATCTATTAAAATCTATTATCGATACATTTAAATCTAGATATGTTTCCCCTTCATAATCGTTGATAAATCTAATAGATGCCTTATTAATACTTCCTTCTGTCTCATTGTAATCAAAGAAGACATCGCCATGTGACATAGCGTTTCTTATGTATTCTATTAAATATCTGTTTCGGTAATAACTGTTTGGTAAATCTATTCTATATTCAGCAACAGCATTTTTTCTGTCTTCTTTTTTGGCTTCACACTCTCTTTTTTCTATTTGTGTGACACTTATATTTTTACCTACTTTATTTAATGCTTTTTTATATACAAATATTTGATTAGGATCCGTAGTTCTTGCCATCCTTAAAAGTATGTTGGTCATTTGTGTATTATACTCTTGTAGTAGATTATCTATGCGCTCTAAATCTTTTTCGGCACTCAATAATTGAATTCTTCTATCATCTTCCCTTTTTTTAGGAAGCATAAATATGTCTGGCTTTAGAAATGATAAATCTAATAGTGAATAGTCAAAGTATTCTGCATCGTCTGGAAGGTTATCTTTTAATTTCATTATGTTTTCTAATGGATATTGGTAATGAACATAAAATGATAGCAATACCGTACTAAGGTACATTTCCATAATGCTACTCCATAATGAAAGACTACTTGTTTGTTCAAGTATTTCTCTTGTTGTATTGGCTTCACTAGTTTCTATGGTTCTCAGTAAAACCATGTTATAAAACATTGCGGTTTTTAAAACATTATCATTATGTCTTATTTTGTTATACCAGTTAGATACTAATCTATATTGATCTGTTATGCTTAAGTAACTTAATTGATTTATATTCTTTCTTATGAAATTTTTAAGTGATTGACCATATACAGATGCACTCATTCTTTCTATTATACATTTAGCTTTTATTCCTCTATTGGCTAGTTCTCGATTTAATATAGACATTATTTGTAAAGATGACATTACTGTATTATTATCAACTTGGTTTACTGAAGTTTTATTTATTAAATCTTCGATTAAATCTTTATCATCAGGAGTTATATATCCTCCCTCTTTTGTGAAATTGTAATTAACAATATAAATCTGTTTCAAAAATGGATTAACATTTTGTCTATTCTTAATTCGATTATTTCTATTAATGTTTACTGCTATTCTATCTCTTTTATATACAGTTTCATTAGTATTATAATTGGGTCTTAAAAATAATGAAGAAACAAAATCTATAAAGTTTTTTCCTGGTATTTTGGCATTATTGCCATTAAATTTTATAATAATATCACATGTGTTTGGATTAATTAAAAAAGCACCATGAGCGATTTTGTCACGGATTGTTTTTATGACTTCTTCTTTCGACTCTAACTCTATTTGATCCAAATAATATTTGTTATCTCTCTTTATACATATTTTAGATATTATTCTTTCTAGTACTTGATCATTTATGTAACAATCAGGGTCTTCATCTACTGTTTTAATGTCCTCTTTGTTTAGTATAAATATTAAAGATGAAAAAAGAATTTTTAAAATAAGAGTATGATTGTCTTGTCTTATTTGTTCTAAACTACTATCGGGGTCTCTTAGTGAAGTCATGTAATTCATTAAAGCATTGTTAAATAAAATCAAGTTATCTACTTTATCCATGACTTTCACCTTTCTTATAGTTTATATTTTTCTTTAAATACCTCTATTTCCTTAATTATCTTTTGTTTTTCTTTAGCTGATTTAGTAAATGGAATGCTATTTATTTTATTTAGTATATTAGCTTTTTCTTCTGAATCTATATCCAATGTATATATATCCATTTTTAAATCTTCATATGATTCTTGTTTTTCTTCATCAATATCAACTGAGAAGAAGTTTGATACATCATCTGATAATTTATAAGTATTGTAGTTTTGAATCTTTAATCCCATGTCTATCACCAATTATATTTTATCATAAAAAGATGAGTTTTAAACTCATCTTATTTCATTTTCTTTGATGTTTTCATTTAAATTGTATATAAATTCTAATAAATCACTTATCTTTGTAGAAACCTTAAATGTAGTTCTACCTATCCTAGAGTTATGAATTTCAATAGACAATTCATTACTCTTGGTAATGTAGATGCATCCTTCATCTACTGCTTGACATATTAATTCCATGATACGATCATTATTGAATGCAATCTCGTTTGTAGATTTTTCTTTTTCATTATTAATCTTGTTTTGAACATCTACTCTTAAGGTCTTAGTAATAGATTCTCTAACTTCCATATCCATATAATCTTTTAGAACATCAGCATATTTTTTATTAGCGTTAGAATTATAACTGGATTCTTTTAAATCGTTCTTTATATCGTTGTATTCTTTTGACAATTTATCTTTATTATTCTCTATTTTCTTTTGTTCTTCTATTATAAATGTTTGATGTAACAAATTATTTTGAAGATTTTCATTCATATAATTTTCTATTCTAAAATTACTAATTGAAACATTATAGTAATCAATATCTATTTTAGATATTACTTTTAGATATATCATAAATAAACCAGTTATTATTTTGTTTTTATCATAATCATCAATTAATTTTTGCTCTGTCATTTCATTAAGTAAGAATTTTTGGGTTTCTTCAGTAGCTAAAACGTTGTTATTTAACCTTTCAACAAACCAATTACTCATATATTCTTGTTGTTCTTCTATTGTTGCATTATAAAATGTAATTCCTAATTTATTAGCTTTTGATAATAACCAAAGTGAATTAGATAGTCTATATTTTTTAATCTCGGTTGTATATCCAGTTGGAATATTATTAACAAACTTTTTAATTATGTCATCTACTTTAGTATTTTTTTCTGGATCTATTTCATTTTCAGTTTTGATTCCTGCTGTTTTAAAAGCCAAATCAAAATCAGGCTTTTCTTCCGATGATCTTAGGGTAACTAAGAACGTTTTGGTTTGATATAGATATTCTCTTAAACTATTTTCATCACCTATAACGAAATCGCTTTTTTTATTATAAAAGAAGATTTTTTCATATTTTTTTATTTTATATATTTCTGATAATCTAAATAACCATTCTGAAGGTAATGACGTTTCGACTTCTTTAGAAGAAATCATTACTTCACCTTGATCTGAGAATGTATAATGGTCATCCTTTAAGGCATTAACAATTAATTCGATATATTTATTTCCGTCTTCTGTTAATGCACCATTAACTCTCATATCTTCTGGTGGTACAGCTATTCGGTCAGTAAATTTTTCCTTATATGTTCCATCTTTTATAAAAGTTGTTAAATCTATATTTCTATTTTGATAGTTTTTTAGTAATGAA
>JAEEGI010027906.1_pt1 | contig 10771 bp, 5 predicted proteins | sample 8958751 | NCBI WGS metagenome assembly JAEEGI01 (sample SAMN16246545, study PRJNA631951) | gut metagenome | biome: gut microbiome; feature: rumen; material: KS-attached | host: Bos | place: Iran: Karaj | collected 2018-10 | reverse complement strand
CGCGCACGATTGGAAATCGTGTAAGGGTCAAAAGCTCTTCGAGGGTTCGAATCCCTCCTTCTCCGCCAAACAAAAAGCCTCTTTTGTCTATCAAAAGGCAGAAGAGGCTTTTTCTCTGTCAGATACCAATTACCTAAAACACACAACTCAATTTTCTGTTTTTATAAAAATGAAGGAGAATCACCCATGACCAATCAGGAAAAACTCAAGGAACTGTTTGCCATACTCGATGAGCTGGACGCCTATGAACGGGTGTGCGGAAAGATACAGTTTGATATGGAGTGCTGTGCTCCGCCCGACGGCATGGCTAAGGCCGGAGAGGACATGGCTGTATTAGGAAAGCAGATCCATCGGCTTACGCATGATCCGCACTATACTCAGCTTCTCTGCGATCTGCATTCCGACAGTGAAGGCCTGACCCCGATTCAGAAAAAAACCATTGAACATCTTTATGATGACTATGCCCGGGAAAAGAACATCTCTGCCGACCTGTCCTATGAAATGGACATGGCGGCCAGCCACTCCTACAGCGATTGGCTGACTGCGAAGCAGAACTGTGATTTTTCCCGTTTTCGTGATTCTTTAGCCTCCCTCATCCGGTACTGCCGTATGGCCATCGATCTGCGGGACAGCCATCCCGCGGGATATTACAACACATGCCTTGATGACCTTGAGAAGGGTATGGATGAGCAGCAGCTCGATGCCTTTTTCGGTGCCATTAAGACACGCATCGTGCCGCTGCTGAAAAGAGTGCAGGCCGAAGGAAAACCAGTCCGGGAAGACTTCCTTTCGAGGCCAGTTCCGATTCCTCAGCAGGAGGCTTTTTCCCGCTGGCTGTTGGAGCAGGAAGGACTGAAACAGAGTGCTCTTGTCCTAATGACAACGGAGCATCCGTTTACGACCAACTTCGGTCCGGAGGATGTGCGCGTCACTACCCATTATTATGAGGATCACTTTATATCCAGTATCTTTTCGACCCTCCACGAAGGCGGGCATGCGCTCTTCATGCAGAACGAGCCCTCGGAGGTATATGAAAACCACTGTGCCGAGCGCATGACCAACGGCATGCACGAAACCATCTCCCGCTTTTTTGAGAATCTTGTCGGCAGGAGTGAAGCCTTTGTTCACTTTATGCTCCCGAAACTCCGGGAAATCACGGGCGGCACCTTTTCGGATATCTCAGAACGGGAATTCTATGAGGCTGTCAACATCTCCCGCCCAAGCCTGGTCCGGACTGAAGCAGATGAACTGAGTTACTGTCTTCATATCATGGTGCGCTATGAACTGGAGAAAGCGTTCGTCAACGGCACCATCTCCGTTGACGAGATTCCTGCTCTGTGGAACGCTAAATATAAAGAATACCTTGGTCTGGATGTTCCGAATGATTCAGTCGGATGCCTGCAGGATGTTCACTGGTCCGGATGCCCCTTCGGATATTTCCCGTCCTATGCTCTGGGCAATGCTTACGGTGCTCAGATCCTGCACCGGATGAAGCAGGACCTCGATGTGGATGCCACGATTCGGACCGGAGAACTCTCCCGTATCGCCGAATGGCTGAAAGAGCGTGTTTTCTCCATCGCTTCTCTCAGCACTCCCGACGAATGGATCCGCGGTATCACCGGAGAACCGCTCAACGCAAACTACTACCTCGACTATTTGGAGAATAAATACAAGACTCTCTATGCCCTGAACTGATCTTTTGATATAAGCCTAGCAGGAAACCGACCACGTGGCCGGTTTCCTGTTTTTTATTATGAAAAGCCGCAAAAAAGATGTTCTCTTTTAGACAAAATATGTTATAATGTATATTGGGTTAATGTATAATGTCTAACTATTGTCTTTTTTATCCTGAATAAATGGGAGAACACGAATATGAAAGCCTGGCTTCGAAGCGTTTATGGCGCGATCTTTGCCTCACTGCTCACGATCGCGCTCAACGGAAACGTATACGCGGATACGGAAAACCAAGTTCTTCCCGACGAAGCGCCTACCCAGATCATCGAACCGGAGGTGCCGACGGAAGCTGTTCCGGCTGCTTTCGTTGACGAAGCAGTTGTTTCTGAACCATCCGCTCCCCCGCCTGCTGCCGAAGCTGCAGTTTCGGCAGCGGAACCGACAGTGCAGAACACCGCAGTGGGAACGGAGCAGACAGCTGGTCCCACCACTGAGACGGATACTCCCGATGAAACGCAGGCGGCAGATTCACCCGTTTCGGATGCGGGTATCACAGAGGAACCGGAACAGAAAGAAATGCCCGGAGAGATGCCGGAGGTGCAGACGCAGGCAGATGCTGCCTCACTTGAGTACACAGTGCAGGCAGAATTTCCAGCCGAGGATGATGCAGCTGCAGATAACCTTGACACAGAAAATGCAGAAGAGGATTACGCGGAGGATGAAACCGTTACTGAACTCTCCGGCGAAGAAGCCGTGGCTTCCGAGGCATCAGCGGAAAGCTCTGATGACGGAGAGGCACCAGCTGAAGAATCAACTGCGGATCTTTCCGCGCTGATGGCTGTCGCAGAAAACGAAACTGCAGATGAAACCTTCTCCGCTGACAGTAAAGAGGAAGCTGTTACAGAAGGGGAACCGACGCGTGGTAATTCATCCTCCGACACTTCACTTACCAGGACGAAGAGCGGCATCTATGTGATGGTCAATCATTCCGGTCAGGAGAAACTGGAAGCGCAGGGCGACATCACCATTCTTGCCGCCGGCGTCAACCGGGTCTCTTCCATCTCCGGCACCGGGAAAGTGCGGATCGCCGGGACTGGCATCCTGCTTGTGGATGATCTTCAGGGGAGCCTGGAACTGCTGACTTTGACCGATATCTACAAGGAGGGCAGCACCGCTGTTTTTGTGCAGCAGGAAGGCAACAGATATCAGCTGGTAAACGGAGCTGTCCCCGGCATTCTCGATGAGGAATACCGGATCGATAACTGCACGCTGATCATCCCCGACGGCGGGAATCTGCTTCTCTGCGGAACAGGCGCCGAGAAGCTTTCGGACGGCAGGGTGGTCTACTATCACGGAACGGATCACAGTTACGAAGCCGTCGACTTCCAAAACGTGATGGAGATGACCGGAAAGCTGACCATCGCCGAAAAAGCGGAGCTGATCATACAGCAGGGCGGCTCTGTTACCCTGGAAAATCTGAAGACACTCGGGCACGGCGACATTGCGGACGACGGCCGCCGTCATCCGACGCTTTCGATCGAAGACGGAGGCAGCCTTACTGTGAACGGAACGGTCGGCAACGACGGTATTGTATGGGTCAGCGGAAATTCTGCGCTGTCCGGCAGCGGCAGTATCAAGACCAACAGGCTGTCCATCGGTGATCCTTCCGCTATTCAGAACTCCCAGGTGTCTCTTTCCGCCGGTCGCCTGTATCTCTATGGCAGCGGAACGATCTCCGGGCTGACGATCCAGAATACGAGGGTAGATGTGGGCGGCGGCATTCTCAGCGTCACAGGACTTGTCTCTTCCGGCAACAGCATGATGGTCCTGCCCAGTTCTTCTGAGCTGGACATCGCAAAAGTCGACGGAACGCTTGCACTGTACGTTAATTACATTAATACCGGTGATGCCGACTCCGATCCTGATCAGCATGACAGCGAAAAGGTCATCATCAGCGTCAGCGGCACTGATATTCAGGGCACCGGCTCGATCAGCTTCGAATCCGGTCTTTATGCATTGCAGGCGGGAACAGAGCTGAACAAAGTGACTGTTTCCAATGCAGTAGGCGGCACAGTTTTTGACTATGCGGGAACTCTTCCGTCATCGCTGTTCCCGCTGCACATGCAGCCGGAAAACCTGCCATATCCGACCGCCCAGGGAGGCCAGATGATCATTCCCGTCGCAGCTGCTTCGGTCAACAACTACGGAGATTATTCTACTCTTAGAAAGACATTTTCCGATTTTCTTCAAGTTACAGCGACAGTTTCTGAGACGGAAGGCGAGAAGACCGTGCTGCTGGATCTGGACAAGCTGAAACAGGATCTGATTGAAAAAGCCGATGAACTGAATGGCACGATCATCGTGGAATTTCTGCGAAAAGGTGCCGACGGTACGCTTTATTCGGACAGTTGCCCGATGAACAGTCTCAGTGGCTCGGTCAACGCGGATGATCTCTGTCTGATCCGAATCATTGCCGAAACGCTCTGGATCCATACGGAACCTGACAGTGAATCCACCATGACAGGCATGATCTATACCGGTAGCGGGATCCTCGGCGGCGGTGCCGGAAACGTAAACTTCGGAACGCCCGGTTCCGATCCGGAAAACAGCGGAGATCCTGAGGACGATAACGGAAACGGCAACAGCGGCGAGAAGCAGCCGGAGAAGGAAAAGAAGAAGCCGCAGGAAAACAAAGAGAAAACGGAAACCGCCGTGACAGGGCTGCAGGTCTGGGCAACACAGGAAGCCGGCGCCTATGCTCTTCATGCAAAGACCGGAGATCGTGAGATCTCCCGGCTGGACGGGTATGTGGACGTGTTCCTGGATTACACCCCGGTCGCACAGAGCGCGGGAAAAACCATCTATGTTATTTTCCGTGACGCCGACGGCAGATTCATTGCTTTCCATGCAAGCTACGGACAACTCACAGGAAAACTTCATTTCCGTACGAATCAGCTCGGCAGATTCGTTATTGTGAGCTTTGATTTTGACGGAGAAGAGTTTTCCGACGCCTTCTATGAAGCGCTTGCCGCGCTCCCTGAGGTCGCCGCACTAAGCTGATACAATAGTTTTTAGTCTTAGCAAGCAGTTGCACGATACTTGCCTATTCCAATCTGTTTGAATGGGAGGTTATTAGATATGAAAGCATGGCTTCGAAGCGTTTACGGCGCGATCTTTGCCTCACTGCTCACGATCGCGCTCAATGGAAATGTATACGCAGAAACAGAAGATCCAGCATTTCCCGATGAAGCGCCTACCCAGATCATTGAACCGGAGGTGCCGGCTTCTTCCGACGGCCTCTCTACCCCGGTGACGGCGTCGGAACCTGCTCCGGCTGCGCCTGCTGCCATTGCGAAAGCTGATGTTTCGGTACCCACTGCTCCCCCAGCTGCGGCAGAAGCTTCCATATCGGCAGCGGAACCGGACCAGGCAGCTGTTCCCGCAACCGAGATAGAAACGGCTGATGATACACAGGCGATAGATACACCTGTTTCGGATACGGGCGCCACAGAAGAAACGGAACAGAAAGAAGTGCCCGCAGAGGCGCCGGAAACACAGGCACCTGCAGATGCTGCCTCTTCTGAGGACACTACACCGGCAGAGATTCCCACTGAGGACGATGCAGCTGCAGATGACCTCTACGAAAAAGCTGTGAAAGAGGACCTCGTCGAAGGCGCTGCTGAAGATGAGTTTTCCATTGAGGAGGCAAAGCTTCCGGACTCATCGGATGAAAGCTCAATCGGCGAGGACACAAAGGATGCAGAGCTCCCTGCGCTGATGGCTGCTGCCACCGACGAGACTGCCGCCGAAAGCCTCACCGTTAACGGCGAAGAGGAAGCTGTCACTGCAGCAGAGCCGCTCCGCGGAGATTCTTCCTCCGACACCACGTTTACCCGGACGGAAGACGGCATCTACATCATGGTCAATCATTCCGGCGAAGAGAAACTGAAAGCGGAAGGCGACATCACCATTCTCGCGGCGGGCATCAACAAAATCTCTTCCATCTCCGGCACCGGGAAAGTGCGGATCGCCGGGACGGGTATCCTGCTGGTAGACAGCCTTCAGGGGAACCTGGAGCTGCTTACCCTGACCGACATCTACGATGAGGGCAGCACTGCCGTCTTTGTCAGGCAGGCCGGCACCACCAGCACCTATCAGCTTGTCAACGGCACTGTTCCCGGCATTCTCGACGAGGAATACCGGATCGAGGGCTGCACGCTGGTCGTCCCCAGCGGCGGGAATCTGCTTCTCTGCGGGACGGGCGCAGAGCCGCTTTCGGACGGTACCGTTGCCTACTACCACGGAACGGAGCACGGTTACAAAGCCGAAGACGCTGATAATGTGATGGAAACATCCGGAAAACTGACCATTGCCGAAAAGGCGGCACTGATCATCAAAAAGGGAGCCTCGGTGATCCTGGAGGATCTGTGGAGCCTCGGGGGAACGTTCACGGAAGATTTTACACGCCGGCCGATGATCATCACGGAAAGTGACGGCAGGCTGGCCGTGGACGGAACGGTCGGCAGCGGCGGCATCATCGAGCTGGGAGCCGATTCTGTTCTGTCCGGGAGCGGCAGCATCACCACTTACATGCTGACCGTCGGTGATCCTTCCGTTCTTGAAGGCTCCGGCGTGTCGCTGTCCATGCAGGATCTTTTCCTGAATGGCAACGGCGAGATCGCCAATATGACGATCCACGACACCGCAGTCCATCCGGAGAGCAGCTCTGTCAAGCTTACCGGCCTTGTTACAACCGGAAACAGCATGATCTGGCTTCCTTACGGTTCTGAGCTGAACATCGCAAAGGTTGACGGGACTCTTACTCTTCGACAGCAAATCTCATATGATTACTTTGGTGGTTATAGTGATAGTTACAGTGAAAATTCCCGGTGCATCGTCAGTGGGGACCTTCAGGGGAGCGGCCGGATCAGCTTTGAATCGGGAATCTTTGAACTGCCGTCGGGGACAAATCTGAACAAAGTAACTGTTTCCGATGATTTCGCACCTATCATATACGATTACGCGGGAGTTCTGAAAACGTCGCTGAACCCGCTGCGGATGCAGCCGGAGAACGTGCCGTCAAGGATAGAGAAAGACGGCATTGTATATATTCCGATCGTTGCCTCTCATTACCACGAAGAAGGACTGCAATATGGATTTCAAATTGCTGTTTTGCAGGAGTTTGCGGATTTTCTGAAAGCTCTGCGCGTACAAAAAGCAGAAATGCAAAGTCCATTTTCCACGTTCGTCGACTTGGGTCCTCTTCAGCAAGCTATAGAAGACTATCGGGACCATTTCATCTGTGAACATACAGACTGCTTTCCTACCGTTGAACTGTTATATCGGGACAAAAATGGCAAGCTTTATACCCGGTTTTTTTCCGAGGTAGGCGGTGATCTCAGTGCTGACGATCTGTATCTGATCCGGGTGATCTGGGCAAACCCTTCCTCCTATGTAGCGCCGGATTCCCCGTCCGTCCTGACAGGCATACATTATACCGGCAGCGGGATCCTCGGCGGCGACGGTGCCGGATCCGTAAATCTTGGAAATCCCATTTCCATTCCGACAGACAACGATGATGCCCCCAGCGATGACAACCATAATGACGATAACTCCAATGTTGACATCAACTCAGCAGATGATAACAAGCTGCAGGAAAACAAAGAGGATCCGGATACGGCTGTTGTACAGGCAACGGCTAAGCTGCAGGTCTGGGCAACGCAGGAAACCGGCGCCTATACTCTCCACGCAAAGATTGGGGACCGCATCGTTACCGGTCTGGACGGTTACATTGACGTATTTCTGGATTATACTCCTGCCCCACAGACTGCGGGGAAGTCCGTCTATGTTGTATTCCGTGATGCGGATGGAAAACTCGTCGCTTTCCGTGCGACTTACGGAGAGCTCAGCGGAAAGCTGCATTTCCGGACGAATCAGCTCGGAAAGTTTGTCATTCTGACTTTTGACTTTGACGGCGAAGAGTTTTCCGACGCTTTCTACAGAGCTTTGGAAGCATGCGCGGAGATCGCCGCACTGAACTGACAAAGGGAAAAAGATGGAAGAACAGTACGACATTTGCATTCTCTCGGTCAGGAGAGACGGTGAACTGGCGCAAAAACTGGCCGACAGCATCCGCTCTTACCGGCTTCCTCACGGGGTCAGTCTGCCGGAAGGTCTTGATTACAGGCGTATTCTGATCCGGCAGGCGGAAGATCCGTTCGATGAAAAGGGCCGGCAGCGCCTTCGTGCCTGCCGCTTTCTGGCTCTGGTGTGTTCCCCGGAAACCAAAGACCACCCGGGCATTCTGGAGCGTGTCCGCTATTTCCGCCACACGCATGGCAAAGAGAATATCATTGCCATCCTGGCGGAGGGCGAACCGATCGACTCCTTTCCGGAGAGTTTTATCGAAAAGAAAAAAGTTCAGCACATTCTACCGGATATGTCCGTTGTCGAACGCATCGAGACCATTGAGCCGGTAGCCGCTGACCTTCGCGCGGACAGCAAACGCCGTTGGCGTGAAGTCCTGCGCTATGAGACCGTCCGCATCACCGCATCGGTCCTCGGGCTGCACCCGGACGCTCTCGAACAGCGTCACCGCAGCCGCCGCAGGCGGGCGGTCATCACCGCGCTTTCTGCAGTCGGCGCGGTCTGTCTGCTCATTGCCGCTCTTTTCCTGCGTCTGGGATATATAGCAAAGACGGAGGGCGACATCGCAGCACAGCAAACGCAGCTCAGCCTCGCCATTGCACACAGGACCATGGTGGATCTGCCCGCAGCCTTTGCGGATGAGCCGCAGGCGCTGGCCTACATCGACGAGGCCATTGAAAACGCCAGAGCGGATCTGGAAGACCTCGGGCTCGCGGGTCTTCTTGAAGAAGCGGGGGGTGATTGAGACGGAGTTTGCGTATGACGTATTCTTCAGTTACCGCCACAAACCGCTGGATGCGGAGATCACCCAGAAGACTTTCCACGCGCTTGAGAGTTACCGTCTCCCCGACGCGCTCCGCAAACGCGGCTATCCCGATATCCGGCGCGCTTTCCGTGACACGGAAGAGCTTCCCGTCAGCCGTATCCTGACCGATACCATTGACAAAGCCCTGCATTCCACCAACTGTCTGGTGGTCGTCTGTTCTCCCGATACCCCTTCTTCCGAATGGATCGACCGCGAGGTTGCCGTTTTCATAGAGATGGGCAGAGCTGATCATATCTATCCTCTGCTGATCAGCGGCGATCCCGAGCAGTCTTTTCCGCCTTCTCTGAAACTGGTGCCGGACATCATGGACCGCGTCATGGACATCCGGGTCGAAAACGGAAGCGTAAAAAAAATGATGGCGAAAGAAGAGACCGAACTGCTGCGAGTGATCGCCGGAGTCGTCGGCTGCAAAGAGGCAGAGCTTCTTCGGGAGCACAAACTGCGTAAAGTCCGGCGAGCCGCGGCGCGCGCCGTCACAGCGGCGGCAGTCTTCGCCGGCGTAGCGGTTGTATCCCTCAGCCTGATGAAACTGGCGCAGAGCTACCGGGAAACCAAAAACCGGCAGGAAGCGGCATCCATGCGCATCCTGAACGAGCTTACTTACGGTCTGCCCGACCATTTGACCAATGTTCCCGGCGCTTATGGGCGCATTGCGGGCATTTTGCAGCAGAACACCGCCGATATTGAGGAGGTTTTGGCCCTCTCCGCTGACAAAGAGAGCGCGGCGTTTGAGTCTGCGGCCAATTATGAAAAGCTCGCCAACGCGAGCACGGTTCTCGGCAGATATGAAGAAGCTCTTGATGCGCAGCAGACTGCCATTGCGCGTTATCAGGACCTGACGGAGCATGGCGCTGCGGGGAGCATGGAGAAACTCGCTTCCGCTTACAATAATCTGGGTATTCTTTTCCGTGCGGCCGGGCGCTACGCGGAGGCAGCGTCAGCCTTTGATACGGCTATATCCCGACAGCAGCTCGCCGAAGAAAACCGACAGCAGCTCGCCTATTTCTATCTGAACGCCGGCACAAATGCAATGGATTCCGGTGATCTTGCGCATGCGGAAAAGGACCTCGGTGAGAGCATCGCGCTTCTGCCCGATCCCGACAGCAACGAGGAACTGGAAACCGCCGTGAAAGCCCATATGAATGTCGGCATGCTGCAGTACCAGGCGGGACGGTATTCCGACGCTGAGGAACAGCTGCGTACTTCCTGCGCTCTTTGCGAGCAGCTGCTGGAATCGGTCGATTCCCTGCAGAACAGGAAGCTATGCGTTCAGGCGTTGGGCGATCTTGCACTTGTCCTGAGTGATTCCGGGCAATATGATGAGGCGGATAGCGTTTACGCAGAAGCCATTGCGATGGCGGAGCAACTTGCGGAGGACGAGGAAAACACTGACAATCAGAGAGTTCTGGCGGATCTCTGCAACAACCAGGCACGCAGCTATAAGACTCGGGGCGATAATGCCGCCGCAAACAGCATCTATACTCGCGCGGCGGACATATACCGCACTCTCAGTGAGAAAACGGGCTCTGATCTGGACCGGGCTGCATATGCTCTCAAGCTGATCAATCTCGGAGAGAACATTTTCAAGCAGCAGGACTACACACGTTCGCGCGCCTGTTTTGAAGAAGGCCTGCAGGTCTATCAGTCAGCCGTTGAGGGTCTCGGCGATCATGACAAGGCGCAGTACCATGCCTGGCTCTCCTATTACCTGCTGATCTTCGAGAGAGATTACGCCGCCTCTCTCGATGAGGCGCTCACAGCCCATCAGCTGCAGCCGGACAGCGATCTTGTGAACATGATTCTGGCTTACGCCTGTCTCTATAACGGCTATTACGACGATGCCGATATACTGTTCCGCGCAGTCGCAGCCATTGGCCAGGGCGAGATCGATATGATGCAGCGGGATCTTGACTCGCAGGAGCAGGCAGGGCTGTATTCCGAACATACACCGGCTGTTCGGGAACTGCTGAGCAGCATGTCCTGACAAGGAAATTCCATGCTCTCCGTTTCCGCGGAGAGCATGTCCTCTGAATCTCTGTTTAGAACAAATTCCCTATTTATTGAAGTCTTATCATTTGCGTGAAGGAGCTCGAAACCATGTTGTCATTCAGTGCGGTGATCCTG
>JAEEGI010027905.1_pt1 | contig 10771 bp, 8 predicted proteins | sample 8958751 | NCBI WGS metagenome assembly JAEEGI01 (sample SAMN16246545, study PRJNA631951) | gut metagenome | biome: gut microbiome; feature: rumen; material: KS-attached | host: Bos | place: Iran: Karaj | collected 2018-10 | reverse complement strand
ATAGGGCAGATTGCGGGTCGCTTGCCCCAGTCACTTGCCAGAGGAGCGTGAGCCGATGCTCACGGCGCGGTCCAAGTCTTGCAAGGCGCCAGCGGTGATCTCGCTCGCACTGGCCGAACCTCCGTCGATGAGCACTGCCAGGGGGATGTCGGTGTCCACGGGATCGACAGTGGTCTTGTAAGTGCGCTCGCTCGACTTGTCGCGGCCGCGCATCTGCAGCACCTGGGTGCCCTTGGGGACAAAGAGGCCCACGATCTGGATGGCACCCTCGACAATACCGCCGCCGTTGCTGCGCAGATCCAGAACGATGTTCTCGACGCGGGGATCCTTCTTGAGCTCGATGAGAGCGTCGCGCACCTGCTGGGCCGACTTCTCGTTGAAGGTCGTCAAGTCGATATAGCCAATGTTGCCACGTGTCACGCCATAGTAAGGCACTGGGTTGACGCTGATGGTCTCGCGGTTGAACGAGAAAGTCTTGACGCTGTCCTGGTCATAGGGACGCACCACGGTCACCGTCAGGTGGGTGTTGGCCTGTCCTTTCAGACGCTTGCTCACCTGCTCGCTGTTCCAGCCAACGGTGCTGTCACCGTCAATCATGATGATGCGGTCGCCGGAGCGCAGTCCAGCACGTGCCGCGGGGCTGCCCTCATAGGGGCCGCTGATGTAAACGCCCTTCTTGCCGTCGATGGTGCGCTCCATCAGGTAACTGCCTATGCCGCCATACTCGCCCGTGCTCAGCGTCATGAACTCGTCGGCCTCCTTGGCAGGGATATACTCGGTGTAGGGGTCGATATCGTCGAGCATCGCGTTAATGGCGTTTTCGATACTCTTTTGGGCATCGATAGTGTCCACATAGAACGTGTTCAACTCCTTGTACAGCGCGTTGAAGATGTCCAGGCTACGGGCCACGGCAGCGTCATCGTTCACAGCGCGGTCGTTATCGGCAAGCGCAGCAGGAGCGGCAATGCTCAGCGCCACACATCCCCACACAAGATATTTGAGTGTCTTTTTCATTCCTCTTATCATTATTATTTAGGCTGCGAAAATACTACTATTCCTCGAATATCGGCCATTTTACTGCCCTAAAAAAGCATGATATGACTGTTTTTTTCAAGATTTTTCATTTTTTTATTGCACAGTTCAAGAATTGGTACTATCTTTGCACCGCATTTTTCGGCAGGGTAGCCGACAAAATGCTGAAAAAGCTTCTTTAGCTCAGTTGGTTAGAGCATCTGACTGTTAATCAGGGGGTCCTTGGTTCAAGTCCAAGAAGAAGCGCGACATAATAGATAGATATTTAAGAGAGGAATGCTTCTTTAGCTCAGTTGGTTAGAGCATCTGACTGTTAATCAGGGGGTCCTTGGTTCAAGTCCAAGAAGAAGCGCCAAAGACGAGACTGCGTGAGTAGCCTCGTTTTTGGTTATATACCCCCCAGTCTCCCGTCTAGAGTTAAAAGGGAGTGCGTGGCCTGTTTTTAGGCTTGCTGTTGAGGGCTGAATCAGAAAAATGCAGTACCTTTGTCGCCAATCATTAACAAAAGATATCGATAGCGTATGGAAGACATACTCACTGCATTGAGTGACTGGATTGTGGCCGCCAGCGACGCCGTGTGTGGCTACCCTGAATTTTTTCTGCTCATCGGCGGCGGATTGTTCCTTTTCTTGTTTTCGGGAGCAGTGTCCATCCGGCGGCTGCCGTGGGCGATGCGTGCCCTGCGCGACAAGCAGGCCAGCGACAGCGGCAAGCAGTCGGGGCAGATCAGTTCGGTGCAGGCCCTGCTGAGTGCTATCGCCGCCACCGTTGGCATGGGCAACATCGCCGGCGTGGCCATCGCTCTGTCGGTGGGAGGACCTGGCACGGTCTTCTGGATGTGGGTTAGCGCTCTGGTGGGAATGAGCACCAAGTTCTTTGAGGGCAGTTTGTCCATCATGTACAAGGGCAAGGACAGCGCCGGCGAGGTGCAAGGCGGTCCCATGTACATCATCACCAAGGGCTTGGGCGAGAAATGGAAACCGCTGGCTGTTGCTTTCTCGATCTTCGGTCTCGTGGGCACGTTGTGCTTCATGCAGGCCAATCAGCTGGTCGAGTCGGTAACGACGGTATTCACTACACCTATGGGTATCGAGAACACGCTGACGCTGCGCTTCATCATGGGCGTGGTCATGGTGGCCATAGTGGGTGCCGTGATTTTGGGCGGTATCAAGCGCATTGCTCTGTTTGCCTCACGCATCGTGCCCGTAATGGTCGTCCTTTACCTCATCATGGTGCTTGTGATCATGGCCATGAACTATAAGGCCATCCCGGGCGTGTTTGGGCAGATTTTTGAAGGAGCCTTCAGCATGAAGGCAGGCTTCGGCGCCTTTGCCTACGTTGCTCTGACAGGAGCCAGGCGTGCTGCCTTTGTCAACGAGGCTGGCGTGGGTACCGCCTCGATGATGCACGGTGCCAGCAAGAACACCGACCCCATTCGCGAGGGCCTCATCGCTATGCTCGGCCCGGCTATCGACTCGGGCCTGGTGTGCACGCTCACCTCTATCCCCATCATCATCGCCGGCAACTATGTTGGTCTGACCGACCCCAAGGGCTTGTATGTTGCCCTAGGAGCGTGGGGTCAGCTGCTGCCAGGTATTGGTCACCTGCTGCTGATGACGATTGTCTTCTTCTTTGCCTTCTCGACGATGTTCTCCTATAGCTATTATGGCCAAAAGTGCACCAACTATCTGTTTGGTGCCCACAACGTCAAGTGGTACAATTACTACTACCTGGCTATGATCATCGTTGCCGCCATGATTCCGCTCAAGGTCATGGTGAGCATTATGGACCTGGCCTTTGCGCTGATGGCCCTGTGCACCATGTTCACCATCATCGCCCTGGCGCCCCGTGTGAAGAAACTCATGGCCACTTATTTTACAAAGCAGGATTGACCTGTTTAGCCCAACAATCAACCGCCTGGATTATTGTGTCAAGTCAATAACCCAGGCGGTTGTTTATTAAGATGGTTCGTTCCTCTAGTCGTTGAGGATGAGCATGGCATCGCCGTAGGCGCCGAAGCGGTACTTCTCGTCGATGGCCACTTGGTAGGCATTCATCGTCTGCTCATAGCCGCCGAAGGCTGCCTGTGCCATCAGCATGATCGAGTAAGGCATGTGGAAGTTGGTCACCAGGGCGTCGCAGGTTGTGCACTCATAGGGCGGGAAGAGGAACTTGTTGCTCCAGCCGCCGTAGGGCTTGATGTGGCCGTTCATGCCCACGCAGGTCTCAAAGGCGCGCAGCACTGACGTGCCGATGGCACATACCTTGTTGCCGCCGTCTCGCAGCGTGTTGACCTTCTCGGCCAGTTCCACGCTGACGTCCATTTCCTCGCTGTCCATGCGATGTTTTGACAGGTCCTCGACGTCGATGTCGCGGTAGCTGCCCAGGCTGATGTGCATCGTGATGAAGTCGCAGTCGATGTCTCTAATCTCCATGCGTCGCATCAGCTCTCGTGAGAAGTGCAGACCGGCTGCTGGAGCCACCACGGCACCCTCCTTGCTGGCAAAGATCGTCTGGTAGCGCTCGGCATCCTCGGGCTCGGCATCGCGGGCGATGTAGTAGGGCAGAGGAGTGTTGCCCAGGTTATAGAGGTCCCTCTTGAACGTATCGTGGTCGCCGTCATAGAGGAATCGCAGCGTTCGTCCGCGCGAGGTGGTGTTGTCGATGACCTCGGCCACCATCGAGTCGTCCAGGCCGAAGTAGAGCTTGTTGCCGATGCGTATCTTGCGAGCGGGCTCGACGAGCACATCCCACAGCTTGTTGTTGGGGTTGAGCTCACGCAGCAAGAACACCTCGATTCGCGCACCTGTCTTCTCCTTGTTTCCAAAGAGCTTGGCAGGGAACACCTGGGTGTCGTTGAACACAAACAGGTCGTGCGGGCTGAAGTATTCAAGGATTTCCTTGAATATCTTGTGTTCGATTTGGTTGCTGCGCTTGTGCAGCACCATCAGTCGGGACTCGTCACGCACGGGTGCGGGATGTGAAGCAATCAGCTCCTGGGGCATTCGGGTATTGAATTCTGACAGTTTCATATTTTATTTAGTTGTTAGTTCTTAGTTTCTAGTTTCTAGTCCCTAGTTGTTAGTTCTTAGTTGTTAGTTTCTAGTTTCTAGTTTCTAGTTTCTAGTTGTTAGTTTGTATTTTATTTGATTTGTGACGTGCGCTTGGGCGGCGCGGCACAATGTTGCTTGGTTTGCTTGGCGGCCTGGCGCTCGGCCTTTTGGCGTGCGGCGCGCTCGCGGTTCTCGATGCGCTCTCGCTCCAGTCGCTCGGCAGCGGCTTGTTCGGGCGAGACGTAGGTCTCGTTGTCCAGTTTCTCGACCAGCTGCTCTAGTGTGAGGCACTTGTCCACGCTCACGTCACCCACGCGCGTGCGTCTCAAGGCCGTGAGGTGGGCACCGCTTCCCAGTGCCACGCCGATGTCGCGTGCCAGCGCACGGATATAGGTCCCCTTGCTGCACACTACACGTATTTGCAGCGTGGGCTCCTCGGGCATCCCGCATTTCAGCACCTCGATCTCGTCGATGACGAGTGTCTTGGGACGTATTTCCACGTCCTGGCCTTTGCGCGCCAGCTTGTAGGCGGGTTTGCCGTCAATCTTGCAGGCCGAAAACGATGGCGGCACCTGCTCGATGCTTCCCGTGAACTGCTCATGCAGCACGCGGTCGATGAGTGGCCTGTCGATGTGGCGCCACTCATAGGTCTCATCTACCTCGGTCTCCAGGTCATAGCTGGGAGTTGTGGCCCCCAGCCTCAAGTCGGCAATATATTCCTTGACGCCAGCCTGCAACTCGTCGATGCGCTTGGTGGCATGGCCGGTGCACAGCAAGAGCACGCCTGTGGCCAACGGGTCGAGCGTTCCTGCATGACCCACCTTGACCTGACGGGTCTTCAAGTGTGTGCGCAGGACGGCGCGTACCTTCTTTACCGCTGCAAAGGATGTCATCCTCAGCGGCTTGTCGATGCAGAATATTTCACCTTCGATAGGGTTCAACATATCGGATAATCGTATTGGAATGATTGAGGCTCAAAGAATTCCTTTCTAGTCCACCATCTGCAGCGATTGTCCGCTCAGCAGCAGTGCCAGGATGACGATACCGACAACGATGCGGTACCAACCGAAGGCCTTGAAGCCGTATTTGGTGAGGAAATTCACGAACCACTTCATGGCGAGCAGTGCCACGATAAAGGCGACCACGCAGCCCACAATCAAGACGATGATATTGTGTGATGTTGCCCAGTCGGCATTGTCCTTGAACAAATCCACAAGGTCCAGCAGTGTTGCTCCGGCCATGGTGGGTACCGCCAGGAAGAATGAGAATTCAGCGGCTTTGCGCCGGCTGAGTTTCTGTGACATACCTCCTACGATGGTCGCCATGCTGCGGCTCACACCGGGAATGACCGATATACACTGGAAGAGACCGATCTTGAAGGCCTTGCGCTCGTCCAGTTGCACGGCTTCGCTGCCCTTGTTGAAGATGCGGTCGCAGAACAGCATGAACACACCACCTGCCACCAGCATGATGGCCACCACCATGACGCTGTCGAGCAGCCAGTCGAGCAGCCCCGACTTTTTGGCTGCTAGACCGATGATGACTGCGGGTATTACACCCACCAGCAGCAGCCAGTAGAAATACCACTTGTGCTTGAACTTCTGCCATGCCGATGCTCCTGCCGGTGCGGGTGTGCGGTCAAGACGGAAAAACCGTTTCCAGTAGAGCACGACTACCGACAGGATGGCGCCGAACTGGATGATGAAAGTGAACGCATGCACAAAGGCATCGCCCTGAGCAACACCCAGCAGATTCTGGGCGATAATCATGTGTCCAGTTGACGAAACAGGAAGGAACTCGGTGAGTCCTTCCACAATGGCAATAATGATTGCTTGAAGCAGATCCATTCTAACGAGTGCTTATTCTTGTACGTTAGTGGTGTCTTGGTCTTGAACCGTCTTGTCCTTCTTGCGGTAGATGATGGCAAACGCCATGAGCACGAAGCCCAGGAAGGCGATGATCGGTCCCACGGTGATGCGGCGGCTCTCAAAGATGTCGTTGTTGAACGTGTCGCCGACATTGGCGTTACCGGTCATCAGCCAAAAGCCGATTGCAATCAACAGCAGGCAGATGCCCATGAGAATAAAGTTAATCTTTCCCAGCGGATAGGTGACTTTTTCACCTGGCTTTGTCTCGACTTGAGTTTTCTTTTCGTTTGTTGCCATTTATTCTTGTAATTAGTGTCTGGTTTAGAATACCAGGTTTCTTAATATTGACAGCAGCAATAGGGTGCACAAAGGCGCACATCACTGCAATTTGCCGCAAAAGTACAACATGAAAGCCCCTTTGTCAATAGTTTTAACCCATTTTATGATTTCAAGGGCCTTCTGCGGACGTAGCTCGCGGTTTAGTTTCTAGTTGGCATCCGCGTTCCTTTGGGCCTCACGCTAAGACGCGAAGCCGCTAAGTTGTTTTTAATTGCTCGCAAGTGCTCGCAAAAAATTAAACAAAATTCTTATTGGCATCCGCGTTCTTTATAATTAAAGACAACTTAACCAACTCAAACAACTGGCTTCCGCGCCCCTGTTTCCGGGAACGCGGAAGCCTCTTTAAGCTTTATCCTTTAAGCTTTAAGCTGCGAGGGCAGCGAGCATTACCAGGTCTCGTTGAGCATGTAGTCGATGAGGGCTGTGATGTCCTCAAGGTTGATGATGCCGTCGATCTTGCAATCGGCTGATTGCGGGTTGATGAGCGACTGGTCGTCGTTGAGCAAATAGTCGATTAAGGTGATGACATCGGTGAGATTGATGATGCCGTCGTTATTCACGTCGCCTCGCAATGCGGTTGGTGCTTCGCCTTCGTCAAGTACGATCTGCAATTTGTTGGCATTGGTAGAAGTGACATTGTTGGCATAGACCTCAAACGCGTTCACTGTGCCCTGGTCAGCTTTCACAAAGTGGCTTCCTGCAGCATTGAGGAAGAAGGCGTTGTCGATGTCCTTCTGTGCAAATTCTCCGACGATCATGTGGTGGGGTCCGCTGGTGATTGCCGAGGGATTGGGCTTAACGGTCACATTGGTGCCGCTGAAGACGAAGGTCTTGTCACGCATGTCGGCTCCTTCGGTGCCATCGTTGGGCGCCACGAAATAGGGGACGTTAGCGGCAAGTTCTTCTCCCATGTACTGGGCGAACAGTTGTGCATTATTGGAATTATCCTCGGCCATGTCATAGTTGCAAACCCAGAGCCCTTTGGCATCGGTCTTGCTGTGCATCCAGTCGATAGCCTCGCCATCGGCGGTGACACTAGTGGCATTGAATGGCAATACCATGGTGCTCCATCCGCCTTGTTGCCCAGCATGGCGTCCCTGTGTAAAGGTTCGCTCATAGCTGATGTTGTCGGCTCTGAAACGGTAGGGGGCGTAGAAGTCGTAGCCGTGTTTCAGTACGATATCGGTTTGGGCTACATTGTTCTTGATGACGTTTCTGGCTTCGAGTCCTGCGGGGGTATATCTCGTGTCAGACCCGATGTAATACAGCGCGTTGGGATTGTCATTGGGGATGAGTGAGGTGAGGTTGAGTCCCTCGAGGCTTACGGCTGCTGCATTCTCGGGAACGCGGATGCCGTTGTAAGGTTTGTAACCCACACGGTTGCCGCTGCCGTCCCAAACCACCATACCACGGTTGATGGTATAGAACTTGGATTCACCGGGTTTTACGAGGTTCTTGGTGGAGTCGTTCTCGTTGCGGCCGTAGATGTTGAGGGCATATACTGAGCCGAACGCCAGGTTGTCGAACTCGAAGAAGAACGTCTGTGTCTCTCCTGCGGGGATGACCACGTTGCGGCTCAGGTAGGTCACCATTGTGCCGTGGTTGTTCTCGTCAACGATGAACAGTGGCGCCAGGATGTAGCGGTTGTACTCGCCCTCGGTGTTGTTGTTGGTCACATCGACCTTGAACTTGATGTGGCTGTCATAGATTATCATGTCCTCATCGGCATTCAGGGCATTGATATCCACGCTCAGGTTCATCGGGTAGGTTACTGAGCCGGCGATGTTTACCGAGCCGGTACCGGGAATAGCGGGATTCCACGAAGTGTCATAGGCTGAAATGTGAGCGCCCTTGGTGCCAGCGTTCTTGGGTGTGAAGTTGAAGGTCACCACCTTGGTGCCGCCAGCGGGAATCTCGGCCTCGACGACGGTGGTGTATTCACCATACTCGTCGATGGGTTCATTGTCGACATAGAGGAATAGTCTGCCGCTATAACGGTCTGAGCTGTTGTTCTTGACCGTCACGTGGCATTGCTCGGCCAGTCCTACCTTCTCGCCACCGGTGAACTCGAAGTTGGTGGCCTGGAGGTCCATGACAGGATGGTCGGCCATGGTGATCCAGTTGCCGTTGATGGTGGCTTCGATGTAATAGCGGTCGCTCTCGATCATGGGATCCCAGACGTTGCTACCCGGAATACTGCTCACGGGAACGATCTTGTAGGTTCCGTCGGGAAGATTCTTGGCGAAGGGATAGGTCACTGAGCTCTGGCTCTCGGGCCAGCTGTCGGTAATGGAGAGGAAGCTGGAACCATAGTAGGTTTGAGCAATTATTTCGATGAAGTTGTCGTCGCTGTCATAGAGTGCGATGCCGCGCAGGTACTTCGTGCCATCGTCGATGTGGTCCTCGGCGGTGACCTTGATATAGCGGCGCTTGGTGAGCTTGAACGAGCCATCGTCGCTGCGTTCAAAAGAGCGGGTGCCGGTGTAGTACATGTTCCAGACGGTGAGGCGATGGTCTACCTCGTCGGGCACACCGCTGTATCCGGGCTGGATGCCGATGACGGCGGTCTGGTCGATGTTGTAGCCTTCGAGACTGGTCGTGGAACCGATGCCACCAGCGTAGGGGTTGAGCACCGACAGCACGAAATAGCCGTCACCCAGTCCACCCCAACCCCAGTTGATGTGGAAGAGGTCGCCGTAGGCATAGCCGTCGCAGACAAACGAGTGTCCGCCCCCCGTTCCTGCACGTCCGTTATAAATCATGGGACGTCCCTCGGCCAATTCCTGGTAAATCATGTCTTCCCAGTCGTTCTGCTCATAGTCGCTACGGTAAACCAGCTTGGCATCGTAGTTGAAGTAGTCGTTCAGGGCCGTGGGGATATAGGGGTCGCTAGTGCTCGAAGCGTTAAGTCCATACTGCATGTGTGCTGCACAGCCGGCATAGAGCATGAGCCATGCTACGGCCTCCTTCTCGGCGTCGGTCTCGGCACCTGTGTAGTTGTCACGCATGTTGTCCCAGTCAAACATCATGGGATGGAGGGGGTCGGTGTCAAAAGCGCCGTACTCTTCATGCCAATAAAAGGTGACGACATAAGAAGGAATGGTCTGTGAGCAAGCTAACGGGTGCTTGTAGTAGTTCATGATTTGAGCCATGGACGTGGCCACACAACCCGTATAGGCCAATTCGCCAACGGTGTCGCCGTTCTCGTCGAGATCCATGAACTCGGGGCAGTGATTCCAGTAGGGTCCTGCCTGGTCCCAGTGGCTGGTGATGAGCGGCGAGATGCTGTTGCGTGTTGGGCGAGGCTCCTTGACAGGAGCGTCGGTGACACCCCACTCATCGAGCCTGTTGATTTGGTCGGAGTAGTATTCGAGCCATGCCTGCATGTTGGGCGGGATATTGTTGGGATCGAAATGGCCGCTGTCGGTGTAACCCAGGATAGGGACCGTGCGGTCATCGCCCGACACGATTACATAGCCATTGTTGCCAGTGGTATTGAAAATATAATAGCTGGCTTGATTGGATACTACTTGGCCTTGTGCTGTTTTCTTCAAAGCCTTTCCGGCAGGGGTGGCCTTCAAGGCCGCGCCGGTGCGGTATTGCTGCATGAAGTGGCTGGCGGTCTGGTGAGCCTTCTCGGGAGTAACAGGGGCAGCCGCCACTGTGCTAGCAAGCAATAACATTGCTAGTAAGGTTAAATTTCTCATGTTTTAAGTGTTAAACTGTTAAGTGGTATGTAGTTATGATGTATTAAATGATGCTTTAAGAATGACCTCAGTAAAACGAAAAGCGTGCAAAAATATGAATATTTTTGAAAATATGCAATTTTAGGCGCGAAATTTATCCTTCGCGCCTAAATTTTTTTTACTTTGATAGGAAAATGGGGTAAAAAACTTGTTTTTTGTTATTCTATTTCATGGACTTATTGAGCGGAGGTCTCGGTAGCCTCGTTATTGTTGTGATTCTTGTTGTGAACACGCACTTTGAGCTCGTCAAAACCGAAGCCGTACACGCCGTTGACGTTGCTCTGGGTGATGATGGCCTCGCGGTCAGTCTCCTTGATGATGCGGAAGATGTTGACGCTCTCGTGCTTGCGGCACATGACCATGACAATCTTGACAGCATCCTTGGTGTACCAGCCTATGCCGTCGAGGATGGTGCACCCGCGGTGTGCCACATTATTTATATTATCGGCAATCTGTTCCCACTTCTTGCTGATGATGAGGAACTGCACGCTCTGGCGTGTGTTGTTGATGACACGGTCGGCAGCCACCGAGTAGATGACCATGAAGATAAGACCGTAAACGATCTTGTCAATCGAGTGGAACAGCAGATAGGACGAGCAGATGATGAGCACATCGCAGTACATCATGGTGCGGCCAAAGGAGATGGTGCTGTGCTTGGCGACCATTGCAGCAATGATGTCGGTGCCACCGGTACTGCCTCCATGAGTGAACACCACACCCAGGCCCAATCCGC
>JAEEGI010027898.1_pt1 | contig 10773 bp, 10 predicted proteins | sample 8958751 | NCBI WGS metagenome assembly JAEEGI01 (sample SAMN16246545, study PRJNA631951) | gut metagenome | biome: gut microbiome; feature: rumen; material: KS-attached | host: Bos | place: Iran: Karaj | collected 2018-10 | reverse complement strand
TCCGTGAAGGTTAAAGAGCTCTATAACGAGATCGACGAAATATGTTTTGAGCTCTTTAAACTGACACCTGAAAAAATTGAACTTATAAAACAATTAGTTAAAACTGAAAACTTATTCCTTCCACTCTAGCATTTACGTTATTTCGTGATATAATGGTTCTATTCAGACCCTTGCATTTGCATGTCATTTTCCCGTTTCGGTTATGCTTATGCAGGCTTTGGGTCTGAATATTTAAGATTTATTTAGAGGTAATCATGGGTGATAAGAACGAGAAATTAAAGACCATATCATTGAGCGAGCACGCTGATCAGCTGTTTGATAAGATCATCAACACCACTCAGGACTGCATTTTCTGGAAAGACACAGAGCGCAGATTCGTTGGTGTTAATCAGGCATTCCTGGATTTCTTCGGTTTTGATACAGCGGATGAAGTAATCGGCAAGACAGATGAGGATATGCAGTGGCATCCGAATCCGAAGCCCTTTATGGAGGACGAGCTCAGAGTCCTCAAGGGCGAGAGCACTCACAATGTTCATGGCCAGTGTATTATCAGAGGTGAAGTTCGCGAAATCATCGCCACCAAAACTCCCATTTACGATGAGGGCGTCATCATCGGCTTCGTTGGTTCCTTTATGGATGTCACAGAGGAACAGGAACGCATCGCCAAGATCGAACGCCTTAATAAATTAAACGACCAGCTTCTTGAAAACGAGAAGCGCGCCAACAGACGTATGTCTGAATTCCTCTCACGCATGAGTAATGAGATAAAAACACCCATGAACGCTATCTCTGCCCTCTCATACCTCGGCATGACCCAGGAGGACGTAAATGTATTAAGAAGCGACATGCGCAAAATCTACACCTCAAGTCACTACCTTTCAAGGCTCATGAGTGACATTCTTGATATTGATAAAATCGACGGTGGAAACTTAAATCTTGATCCCAAGAAAACTTCCCTTGATGACATTGTTGACGGCGTTGAGCAGATAACCTGTGCCTTCGCCAAGGAAAAGAATATAAAGATAGTCGTAAACAGAAATTACAGAGCTAACCCTCAGGTAATCTGCGACCTCGGAAGAACCCAGCAGATGGTCATAAATCTGACCAACAATGCTGTTAAATTCAGTGAGCGCGGAGATACTGTTGAGATCACCGTAACCTCAAGAAAACAGGGTACCTACTACCATATCACCTTCACAGTTAAGGATGAAGGCTGCGGAATCAGCACAGCTTTCATGCCTAGTCTTTTCAGAACCTTTTCCCAGGAAAAAAGGAATCCCAGCAAGTACGGTACAGGTACCGGGCTGGGACTGTCTGTTGCAAAGCGTTTAGCTTGCCTTATGAAGGGTGATATCACAGCGGAAAGTGAAGAAGGCCTCGGAAGTACCTTCACCGCTACAATAAATCTCGAAGCTGTTCCGATCGAGCCTTAAGAATTATTAAGGCTTGATAAAAACTGCTTTGTACGTTCTTCTCTGGGGTTATTGATAACCTGCTGCGCAGGTCCCTTCTCAAGAATTATTCCATCATCCATGAAAATGACTTCATCTGCCACATCTCTGGCAAATGCCATCTCATGGGTGACTATTATCATTGTCGTATGCTTATCAGCAAGATTCCTTATTACTCTCAAAACTTCACCTGTAAGCTCAGGATCAAGAGCCGAAGTAGGCTCGTCGAAGCACAGAATATCCGGCTTTAAAGCAAGGGCTCTTGCTATGGCTACTCTCTGCTGCTGACCACCTGAAAGCTGGTGCGGGTAATTGTCCATTCTATCGGACAGTCCCATCTGATCAAGGAGCTCTTTTCCCCTTTTCTCTATATCAGCATCACTCTTGCCCTCTGCGAGAAGCTTGGGTGCAAGGGTTACATTATCAAGAGCTGTGTACTGGGGAAACAGATTGAACTGCTGGAAAACCATACCAAAATGCAGTCTGTTTTCACGGAGCTTCTTAGCATTCATCTCAGGATTAGCCGCGTCAAAAAGCTGCTCTCCCTTAACTGTTATGGTGCCCTCATCAGGTCTCTCAAGGAAATTAAGGCAGCGCAGGAACGTGGTCTTACCACTTCCCGAGGAACCGATGATGGAAATGGCCTGTCCCTCTTCCATGCTAAAGCTGATTCCCTTAAGAATCTGGTGATTATCAAAACTCTTTTTTATATTGTTAACTTCAAGTATCGGCATACTAATTCCTTTTTCAAATAAAAACTGTGCTCTGCTTAGCAATAATCACTAAGTGTTCCGCTCATCATCTAAAGTAGCTGAGCTTCTTTTCAATAAATCCGAACAACAAGGTCAGAAGACCACTGAACACAAGGTAAAATGCGCCTGTGTAGAAAAGAGGCCAGATGATACCGCTGCTCTTGATGAAGGCCTGACCGTTCCAGATAATCTCATAAACGGCGATAACCCTCGCAAGGGAAGTATCCTTTACAAGGGTGATGACCTCATTAGAAATGGGCGGAACTATGCGCTTTATTACCTGAAGCAGAATGACCTTTTTGAAAATCTGGCTCTTGGTCATACCAAGCACCTGACCTGCCTCATACTGGCCAACGGGGATGGACTGAATACCACCTCTGAAGATCTCTGAAAAATAGCAGGCGTAGTTAAACACAAATGCCACCAGCGCTGCGATGAATCTTCCGTTTCCACCTGTTCCCCATACATTAAGCCCCAGAAAAATTCCGGGGCCATAATATATGATTAGTAACTGAAGCATCAGCGGTGTTCCGCGAACCACCCATATAATAAATCTGATGGGAAGCTTTATTACCGCCGCCTTGTTCATTGATCCGAAGCTTATGAGAAGCCCAAGCGGCAATGAAAAAATCAGCGTCAGCGCAAATAATTTTAATGTTCCAAGAAACCCTTCAAGAAGGGATAACGTTACTGTTGCAAACATATTTTATCCTTAATAAATCCTTACTGTGCAATGATAGCGTCCTGAACGCCGTATACCTTAGCTGTCTCAACCATGCTTCCGTCATCGTACATGCTCTTGAGCTGATCGTTGATATAAGCTGCAAGATCAGAGCCCTTACGGCATCCGATACCATACTCCTCAGTTGTGAGCTCAACTGTGTGTGTAAGATCAGGATAGCTTGTGCCCTCACCGATCATAGCTCCTGCCATAAGAAGGTCGATGATGCATGCACCTGATGTTCCGGCCTGAACCTCCATAACTGCATCTGCCTGAGATGTTACAGAGATGAAATCGAAGCTGTTATCAGTAGCAGCCTGCTCACCTGCAGAACCTGCCTCAACTGCGTAGCTGAGCTTTGCAGCATCCTCAACAGTTGCAACGTCACCTGCAAGGTCCTTGGAAACAACTACAACCTGTGCGTTGTTAAGGTAAGGATTGGTGCACTCCATGGAGCTTGTAACCTCGCTTGTAAGAGTCATACCGTTCCAAACAACGTCGATTGACTTGTTCTGAAGCTCAAGGATCTTGTTATCCCAGTCGATCTCAACGAACTCGCACTCAACGCCGAGAGACTCTGCAACCTTCTTGGCAAGATCAGCATCAAAACCGATCCAGTTGCCGTTGTCATCCTTGTAATCCATGGGTGCAAAATCTGTGATACCAACGATTAGCTTGCCCTTGCCCTTGATGTAGTCAACATCTGACTCGTCGCTGCTCTCAGCTGCGTCTGCAGTCTCCTCTGCAGTGCTCTCAGCTGTATCTGCTGCCACTTCCTCAGAGCTTGCATTTGTAGCGGTGTCTGCACCTGCTGCCTGTCCGCAAGCTGTCATTGAAATTGTCATAACTGTTGTAAGCAATCCTGCGATAAATTTTCTTTTCATAATAGCCTCCTGTTAAAAAATTGATATCCACATTAAATTCGATACAATTAAATTTTCACTTTTAATAAGAAAAACAGTTTCATTCTCTACCACTTTATCACACTAAATTGTTTTATGCAAACACTATTGTTATGATATTTTTGAAAAATACTTATGTTCGGGCAGGAAAAATCAATGATCAACGAAACTGATGTAATACAAAAATACGAGCGAATTACGAAACATCTTATAAAAGAGAAACTTACCATAAGTACAATGGAAAGCTGCACCGCCGGAATGGTTGCAAATTTTCTTACAGATACGGAAGGCTCCTCTGCGATCATGAAGGGCGCATACATAACCTACTCCAACGAGGCCAAGATAAAGCAGGGAGTTCCCGCAGATATCATCGAGAAAAACGGTGTCTATTCCAAGGAGACCGCCCTATCAATGGCAAAAGCCTGCATGGATTCCTACGGCGCTGACATCGGCCTTGGAGTGACCGGCACCCTTGGAAACACCGACCCTGAAAATGCCGACAGCGTTCCCGGTGAGGTACACCTTGGCATAATCTTTTCAGATACAAGCCGCACCTTCAGCTTCACACTTCCTTCCGCTCCATCAAGGCATGAGTACAAGCTGATTGTGTCAGACCTTATCGCAGATGAATTGCTAAAAATCCTTTTATGATTTAATATAAAGATATACATTTTCTTATGCTGTTAACAGACAAAGGAGGGGATTCCAAGTGAGTACAGCTACTATCTTTGAAATCATCGGTTACATCGGTTCTGCTCTTGTACTTCTGTCATTTATGATGGTGTCAGTGTACAAGCTGAGAATTGTAAATACTATCGGAAGCTTGTTCTGCGTTATCTACGGTATTCTTATCAACGCATATCCCACGGTTATTATGAACGTAGCTCTGGTTGCCATCAATGTCTACTATCTGGGCAAGATGCTTAACACCGAGAAGAACTACGATCTTGTAAGGGTTGCGGGAGGCGACGGTCTGATCAGGTACACCATCGACCCCAACAAGGATGACATCGCCAAATGCTTCCCCGGTATCTCAATGGACTTCAGCACGGTCAACGCCGGCTTCGTGGTTTGCCACGAGGGTAAGCCTGTGGGAATCATGCTTGGTAACTTAAAGGAACACACCCTGGATATCAAGCTCGACTACTCAGTGCCTCAGTACCGCGATTTCTCTATTGGTGAGTTCCTTATGGCCAACCTCGTTCATGAGGGCATCGACAAGCTGATCTACAAGGGGTCAGATGAAAATCACAAGGCTTATCTTGCAAAGACAGGCTTTGTTGAAAAGGGCGACCACTACGAGAGAATCTTATAATCCGAAAACACAAATCGATTTTTCATGAAACTAAACAGAAGCCTGCTCCACATTCAAAGGAGCAGACTTCTTTTCATTTTACCAAAATCTCATATCCAAAAACTAAAACTCACACTCTCAAATCTCAGCTCTTACTATGCGGTTTCTTCCGCTTTCCTTAGCTTCATAGAGAGCTTTATCAACACATCTGAAAATATCCTTGCCCTGAACATCGCCTTTAACAGTGATGACTCCAAGACTTATGGTGAGATGCCCAACCTCAGAGAATACATGATCTTCGACCCTTTTTCTCAAGTTTTCTGCTATCTCCATGGCCTCATCCCTCTCGACAAGGGGCAGTATTACGAAGAACTCCTCGCCCCCCCAGCGTCCGGCTTTTCCATCCTGATGCTCATGGGCAGCTTCCTTCAAAATAGCTGCCGTCTCCTTTAGCACCACATCACCGGTTTCATGACTGAAATTATCGTTAACGCTCTTGAAATGGTCGATATCTATCATCAGGAGACTAACCGGTGTATTCTCCACAGCAGACTCATGCAGAAGTTTATTTATTCTGCCTTCCGTTTTTCCTCTGTTATAGAGACCTGTCAGGGCATCTGTCTCTGCCATGGTTCTAAGCTTATCATTCAGAACGCGCATATGGTTCTGAGCCTTCTGAAGCTCCTCCATGGTGGTATAAACAAGACTTGTAAGCCTTCGCATCTGAGCCGCAGGTCCGCGCAAAACGGAGTCATCAACAAGTACATCAGGAAGCTCTGCCGAGGAAGGCTCTCCCTCTCTCATTGCGATGGAAAGCTGTGTTACATTATGCTCAACAATCTCTCCGGTTTCACAGTTCCTTATCAGCTCGCCCCAGGTGTAAAACCCGGAGGTGGAGCAAAGCTGCGCAAAGGGCTCAAGCTCCATATCTACATAGCGCTCCCAGAAAGCCTTACGGACAATACATGAATACAGAAGAACCGCCTGTGGCTTAAACGCACGGACTCTCTTAAGTCTATCGTTTACCTGGCTGACAATCGTCGCAGGATTGCCGTAGGACAGCTGAATCTCCATGCCCTCCATGACATATCCATGCATGTTGAGGGAACCGTCCTCTTCTATATGAATGGCACTTCTTAGCCACAGCTCGCCGTTGTACTCTGCAAGAAGCGGGAAGGTATACCCCTCCTGCGCATTATCGTGGAGCTTTCTGTCAATCTGAAGGAACTTTTCATAGATTTCGGAAGCAGGTCTCCCATTCAGCTCTATCAGCTTGTGACCATCAGCCTTGGTGACCCTGAAGGGAACACCCAGAGGCTCCCATCCTATGACCTTGTCTATGTCCACATAAAATTCATCACCCGCAAAGGTTGTGACCAGTATGGAATCATAGGTGATACCTCTGGCATCGAACACGTAATGAACCGGGGAATTCAGCATATGTCCGCCTGAATATCCACCGAAAATATGTATATCCTTATCACATTCATCGATCTCGTCGAATAGTGGTTTTGTCTCAAACTCAGTTCCGGGAAGCAAAAGCTCAGCTGCCTTGATACCCGGGATGCTGTCAAGCTGCTGACAGATCTGCCTGCCTACAGCCCTTTCATTGCCCTTCACATTGTCATAGCGGAACACCTCAACATTGGTGCTCTCAAAGAAAAGCGCGCCAATAAGGATACCTCTGTCCATGAGGTGTCCTTCCATGATCTCTCCTGCTGACATTGTGCCTACAATATCCGCCTCCGGAAATATTATGCTGAGTGTTTTCGCAACGTATTCCGTGAACTTCTCGCCTTCGAGTCCGCTGTATATGTGGAGAAGCATCTGCTTGTAATTTCCGGATTTCCAGGCAGAAAGTATTCCTTCTATCTGAACAAACAGTTCAGGCCTATCCTTTAATTCCACAAGTATCTGTTTCATATTTGTGGCCCTCATAAAAAAACGATTGTGTTACCTTCTATTTTATAACATTTATAACATTCTTCTTAGCTAAAATAAAAACAGGGGCTGTCGCACTAAGAATTAGTGCGAGGCCCCTTTTTAGTGCTAAAAGTCTTGATTAACACAAAGACCAGGCTTCGAAAAGCCTGGTCTTTGCTGTAAAATATATTTATGCTACTAAATAAAATCTTACAAGGAAATTATAGCCTTTCTTCCTTAAATCATCAAATAAAACTTCCGCTCGACATAGACCTATCAGTAGCAGATGACGATCCGGTACGCCTGGTAAGCGCATTCGTGGAGGAGATGGACCTTTCTGATCTTTATGCAACATATGAAAGAATTAGAAAAGGCCAGGCAACGCCCCGTCATATGATGAAGATAGCAGTCTATGCAGCAATGAACAGAATCTTCTCATCTCGAGACATAGAAACCTCATGCAAGCGTGATATCAATTTCATGTACCTTCTTGAAGGCTTGCCCGCACCGGACCATTCAACCATTGCAAGGTTTATTTCCCTGCATCTGTCACAGTGTTCAAAACAGATGATGGCTCAGGTTGGAACAATCCTTCTTGATCTTGGTGAAATCTCTGGGGAGAACATCTTCATCGATGGCACAAAGATTGAATCCGTGGCGAATAAATATACTTTTGTCTGGAAAAAAGCAGTTTCAAAAAACATGGCAAAACTGGCTGAGAAGATATGCCTCTTCTGCGCAGAGTGCGAGGAACTTTATGGCCTGAAGATTGTCTATGATGACCAGATATCACTTCATACATTAAAAAGACTCAAAAAGAAACTTTACAAGATTAAGAATGATGAAGGAATAGAGTTTGTCTATGGCTCCGGAAAGAGAAAAACTGTTCTTCAAAGGTCTGTCGAAACACTTGAAGAATACATAAAGAAACTCAAGGATTACACATATAAGCTGTACAAGTGTGGAAATCGTAACAGTTATTCAAAAACAGATCCGGATGCAACCTTTATGCGCATGAAAGAAGATGCCATGCTGAACGGACAGCTTAAACCTGCTTATAATCTCCAGCATGGTGTCGATGCCGAGTATGTTACCTGGCTTGATATATATCCAAATCCCACAGATACTCTGACACTCATTCCGTTTCTCAATGACATGGAAAAACATCTGCCGTTTAAGTACAAGAACATCGTGGCTGATGCCGGTTACGAAAGTGAAGAGAATTATGTTTTTGTCGAGGAAAATGACCAGACAGCATACATAAAACCTCAGAATTATGAACTTTCAAAAACAAGGAAATTTAAAAATGACATCAGCAGACGTGAAAACATGGATTATGACAGTGAGGATGATGCTTATGTTTGCAGGAATGGCAAAGAATTAAAGGCAATCTTTACCCGCAACGAAAAAACAGCAAGCGGCTATTCAAGAAGTGTCACTACGTATGAATGTGATAGCTGCAAGGAATGCCCGTACAAGAAAGATTGCATTAAAGGAAACAACTGCAAGACACCATTTGAAGACAGGAACAAAAGACTTTACGTTTCGAGAAAGCTTGAAGAAAAGCGCAGTGAATGCCTTGAGCGAATAACCAGCGAATTCGGCACGCAGCTCAGAATGAACCGAAGCATTCAGGCGGAGGGTTCATTTGCAAATGTAAAAGAAGACATGAACTTCAGAAGATATTTGTATAAGGGGACGAAGAATGTTCTTGCACAAAGCGTGTTGCTTGCAATCGGATTCGATATCAATAAACTGCATCACAAGATCATGGCCGGCCGAACAGGAACTCATCTTTTTGAGCTAAAGAAAACGGCATAATTTTTGATCCTTAAAAATCAAACTCCTGTATCTGATCCGAAGATATCTTCGGACTATTAAGTTACTCTAAAAATATGAGATATGAGCAGAAAGCAGATATAAGTACCGATTTTCAGGCCTGAAAAAGGGCCATCGCCCAGATGATTTAATCATCTAATGCGACAGCCCCACGCAAAGCGGAGGTATGTTGGTTTTAATTACCAATCTACCTCGTCAAAGAATTCATCATCTTCATGCATAAAGTAATCCATGTCGAGAAGGTCTTCATCATCCATCTCGCGGATTTCATTCGCCGACATGCCTTCTGGCGGATTTTGGATGTATTTCTCTCTAAGCTTTGCAATTAGTTCTTTACTGGCCATGGCTGTTCCTCCTGTAGCATGATTTTATCATGCACAGGAATACGAGGGAACACTGTCGATTCTTGAAGATGGAGCTCTGCTCTTGGGACGGCATTTTCCCATTGCCTTTTCATATAAGTCTTCGAGAGAAACACGTTTGTGGTTAAAGCGCAATTCGAGAAATTTCATGGTGCTATTGCATTTGGGACAACTCAATGGATCATACCCGAATGCTGACAGGATACCTGAGCGCCATTGCAGGAATGACTTAAAGAATGGTTTTTTAGAAGGATGAATCAGTCGGTTGAGTTTTTTGTCTGATTCCCTATGGCGACCATATACACCATAGTAACGGATCATCTTAAATTCCTTTTCAGGTATGTGTTGGATAAGACGTTTTATGAATTCTATTGAAGGTATGGTTTCGGTGACAAGGACTTCGTCCTCGTGTCTGTTGTAGTGGAAAGTAACAGTATCATGCTCTTTATCATAAGAGTCAATTCTTGAGAGACCGATTACAGGACGACCAAGGTAGCGGCCTATGTATTTAGCCACTGTGTGCCTGTCAGCAAGGGTGGGTTTTGCGTAGATATAGAAACCATCTTTTTGATTTTTGTATGAGAGGGCTTTTTCTTTTTTGAACAATGCTTTCTTTTTGGGATCAGTAATACGGGCTTCCATTAGATTAAGCAGAGCTGTTTGAAAAGCATGGCGTAAGTAGTGGTAATTAAAGTGATTGACTCTGCGCCAAAAACCAGTGTCGCCTACACCACCTTCAGATATGAGGCAGTGGATATGAGGATTCCATTCTAAAGGACGACCAAATGTATGAAGAACCAGAATGTAACCAGGTGTGAAGTTCTGACTCTTGTTGATTTTGTAGAACATACGGTTAATAACACTGCTGACAGCTTCGAAAAGACAGTTAAGAAGGTCGCGGTCTTCGAGAAAGCAATGTCGTAATTCTTTTGATATGGTGAATACGCAGTGTCTGTGCTGGCAGTTTATGAGCTTGAAGGACATAGCCTGAGCACGTTTCTGTGAATACATGGCACCACATGTAGGACAGAATCTTGAATGACAACGAAAGGGAATGAATTTGAGAGTACCACAATCAGGGCAGCCGTACATGGCGCCGCCATAGGCAGGATCTCCGCAATTGAGCATCTTATCGATGTTTTCAATTTCAGTTTTGCGGGGGTGAAGAGTATATTGAATTTCTTCGTAATGATCGCGGAACAGATTTTGTAGTACGTTTCGTTTCATAAAAATCATTATGAATGAGTTGAGGCAAAAAACAACCCCACCCCTCATGATTGAGGGGCAGGGGAGTTGAAGTGCCGCAGGCACTTTTTTATATCATTCTGTTTTGAATATGTTTTGACGTTTTATGCAGTATAATTTTAAGACTTTAAGGACTTGCTATGTTTTGTGACTTGGTAAAAGGGAAACGGGTTTTATTTATTACTACAAGAAACATTGATTATATTCGTAATTCCCAAGAAAAAAATTTATTAGAAAAAAATGCAGAATCTGTGGAGTTTATCTATTCCACAAAGCACAGTTAT
>JAEEGI010027897.1_pt1 | contig 10774 bp, 10 predicted proteins | sample 8958751 | NCBI WGS metagenome assembly JAEEGI01 (sample SAMN16246545, study PRJNA631951) | gut metagenome | biome: gut microbiome; feature: rumen; material: KS-attached | host: Bos | place: Iran: Karaj | collected 2018-10 | reverse complement strand
CTGCTATGCAACGTGTGTGCTTCTACGGTGTTTCGTTTGGTATTTTTGCAAAGGCTGGAAAGAGATGCAGATACCCGAAAAAAATCTTGGCTTTGAACTGCTGCGCGTCACGGAAAGCGCGGCGCTTGCAGCGGCGCGCTGGCTAGGCAAAGGCAATAAGGAAGAGGGGGACGGCGCAGCGGTGGATGCCATGCGCCTGTCGTTCAATTCCCTGAGCATAAAGGGGAAGATAATCATTGGCGAAGGGGCCAAGGACAAGGCTCCCATGCTCTATAATGGCGAATGTGTCGGAGACGGGACGGGACCAGCCGTCGACATCGCGGTCGATCCCATAGAAGGAACAAACCTGCTCGCCCTGGGCCGGCCCAATGCCATTGCCGTCATCGGAGCGTGCACGTCTGGCCATATGTTCCGCCCCGGGTCCAGCTACTATATGAAAAAGCTCGTCGTGGGCCGTGAAGCGCGGGATGTCGTGGATATCGACGCTCCTGTGGCTGACAACCTCCTTGCTGTTGCACGTGCGCTGGGCAAGGATATCAACGATCTAGTGGTGTTCGTCCTGGATAAGCCCCGGCATCGCGGGCTTGTTGAGGAGATCAGGAAGACGGGCGCCCGCATCACGCTGCACAGCGACGGCGATGTCGCCGGATCGCTCATGGCGGTCGACCGGTCTTCTGATGTCGATGTGATGATGGGCACCGGCGGCACCCCCGAAGGCGTGATCTCCGCTTGCGCCATCAAGGGCATGGGCGGGCAGATATTCGGCCGCTTCGATCCTCAGTCGGAAGAAGAGCGCAACGCCATGATAGCCGAAGGGACGCGCCTTGACGAAATACTCACCGTGGATTCCATCATCCGGTCGGAAGACGCTTTTTTTGCCGCAACGGGCATTTCCGGCGGCGGATTCCTGGGCGGAGTCCAATTTTCCGGAAAGGGCGCCGTGACGCATTCCCTCGTCATCCGGGCCAAGACCGGGACCTTCCGCTACGTGGAGTCACACCATAACTGGGAAAGGCTGATGAAGTTCAGCTCTGTCAGATATGACTGACGGGGCATGGTGCTGCAATCCTTTCCTTCAACCATTACTTCTCCAGGGTCACGGCAATGTCTGATATTCGCACTGCAATCTTATTTCCCGGGCAGGGGTCGCAAGCCGCAGGCATGGGGCACCGCCTTGCCGAAGCTGAACCTTCCATCATGGAGCTTTGGAAAAAGGCGGAAAAGGTAAGCGGGATACCCCTCAGAGGCATCTACTGGGACAGCAACGACCCCATGCTCATGGGAGAAACGCGCAACCTTCAGCCAGCCATCACTGTTGTCAACCTTGCGCTGTGGCTCAGCGTTAAAAGCAAGCTCCATCCTGTTTGCGCCGCAGGTCACAGCCTTGGAGAATTCAGCGCCCTGGCCGCTGCCGGCGTGCTTGGCATAGACAACGTCCTGGAACTGGTCGCGCTCCGCGGGCAGCTCATGGCGGATGCCGATCCCGATCATTTGGGCACCATGTGTGCGATCATCCGCCTCGAACAGAGCGAGGTGGAAAGTGCTGTCAGGGAGGTCGCGGAACGCACGGGGAAGCTCGTGCGCATCGCCAACAGGAATACCCCCCTCCAGTTCGTCCTGAGCGGACACCGTGACGCCGTAGATGCCGCAGTGGAAAAATTGAGGGCCGAATATCCCAGGACCAAGGGCTTCCCCCTTGCGGTCAGCGGGGCATTCCACACGCCCATGATGGCCCAGGCGGCAGCGGAATTTTCCAAGTTGCTGGACAAGCAGGACTGGCGGGATGCCGACTTCCCCATCTATTTCAATATCAACGGCGAACCGCTCTCCGAGGCAAAAGCGATCCATGGCGTCATGCGCAGGCAGATGACCTCGCCGGTGTGCTGGATAGAGGTCGTTTCCAATCAGTGGCGTGACGGCGTGCGCCGATGGGTCGAATTCGGTCCGCAAGGGGTGTTGACGCGCATGGTGCGTCCGATACTTGTCGCCAAAAATGCCCCTGAAGGCAGCTTTTCCACTGTCCACATACCCAATATCGACGGCGTCAAGCTTTTTGAAGGATAAAAGTTACCATGAAAGAGTTGCAGATCATAAAAGAAGCCCTGCTGGAGGTCGTCGCGCGGCACGGCTGGAAATGGCCGGAAAAAGCTGTCATCGAAGTTCCCAAGGACAGTGCGCATGGCGATGCGGCGACCAACCTCGCCATGACCCTGGCTGGACAGGCCAAAACATCTCCCAGGAACGTCGCCGAAACGATCAGGGCGGACCTGTTGCAGGCATGCCAGGGGGCGTTCGCCGTGGAGATCGCCGGGCCGGGATTCATCAATTTCACCTTCCCGCCATCGTTCTGGCAGCAGGTCATCAACGAGATCGAGGAGCAGGGCGATGCATTTGGATCCTCAGACGATGGCAGGGGCCGGCGCATCGTCGTGGAGTATGTGTCGGCCAATCCCACAGGTCCCTTGCACATCGGGCATGGACGCGGGGCTGCCGTAGGGGATTCCCTGACACGGCTTTTGCGGTTTGCCGGTTATGATGTCACCACGGAATACTACATCAACGACGCCGGGCGGCAGATGCGCCTGCTTGGGGATTCCGTGTACCTGCGCATGCGTGAGTTGTGCGGCTTGAGCGTCACCTATCCCGAAGATCCCAAGGGCTGGTACCATGGCGACTATATCAGGGACATCGCCAGGGAGATGCTCGCAAAAGATCCCGGGTTGCCGGAACGACCCGAGGACGAGGCGAAGAATCTTTGCTACGAATATGCCTGCTCCACCATTTTGGACGGCATCAAGGCGGATCTCAGGGAGTTTCGCGTCGAGCATCAGGTCTGGGCTTCGGAAAAGAGGCTGGTCGATGCCGGCAAGGTGGAGGATGCTTTTGCCGATCTGCGCGGGATGGGGCTGATCTATGAGCAGGACGGTGCGATATGGCTGTCTACGGCGCAGTTCGGCGACGACAGGGACAGGGTATTGCGAAAGAGTGACGGCTACCTGACGTATTTTGCCTCGGATATCGCCTACCATGCAGATAAGTTCGCCCGCGGATTCGACGAATGCATCGATGTCTGGGGTGCTGACCACCATGGCTACATACCGAGGATGAAGGCTGCCATCACCTGCATGAAGCATGACCCCGAAAAAGATTTCCATGTCGTGCTCATACAGCTTGTCAACCTCATGCGGGGCGGGGAGCCTGTGGCCATGTCGACCCGTTCCGGGGAATTCGTCACACTCAGGGAAGTGCTGGACGAAGTGGGCCCCGATGCAGCAAGATTCATGTTCCTTTCCCGCAAGAGCGACAGCCCCCTGGATTTTGACCTGGACCTTGTGAAGCAGCGCAACATGGACAATCCCGTCTATTATGTCCAGTATGCACACGCCAGGATAAGCGCTGTATTGCGCCGTGCCCGGGAAAGTGGGCTGGAGCTGCCTCCTTGCGGCACCCGTGCGCTTTGCCTGGACAGCCTGACCAGTCCGGAAGAGCTCGCTCTGCTGCGCCAGGCTGAACGCTTCAGGAATGTCGTATCGGAAGCAGCTGCCGCACGAGCCGCCCATTCCCTTTCGTATTACCTCATCGACCTGGCAGGCGGTCTCCACAGCTATTATGCAAGCACGCCCATACTCAAAGATTCTGATCACGGATGCGTTCTTGCCCGTCTGGCCTTGCTGCGGGCTGTTAAAACCGTGATCGCCAATGGCCTCCGCCTCCTGGGCGTGAGCACGCCGGAAAGCATGTAGCCATGCCCAACGCCTACTACGTCAATTCATCATCGAGCACCCAGGCAAGGAGCAGCCGGGCACGCGGAGCTGGAGAAACCCTCCAGGAAGGGAAGGACAACGCCGGTCCTGCGCATCCCGATGGCGACAGGCTCATGCTGGAAGGCGGATCTTCCTCCCCGGGACTGCTTGCATGGAACGCCAGGATCACGCCTTCTGCCGTGGTGACGGCCGGTATCCTCCTTTTCTTCCTGCTTGCGCTTGTTTTTTTGTTCGGCTTTTTCGTGGGAAAAAGTTCCCTTCCCCTTTCCGTGCCCCTTGCACTTGAAGATCTCATGCAGGGGACCGCGGCAAGCCACCGGGAAGATGAAGCCAAAAGCTCCCAGCCGGATATCCTTGAAAAGGAAAAGCTGGATTTCATGACGACCCTGAAAGGCGAGCAGAAAGGCGGCATTCTGTCGGAAGCCGAACCAACCCGTTCCGCAGCCGAAAAGCCGAAGGAAGGGGCAGGCAATGCGGATCCTCCCAAAGCGGCTCCGCAACAGCCGAAGGAACCGGAGGCCACCAAAGCCCCCCAGTTCGACTATGTGCTCAGGGTGGCGACCTTCCATGACAAGGAGCCAGCGCAGGCATTGTCGGCAAAGTTAGGGAAAAACGGTTTTAAAACCCGCGTCACCAGTGTCAAGACGGCCAAGAAGACCTGGCATTATGTCCAGGTGCTTCTGCGAGGCTCTGCTGATGATCTGAAAGCGGTCAGGTCCCGCCTGGCATCCTTGTCTTTCAGGGATGCCATGGTGGTCAAAGAGAACCCTGTCAAAAAATGATCCAAGCCGCCCAAGGCGCCTGCCTGGCATTCCCGCACCGGCATGGATGATCCTTTGTTGGAGATGCCCCTATGAGATGGATACCCTGCTTTGCCGCTTCGTTATGCTGCTTCCTGGGCATTTCTTCCCAAGCCTTGGGCGCGGGATGCTTCGGACTGGAACTTGGAGGCGATATCCGGGACTATGCCCATGCCCCGCAGGCTGTGCGCGAGATCGATCGACTGAAGGTCTTCGAGGTCGAACCGGGATCGCCTGATGCTGATTTTGACACATACGCCGTCGATACCTTCGATGGCAGGATCATCCGCATCATGGCCTCGTCTTCAGATGATAGGACTTCTGGTGCGGAACATACCCTGAAGGTGTGCAAAAAGCTCCGCCAGGAACTGACCAAGGCCTATGGCGATCCCCATTTCGCCTTTGACGACATCGACGAAGCCAACGAAGACCTGCTTGAGTATCTGGTAAGCAACGACGGCGTCGAAGTCTTGGAGTGGACGTTTGCAGAGAGGTCTGAAAAAGGCATCGGCGCCATCTATGTTTTTCTGTCGGGCATAGAAGATGAAAATGGCAGGCCTGCTTCATACTGCACCCTTTACATGGAGAGCCCGGACTATGCCACGATCAACGATGCGATCCGGCAGTTGGAGCTGGCTGAACCCCCGGAACAGGCGGATATGCTGCCGCAGCCGGATCAGCAGCCGTTATGATCCAGATGCCCCCTGGAAAGCGCGCGCAAAAAAATCCGCGAGGATAAGGCAAAGCTGCTGATGCAGCATCGCCCGCTCTGTGTCGCTCACGCTGCCGCAAAGGGATGAAAGGGCGTAAGCCGGGTCACCCTCAGGGCATTTGGCCTGGAAAGAGGGAGCGTCGCCTTTGCCGATCAGGGCGTATCCTGCAGATCTACCCATCAGGCTGGCAAAGCGTTCGGCCTGCTCCTGCGGAATGTTGAGCCTGTCGCCGGCGGCACCGATGAACAGCGCCGGGATCTGAATGCGGGCAAGGCTCCCTGCGTCAAATAAAAACGAAAAGCCCGGGGAGACAAAGGCAAGCGCAGCAAAACGCGTATCCGTCAGGATACCGCCTTCGGAGGGAGGAGGCAGCAGGGGAAGGATGACCGGGACGTGCGGAAGCATCCCGTTCTCGCCCTTCATGGCGTAGCTCCTGCGTGCCCGGGCGGATTGATCCGCCAGCCTTTTGAACAGGCGCTTCCTTTCCAGGGAGGCATTTTCGCTGTAGCGGACTTTGGTCTTCTGTTCCTGGGTCCTTTGCTCCATGGATTGGATGAGCATATCCATTTTCCGGGCCAGCATAGGAGAACACCAGGGACTTTGGGGGCCACGGGCAGCGGAAGGGCTGTCATGGGGAGCCGGCGTTCCCCCGGAGCTTGATTTTTCAGGATCTGCACAGCGGAGCCTGTAAAAAACCTGCCACTCGGAGGATGAAGCATGTGCTCCAGCCAGGAGGAGCCCGGCCGATGACGGCAGCCCAAAGCCCAGGTAGGCGATGCGTGTACGGTCTATCCTGGGTCCGAGCTGCGGATGTTCCAGGATGAGATCGACAGCGGACTTGATCTGCAGGGCGCGCAGGAAAAGTTCCCGGTCATGGAAGAGCAGGGACATATCGTAGGCGTTATCGTGGTCATGCATGGGGGCTACGACGATATAGCCCCGGGAGGCAAAGGATGCGGCAAGGTCGTGATGGGAAAGGGAAGTCCCCGTGCTGTCGTGAGAAAGCACGATCAGAGGCCAGGGACCGTCCAGCACGGGTGCGTTGCGTGCCGCACGGAACACCCATGGTCCTTCCTTGATGCTCGCCGGCTTGCGCCGTGCCGGATACCATACGCTCAATTTGAGCAGCAGGTGCTGGCTGGGCAGGCTGTAGGAAAGGCTCCGGTATCCGGGATGGAGAGTCTGGGCAGCCTGGCGCGCACCGGCCTTCCATGCCGGCAGGGCAAGCATGAAGAAAAGAAGGAGCCAGACGAAGGACAGCCGTCCAAGCCTTTGTTTCATTGCTCTCCATCACCGGAAGGCTGCAAAGGCAGAGCAAATTCCACGGCCGGATTTTGCGGCGTGCCCGCAGGCTCGGTGCTTTTCACCTCATTCCAGAGTTCGTCCTTTTCATCCAGGGAGAGGCTTGAAAAATCTTTCCCCTGGCTGAGGGCAAGGCTTTCCATGCTTTCGACGCGCTTTCTAAAGCGATTGGCGGCAAAATCAGCGGCAGATGCGGCCTTGATGCCCATCCTTCGTCCCAGTTCGACCAGTGTGAAGATGAGATCGCCCAGCTCATGCTCCTTGGCGGCAGCGCTGCCGGACGCCCTTGCGTCGAGCAGTTCGAGCCATTCCGCCTCGACCTGGCGCTCAACATCCTCGTCATCGTCCCATGTGAAGCCGGCCGAGGCAGCCTTGGCGTGGAGCCTGTATGCCTTGGTCAGCGGAGGAAGGGAGGAAGGCACGGAAGATAGGATGCCATATGGCTCGCCGGCGGCGGACTGCTCCTCCTTCTTGAGAGCAGCCCAGTTCCGCATGAGTTCGCCCATGGTGCCGCAGGTTTCTTCCTTAAAGACATGGGGGTGGCGGCGGATCATCTTGTCGGCGCCCATTTTGAGTGCATCGCCCAGCGAAAAGGAGCCGGATCGTTCAAAGATGCGTGCCATGAGCAAAAGGACAAAGAGCAGGTCTCCCATTTCGTCGCAGGCATGCCCGGGCTTCCCCGCCCTGATGGCGGCGACCAGTTCGTAGCATTCCTCAATGAGGTATTCGCAAAGGGAAACAGGGGTCTGTTCACGGTCCCATGGGCAGCCTGTTTCAGGATCGGTAAGGGAATCAATGACAGATTGAAAGCGTGTCAGCTGTTCTGCTTCATGCATCGAGGATCACCCCTAATGGAGATCATATGGTGGGGATGTGCAGATCGACAGAGCCCGCGAGGGCCTGGATGAAGCGCATCAATGGCGGGATGACCTGCGACTGTTTGACCAGGGCGATGTCGGGGAAAAGCCTTATCGCGATGTAGCCGATGATGCCCGCAAAGATGATGCCCTTGGCAAATCCGGCAAGAAGTCCGAAAAATTTATCGATGCCTCCGGCAAAAGATGCTTCAAATATGCGGCGGAGGGCATGGGCGGCGAATCCTACCAGAACGATGCCCAGGATGAAAAGCAGCGCCATGGCCAGCATAGGGGAAAACGCTTTGGAAATGCCGTAGGAGACCAGGATTCCGGACAGATGGGCACTGAAAGCCCGGGCAAGCAGGACGCCGGCGGCGACGCCAAGAAGTCCTGCTAGTTCCTGTACGGCGCCGCGGATGAGCCCTTTGACGCCGAAAAAGAGAAGGATGATGATAAGGGCGGTATCGAGAAGGTTTACCTGGAGCATGGCAAAGCTCGTGGTTAAATTTTTTTTATCACTCTAGGGAAAAATGACGGTATGTCAAGATGAGGACAAATAACGTCCCATGCCCCCTTGACGCCGGACAGGGATCCAAGGTCCGCCAGGACCGTGACGAGCAGGGGCAAGGATCTCCAGTGTGAAAGGATGGGCAGCATGTCCGCAAGGGCCAGCTTGCCTCATGCGGGGAGGGCGCTGACGAGCAGGTTGCTTGCCCTTGGTGACCGTTGCGCCTTGGCGTGCGCAGGAAATGAAAAAAAACGCCGTCCGGCGGGCAAGGCGGACGGCGGAAACGGGGTGACGGTAAGCGCCCTCCCGGCTGGCAGGTCTATTTTCCTCCGCAGAGCGTGCAAGGCTTATAGCCCATCCGGGCGGCCTGTTCGAAGCTGGTAAAGCGGGCGTTGCTGCTCCTGGCGTCATAGAACTTGCAGGAAGGACCATGAAGGGTCTTGGTAGAGGGGTTGCCGTGCAAGCGCCGTGCGGCTGCCTGCTGGTGCTGGCGTTTGGCCGTGGCCACGCCCTCGCGGCCTTCGCAGACCTTGCAGGCGCGGAATCCTGCGTTCTCGGCCTGGCGGGCAGTTGCAAAGGATGCCGTAGCGCCCTTGCTGGCATAGTATTCACAGTCGGAGGCGTGGTAGATCTTGGAGGCAAGGTTGCCGTGGAGGGGATGGCGCTGACCCGGGGGCAAGATGCCTGGAGCATGGGGCGCGGGCTTTGCCATGGGAGCCGGCTTGGCGACAGGAGCTGGCTTGACATGAGGTACTGCCGGAGCCGGTTTTGCATAGGGCGCGGGCTTTGCCATGGGGGCCGGTTTCACGTAAGGAGCCGGCTTGGTGACAGGGGCAGGCTTGACATAAGGCGTTGCAGGACCCGGTTTTGCGTAGGGCGCAGGCTGCTGGACGCCGTAGCCATGCACGGGCTGTTTTGCGCCGGGGAAATCGGCGCTGTTGGCAGCTGTGGCTGCGAGCGCGACCACGACCAGTGAAAGGAAGATGCGCTTCATTGCTTTCTCCTTGTTCTGTAGATGCGTGCTGCGGCAAATGCCTTGGATACGTTTTAAATATTCTCCCAATCCGCCAGAATCGTCAAGATGGCATGGAGAGTTGTGTTGCGTTGCAACGGCAGGGAGGGTACGGCCAGCATCGTCCGCCTGCCCCCGTCGTCGCGCTGCGCGCCATGCTGCAGATACGAAGGCTCGCAGCGCCCCTTTTTCAACCGTGGCATGTGAAATCTGGACAAATGCAGGCAATCGTGCGACATTGAAAACGGAACTGTTCATCTTCAGAATGAACAAGATGCCATACGACGGATTTTAACCCGGGGATTGCAAATGGATGAGAAGAAACAGGTGACATGGGCTTTTCGCCGCCTAGGTGGGATGGATCAGGTCACGTTGCAGACGGCAGAGGAACTGCGCCGCCTGCGCGATCTTGACCCCAAGCTTTGGGCAACCTTGAGCTGCCCGGCGTCAGGGCTGGAATTCAATGCCCGCATGCTTGAGCTTTTGGATGCAGACAAGGATGGGCGCATACGCATACCCGAAGTGCTCGACGCCGTGGACTGGCTCTGCGCGCGCATCACCGACCCCGCGGAGATCGTCTCCCGCCCCGAAGCCCTGCCGCTCGCATCCATACGCCAGGACAATGCTGAGGGCGCGAAGATGCACGCTACGGCGTCCACCGTGCTGCAGAACCTGGGCAGGCAGGATGCCAGCAGCGTCTGCGAGGCGGATGTCAGTGAGGCAGCTTCGGTAGCCAATGCCCTCCTGTATAACGGAGACGGCATCCTCCCCGCGCATGCTGATCTTACGGAAGCACAGCGCTCTTTCGTCCAGGCAGCACTGAACACCGTGGGTGGTGAAACGGATGCCAGCGGCGAAGCTGGGATCGATCCCAAATGCATCGACGCCTTCCTTGCCGCCCTGCAAGAAGAGAAGGCATGGAGGAAAGCGCTTGCGGCGGCACCACATCCCCTTGGCAGTGATACGGGTGCCGCATGGGACCTGATGCAGGAGCTCAGGGAGAAGATAGACGATTATTTTTTGCGTTGCCGCATGGCGGCCTTTGCGCCTCAAGCCATGCCTGCCTTGAACGCAGAGGAATTGATCAACTCTTCGTGCGAGAATGGGCTGCTTGAACGGGGGATGCTGGAGTCGCTCCCCATTTCGCACGTGAGCGCGGATTCCCCTCTCGGACTTGCTTCCGGGGTCAATCCCGTATGGCGCGGCAAGGCGTCTTCATTCCTCGCCATCTGCGCTCCGCTGCTGCCTGCCGATGGCAGCATGACGGAAGAGGGATGGGAAAAGCTGCAGCAGGCCTTGAAGCCCTATGGCGAGGCGCTTGCCCAGCGGCCTGTTCCAGCCCCTGCAGGCAGTGCTGCCCCAGAGGCGGCAACCGCATTTTTGGATACGCTTGGTGATGCAGACATAGACGCCTTCCTCGAAGGCGGTGCAGCCGGTGAACTGAAGTCCATCATCGAGCGGGACCTGTCCGTTCCTTCCGCCAGCTCGGATATCGCGGAACTGGAAAAACTGGTTTTGTTCTATCATCATCTGCACAGGCTGCTGATGAACTTCGTTTCCTTCTGCGATTTCTATTCTCTGAAAAAGCCGGCGACGTTCCAGGCAGGGACTTTGTACATCGACGGGCGCAGCTGCCGCCTGTGCCTGCCTGTGTCCAACGTGGAAAAGCATTCCGGCATGGCAGGGTTCAGCCAGATATGCCTGCTGTACTGCGCATGCAGCCGTGTCACGGACGGCGGCACCAGGACGATGAACATCGCGGCCGCTATGACCGCAGGCTCAGATACCTTCCTGCGCGAAGGGAGGAATGGCGTTTAC
>JAEEGI010027889.1_pt1 | contig 10776 bp, 16 predicted proteins | sample 8958751 | NCBI WGS metagenome assembly JAEEGI01 (sample SAMN16246545, study PRJNA631951) | gut metagenome | biome: gut microbiome; feature: rumen; material: KS-attached | host: Bos | place: Iran: Karaj | collected 2018-10 | reverse complement strand
GGAGATGGCCTGGGGACTCAAGTGTAATGCTGCCAGGATCAATGCTGTTCAATCAGGGATGATGACGAATCAGGATGTTGTTTATCTGGTGGAATTGGGTAAACAGGCAAGAAATGAAGATGTACATGATTTCTGGGACTATTGTGAGATGGAAGAATATGTATACACTGAAGAACAAGAGGCATTCAGGAAGAAGTGGTTTGATAGCCTGAAGAATCAATGATCAAAAGTGAGGGGTATAGGTAATGAGTGTAATCGGTTTTCATAATCCGGATGAACCCTATGGCTTTTTAAGCAACTGGTATTTGTCGGAGTTTACTATAGACGGAATCACATTTTCATCCATGGAACAGTACATGATGTACCAGAAGGCTGTCCTTTTCGAAGATGCTGAAATAGCAAAACGGATATTGGATACGGATGATGTTGTTACCATAAAAGAACTCGGCAGAAAGGTTTCCGGCTACGTCGACTCTATTTGGAATGGTATGAGACAGGTCATTATCTATAAGGGCTTGCTCGAGAAATTCAGACAAAATGAAAACCTGAAAAATGCATTATTAGATACCGGCAGCAATACCCTTGCCGAGTGCGCGGTAAATGACCGTATCTGGGGTGTTGGTTTATCCATGACGGATGACTGCAGGAACGACATTTATGCCTGGAAGGGTCAGAATCTGCTGGGATATTCGTTAATGCTCGTGCGTGATGAATTGCGCAATCAGGCTAAATGGTGAATAAGATAATCGTGAATAAAATAAACTAAGAAATACTAAGAATTGATGGTAGTTTATATTGGAAGATAAGTTGGCTAAGAATATTTTGGTATTTCTAAATAATGAGGGAAAGAAATGACACGAGATGAACTGATTTTGCTGGTTGACAAAATAATGAAATGCCAAGGCACTGAAAAAGAAATTGATGAAATGATAAAATTATTAAAAAAGAATGTAATAGATCCGGAAGCCACTAATTATATTTTTTATGAAGAAAACACACCGGAAGAAGTTGTTGATAAGGCATTAGCTTATAAGCCAATAATTTTGTAATAATACAGGATAACAGACTAATTAAATATAGATTCTTGTCAGATAGGAAATGCTTATACACAGAAAGAGCAACTGAGGATATAAATGTGTCTTAGAAATCAAAAAAACAACGTAATATTTCGTAATAGAAAAGCTACCCTCATGGGATATTTTGATACATTATGCTTGTTGTTTGATAAGAAAGACGGAAAACTCGATTTTGGGGAGATTAAGATTATAGAAAACTACCCGAGGGGGTATCACTGCGTTTTCTTTTCACAAATACCGGTTGAGGAACGTAGGCAAATTCGATTCGATGATGGAAGACCATTATTGCAGGGATGCGTATGTTCCTTGTTTATTGATGATAAACCGAATAGTCCTCTTCTTGATGAATATGTCGAAATAATCGGTGAGGATCCTATCGATTATGAAATAATAGATGATTATGCTGACTCATCGAAGTATGCCACTGTAAAATGCAAATCCTGTGGCAAATTATATAAAGTAAATAGAAATCCGGGATATAGAACATCATTCTTTAAATGGAGTCTTGTATGATCGGGATAAAAGCTAAAAAACACATACAATGTCAAAAATGTTATTGCGAATTTGAGTCTGTGGTTGGGAATAATTCACTGTATATTTGCCCGAAATGTAATGACTATGCCTGCTGTGAATGCAACTATGGCTTTGGCTCTATAACTCCCTGCAAGATATTGGTTGGTGACAAAACTGTTGGCAAGATCATCAAGTCAGGACAAGTTTATAAAATTGTTTCTTTAAAGCTATATCTGAAACAAGCAGTTATGCTTGTTCCCACTATGGATTCATAGTCGAAGGTGCACAAGTAAAGGAGTCTGGTTGTGTTGAAAAGAGTATTTTCTGCAATTGTCTCGTTATGCGTGATAGTAATGTTTGGCTGCGCAGCATATGAGGGTGAAAGGCCGTCTGAATTGCCTGCAGCTTTGCCTGCTTGTGTTTATTATGATGGAATTATATATTCACATCAGGGAAAAGTGATTTATTCTCTCCCGGAGAATGCTGAAATAATCGGAGAAACCAATAATGTTGGTTTGGATATGAAGAGCGATTTAGACAGTACGGTGGATGGATATGTTTATATTAATCTTAACGATTTTTCTTCTCTGATTTTTCGATGGAAGAATTGGGATGAATCTATAGATGGAAAAGAGCCATTTTTGATTTTAGATGGAAGTGCTATTAATGATGATATAGGTTCGGGGTTGTTTTCTCAGGCATCACCGGAGACGAGTGCAATTCACATGTATTTTTATGACGGTTCAGAAGGAATCAGCGGGTATCTTTTTAACCCAGTAGATGAAAGAAGGAGCATTGTAGAGTTGTTGAACCAAGTTGATGCGGTGATGGTCGATGATTGGACTCCGGAAATGATTACATATCCTGCATACGGATTAGAAATCGGTTCTGAGGATGGAAATGGATATCGGACCTTTTGGTCAAATGGATACCTTGTAATGAGAGATGGTAAGGTTTATCGGTTTGATTTTGACTTTGGAAAGGTTTGGAAAGAGCATTCATGGTGCAATAAGTGTCAATTGGTGGCATTGGCTGACATGCCATGTGCTCGTTATCTGGTTCAAAATGAAAACGGATGGATTGCCACTAATATGCATCCTGCGGATGATCCTGAGGGCCTAGATAATATTTTTATAAAATGTATTGAATGGACCGATGAAAGAATTGTTTTCGAACTTGAAAACAACGGTTCGGATGATTGGCCCTATGGTTCTTATTATTCATTGGATGTTCAGCTAGACGGGAAGTGGTATAGTGTCCCAATGAATTGTGATTATAATTATGTATTTACCGATGAGTTAATATATCTTAAGGCTGGAGAATCGAAGCAGATAACAATCTCTCTGACCGGAGCAAGTCATTATTCAAACTTACCTGCGGGACATTATAGACTTGTTGTATATGGAGCCACATTTGAGCAGGATATTTTATAACTTGACATAATAAAAATTTATAAAGCTTATCGATTTAGTAAACCTTAGAAACTATCGGGTGTATCGAAAGAAAACAAAATGTAAAATACATCGCCATTATGGGAATGATTGATGCTTTACGATTCATTAAAAGAAATTGAAAAAATAGTCGAAGGCGACGAATACATAGCGCATGGAGCCTCATATTTTATATCTATAGTAAAAAAGCTAAAGTCTATTGATGTGGAAGAGTTAAGAGCGGCATTATTGGATTGGGAAGTAGACATCAATAATGATTCCGTGAATCCGTCTGAAATAGAGGATAGAGCAACCGATTTTAATAAGATAAATGATGTCTGGCATTTTAAGGATGAAATTACCAATAAATTAATGAATATAATCTATGAGGCGGACGGGTATTACAGACCGCTTGATAAGGATGATTATTATTCTAGAGGAAATGTAACTGATATTTTCAGAGTTATAAAAAAAGATGAAGAAATAATATTGATAGAATTTTATGCCTGTGACTGATTTCAAGAATAATAGAATGGTGCGAATTTTATCTTTCAGTTTAATGCACTAAGTCACAAATTAGCAGTTTTAATCAAGGTGAGAAAGGCTCAGAATGTTGAAGCAATTTGAATTACTAGATATCGAAATAGAAGCATTAAAAAAAGACCAAAGTATTTGTGGGGTATTGTTGAGTGGATCTCTTGCTTATGGGAAGGCAAGTGAGTGCTCCGATATTGATCTGATCGTTCTCAGCAATAAAAACGAATTCGCAAGCCGTCGAGTCGAAGGCATTTTGATTGAAGAGCATTATCACACATATGATAAATTGGTTGATGGGTTGGATAAAAAACCTGCTGAAGTATATAAATACATCTATTCAAAGATACTTTTTGACGATGGAAGACTGACGGACCTTATCAAGAAAGCCCAATTCTTATATGACCACTACAAAACGCCAATAGAAGAAAAAGGGAAGATAAATTACTGGCTCACAACAGTCGAAGACAAACTGAAAGGTGCCATTTTCAATAATGATAGTCTGAAAACCTCGTATTTGCTTTCGACGAGTTCATGGGAAGTGCTCAAAGGAGTATGGGCTGTAAACGACCAGCCTATGCCGCCATCAAGTATTGCGTTTAATTTTTATGATTCGTTAGTGGTTGTTCCCTTTGACAAATGGTTCGAGTCTCTGTTTGATAAGGATATTAATTCGAGAGCAGAAAGCATGATAAGAATCATAGATTGGATAATAAAACAATAATAGTCAGTTAAATCGGAAAAAAGCTTATGAAGAATAGGATTATGAGAAAAATCAGAACTGCGATATCTTTTATTATGCTAACGGCAGCAATGCTTGTATTCACCGGCTGTGGAAAAAGCACAATCCAAGGAGACTGGGTGCTTGTAAAAGAGGTGGACACTGACGGAACAGTGCTCAACCGGAGCGAACTTGAAGATTTAGGTGTTGCGGAGTCTTATCACATAGAGGACGATGTAGTCAGCTACACCTGTAATTTGATGGGGAAAGATATATCTTTTGACTTAGAGCTTGTTGATAATGGTGACAATACATACGATTTCGTGCTTAAGGACCTTGTATTCGCGAAGGTAACCCTTAAAGGTGACACTTTCACATATACTGTTGAAGGTGAAGAAGAGTCAAATACTATGTATTTTGAACGTGTGAAATAAGCAAATCCGCACTGATGATGGAGGAAATGTATGCTGTATGGTGCATTGTTCGGAGACATTATCGGATCTCTCAGAGAAATACATAATGAAAAGACGGAAGATATTGAATTGTTTCCTAAGGGATCCCATTTTACTGATGATTCCGTTATGACCATAGCGATAGCAGATAAACTCATTCATGATGATAAAGCAGTCATAAGTAATAAGAAGGCTTATGCTATGTGGTATAAACAATACTATCGCAGGTTTCCAAATGCCGGTTATGGTCAGATGTTTTCTTCATGGGCAAACGAGGAGGTACTTTCTGTTCAGAAGAGTTATGGTAATGGCTGCGCTATGAGAGTTACGGCTCTTGGGTACGCATGCGACAATCTGAAAAGTTTATGGAAAGAAGTAGAAGACAGTTGCTATTATACCCACCACAATCATGAGGCTGTAGTTGGCGCTAAGGCGATAGCAACTGCCGTATTTATGGCCAAGAGGCAGGAAGACAAAGAATCAATAAAAGAGTACATTTCGAAGAAATTCAAATACAGTTTTCCAAAGTTGGATGAGATCAGAGCCGGATATGTGTTTGACAGCAGGACATCATATTGTGTTCCTCCCGCATTGGAAGCTTTTTTTGAATCGACCTCTTATGAGACTGCAATAAGAAAAGCAATTTCTATAGGTGGTGATAGCGATACGATAGCATGTATGACCGGAGGAATAGCGGAAGCATATTATAGAAATATTCCTGAAGAGATTATGGCTGAAGGGGTCCGTTTTGTGGATATCGGATTTAAAAATGTGATCAGTGATTTTACGGATAAGTATTCGTGAGTTAAAGTTGGAATATAAATGAAAAAGTAATCAGAGGAATGCATAATGAAAAAGACATTTATTGAGATGAAACTCTTTCAGGTAAAGCCCGATAAACTCGAGCAATTCGAAGCTAAGATTGAGGAAATGACCGCAAATCAGTTTAAATGTGAAGGCTGCATATCACTCAAGTATTTCAAGAGATTCTATACCATAGATGGAGTCGAACTTGGCGAGTCTCCGAGGGAGTTAACCAAGGTTGTAAAGTGCGTTAAGTATTATTCATACTGGGAATTTGATACGAAAGAAAACTATGGCAAGGCCATAAAAATCTTTTTCGATAATTACAATAAAGATTTGCAAAAATTGCTGATTTCTCCATTTGATATTAACTTGGGGTATTCGGTTTAAGGTAATACTTATGACGATAGAATACAGACAAAAAGCTTTAGAAGCGTTAGCTCATTACAATATAACAGCGACAGAAATAGAATTGCTGAGACACAATGAGAATCTGACCTATCGCGTGGGAAACGAGTATTTGCTGCAAATACATGAGCCGACAGAGGGGTTTTCAGCAGAGTTTTTTTACGACGGTGTTGATCGTGTCGAGATATATAAGTCAGAACTTGATTTTCAAGCCTACTTAAAGAAACAGAGCATGCAGATACGCGAAGCTGTTGAAAACCGTTATGGTGAACTCATTACAAAGTTACAGAATGGTACATATGTTACGGTTTCGAAATGGTTGGATGGCGAATCGTTAGACAAGCTTGAGTTGAATGATGCGATCTGCTATCAGATAGGTGATATGCTTGCGCGTTTGCATCAGAAGGCAAAGGGATTCCGGGTATCACCGGTAAAAACCTATGGAAAGCAACATTGCGAATGCACGAAAAGGAGATTTCAGGCACTGGAAAATCTGGGGTTAAGCAACGAGTATTCTTTGATCATGCAAAAGTGCTGTGATCATGCCGGAGCTGTATTGGAAAACGTGCAGGATGAATTTCAGATGATCCATGGGGATCTGTCTGCATCGAATATCTTGCAAACACCGGATGGGCTTGTGCCTATTGATTTTTCTTTTTTCGGTATGGGACATCCGATGTATGATCTTGCTGTTCTGTTTGGAAATATCGGCGGATCATTGGCGCGTAGGCAACAAATGGCAGAAGGATATCGGAATACAGGCGGTACGATCCGTTACGATGTGTTAGATGCCTGTTTTGTACTTACCTTGTTAGATTGTCTCGGAATTCATTATGAACAGTGGAGTAAGCAAGAGTGGTTTGCACCGAGAATGCAACGGTGGAATAAGGAAAACCTGATCCCATATGTGCAGGGAGAGCGAATATATGCGGATGATTTTTATCTGTTACATGTGCAAGGATAACTTTCAGTTTTATAGACGATGACAAATCGGGAGTTTTTAAGGATCACGGAGATAATGAATGAGATCACATACTTTCAACTTTTTCTATTTATAACGATAATATGGATAAAGGATATGAAAAATGCTTACACATGTAGGAACTAAAAAAATTGAAACCAAGCGGCTATTGTTGAGGGAGTATACGTTTGATGATTTCAATGCGCTTTACGAAATAATGTCTGATCCGGAAACTATGCAGCATTATCCTGCACCATTTGATGAGGATAGAACTAAAAGATGGATTACATGGAATCTGGATAATTATGAAAAGTACGGGTTCGGATTATGGGCTGTTGTTCTTAAGGAAACAAATGAATTTATCGGTGATTGTGGAATTACTATACAAAACATTGACGGAGAAATGCTTCCAGAGATTGGATATCATATTCATAAAAAATACTGGAGACGTGGATTTGCAAAGGAGGCTGCGCGGGCAGTGAGAGATTGGGCATTCCAGAACACACAGTATGATACGATTTACTCCTATATGAAGTGCACAAATGTAGGTTCCTATTCCACGGCAATAGCTAATGGCATGAGAAAAGTAAAAGAATATGATGATCCCCAAAATACCATTTCTTATGCTTACGCTATTACACGTTCTGAATGGAAAGATATAAAAAAGTAAATTCCAGTTTGCGGGGAGGATTACGTGAAAATAGAAAAAGATGAAATAACAATCCGAGATTTTACGGAAACAGATCTTCCACTCATGTTTAAATGGTTGACAGATAAGAGAGTGTTGGAGTATTACGAAGGTCGTGATGTCAGGTTTACGATGGATACTTTGTCTGCACATTTTTTGGAAGAAATTCCAGATGGATTCAGAATGATCATCGAGTATAAGAAATCCCCCATCGGATATGCACAGGCCTATCAATTGAGTGGTGAATTGTTCGATGAATATGACTATCCTGACGATGGACATATAGTGTTTGCTATGGATCAGTTTATAGGTGAGCCGAAATACTGGAGTAAGGGAATAGGCTCATCTTTTTTGAAAATGATGGCTTCTCATCTGAAAGAAAATATGGCTGCGGAACGAGTTCTTCTTGACCCGCACCAAGATAATAAAAGGGCTATAAGGGCATACGAGAAAGCCGGGTTTAAAATCATTAAATCACTTCCAAAACATGAGATGTTTGAGGGAGAAAAAGTAGATTGCTGGCTGATGGAATTAGCACTGTAGATTCCAGTTTGTAGAGATAATGTGTTAGCGCGTTATATCGGAAGATAATTTTATTACGGACGTGACTCAACTGGCAGAGTGGGGCGGGGCCGTGCTTCTCGAGATGAGGGTTCAAGTCACGTTGCCCGTTTATATTGAGATGAAAAATAACATGAAAATGCCCTAAAATAAGTTATGCAACGTAAAGTTGCGTAAAAGCAAACGTGAGTTGGTGGAACTCCCAGACAATATTTGGTATAACAAAGCCATCAAATGAATGGAGGACAAAGAAATGAGTTTTGGAAACAATCTTAGAATGGCAAGGAAAGAAAAAGGAATCACACAGGAACAGCTTGCAGATCTGTTAAATGTATCAAGACAGGCTGTTTCAAAATGGGAATCCGAAAACGGTTTCCCAGAGACAGAAAAACTCTTGGCTATATCAAAGGAGCTTGGGGTATCGCTTGATTACCTCATGGATAATAAGCCTGATGATGAAAACGAAGCTGAAGAGCCTGTTGTAGCCCCTGCTACTGAAAAGAAGATAATGATTGCCACATATGATGGTAGCCAGACAGTAAATTGCTTATCAGTAAGATACACAAAAATCGTATTCCCATCAAAAAACGAACCATCATACATCCTTGATGCGGTTGACAGGGTAGGCTTCTTTGGGGCACATAGGGTGATCCTTGGATGGTATGAAGATGAGGAAACAGTAAAGAAAGAGATGAATGAGATTATCTCTGCTATTGAGGAAGGCAAGACAGCCTATACTTTAAAGTATTTTACAGATGTGAAAATATCTTTCCTTGGAACTGCTTCAAGAAAATAGTAAAATTAAACCGGAAGATATTTGCTACTAGGTGTTGAGGAGATTAAAGACATGTTTTGGGACAAGATTTCACCTTTATATGACATATTTGAAAATATTTATAACGGCAAGGTATATACCGGTACCGGGAAAAAGGTTGCAGAACTTATAGATTCGTCGGATGAAGTATTGGAATGCGCATGTGGAACAGGTGCTATCAGTATATATATTGCGCAGAAGTGTAAAAAGTTGATCGCAACAGACTTTGCAACCGGGATGCTTCGGAGAGCAGCAAAGAAATGCCGGAATTACCCGAATGCTGTGTTCAAGAAAGCTGATATTACAAATATCAAATGCAAAGATGCCCGCTTTGATAAAGTGGTTGCAGGTAACGTGATCCATTTGTTGCCTGACCCGGAGAAGGCACTTCATGAATTGGAAAGGGTAGTTAAGCCGGGAGGTGAGATCATCATTCCGACTTATATCAATATGTCAAAGGGAACGGGAACAGCAGCGGTTAAGTTCATTACTCTTCTCGGAGCAGATTTCAAAAGGCAGTTTGATCTGGATTCATATAAGGCATTTTTTGAAGACAAGGGATATACCGGAGTAGAGTATCATGTGGTCGACGGGCGCATGCCATGTGCTATTGCTGTAATAACCAAAGTTTAGCGTTCTGCAAGGGAGTTATGGAAAAGATCAGTGAGATGGTACAGAAGATTTGTGGAGTTGAAAATGAAAAAAATTATCAAGATTACAGTAATTGTACTGGCTATAATATATCTTGTTATAGCACCGATAACAATTGCCGTGATTCATGGAATGGTTATGTCAAAATGTTCCTACGATGAATATAAATCCGAGGTGTATTTGGTGTACGATGACGTGGCCACAGACTATCCGCGTGAAAGGGTTCAGGTGGCATCAGGTGAGAATAATTTATCTGTGTACTTATATGGAAAAGACAATAAAAAAGGACTCATAGTAGTTTCGCCTGGTCATAGGGATGCCAATGATGTTAAATTGTATGAGATCACGTATTTTGTCGATGCGGGATATCAAGTGATCTGTTTTGATTATACCGGATGTTATACAAGTGAAGGAAATACCTTCGGTAAATACACGCAAGCAGTTTACGATCTGGATGCAGTTTTGACATATTGTGACAACAATGAAGCATTTTCCAGCATGCCTATTTTCCTGTTCGGACATAGCCTTGGGGGATACGCCACGGGAGCGGTACTAAACTATGATCATAGAGTTGATGCGGCTGTTGTTGCATCTGGATTTGATTGTGCCAATGAACAGTGGGAATGCTCTGTGAAGCGGTTTACGGGGTTGGCATATTATCTGATCCGACCGATAAATCTTGTTTTCATAGCTTTGAAATATGGTGAAGACCGTAATCTTTCTGCAATAGATGGAATTAATAAATCTGACATTCCGGTTCTTGTCATAAGTGCGGAAATAGATGAGTTTTATGGTGATGGAAAGAGTCCGATTTACAATAAAAGGGACTCCGTAACGAATAGTAAATGTAAGTTTGTTCTTATGGATCAGGAAAACCACAATGAGCATTATACTTATTTTCTTACGGACAATGCTATAGAGTACCAAAATTGTAAGCATCAGGGCAATATAAACAAGGAACTATATAATGAACATGATGAAAGCGTTATGAAGATGATCTGTGATTTTTATGAGCAGAGCAGGTAAACAATATCATGTGAATATAAAGCGGATGTAGAATCAAGAAAACAGGAAATATTAGATTTCTGTAAGTGCATATAGGGATCGTTCTGCTTAATCAGAAATTATACTTTGACTTTGAGAGGAAGAAGAAAATGGAACTT
>JAEEGI010027884.1_pt1 | contig 10779 bp, 9 predicted proteins | sample 8958751 | NCBI WGS metagenome assembly JAEEGI01 (sample SAMN16246545, study PRJNA631951) | gut metagenome | biome: gut microbiome; feature: rumen; material: KS-attached | host: Bos | place: Iran: Karaj | collected 2018-10 | reverse complement strand
AAGATGAAATGAATGATATAAAAGAAGATGCTGATAATGCTGCTAAATCAGTAGCAGAGGATGTAGAAACATCTTCTCAAACGGTTGTAGCCGAAGTAAAAGAAAATGTTGAAAACGAGGAAGCTAAAGTTAAAGAACAAGCAAACGAATCTAAGGAAACCGTTAATAAAGTGGAAAAAGATATAAAAACTGAAAAAGAAAAAGCAAAAGCAGCAGAAAAGCAAGCTAAGGAACAAGCGAAAGCAGAAAAAGATAAATTAAAGGCTGAAAAAGCGGCGAAAGAAAAAGAGTTGAAAGAACAGGAAAAGAAAATAAAAGCTGAACAGGCTGCAAAGGCAAAAGCAGAAAAAGAAAAAGTAAAGGCTATAGAAAAACAGGCGAAAGAAAAAGCAAAAGCTGAAGCAAAAGTTGAACAAGAAAAAGTAAAAGCAGCGGAAAAACAAGCAAACGAACAAGCAAAAATTCAGGCAAAAGCGGAAATAGACAAAATAAGAGCAGAAGAAAAAGCAGAAAATGACAAAGCAAGAGCTCATGCAAAAGCCGAGATAGATAAATTAAAAACGGTACAAAAACAAAAAGAGGATGCAGCAAAAGCCGAGACAAAAAGACTTCTTGCAGAGAAGAAAGCTAACGATAAACAAGCAGCAAAAGAAGATGCTAAAAAAATTAAAGATGCAACAAAAGAGGCGGAAAATAAAATAAAGGCTCAAATAAAATCCGAAAAAGCACAAGTTGCCAAAGAACTTGAAGCTATCGAAAAATCAAAAGAGGCAGAGAAGGCAAGAGCTGAAGCGGAAAAAATAGCTGCAAGACAACAAATGTCAAAAGAAGAAATAAAGAAACTTGAGGCAGAAGAAAAAGCTGCAGCAAAAAAACTTCAGGCAGAAAAAAAAGCCGCTGAAAAATTAGCAGCAAAAGAAGAAGCTAAAAGAATAGCAGAAGCAAAGAAAGAAGCGGAAAAAGAAATGACGGATAAAATAAAAGCTGAAAGAAAACAAGAATCACAAAAGGAAGAAGATAGAATTAAAAGTATAGAAAAAGAAGCAATCGGTGCTGCATTGACTGAATTTAAAGTAGCTGAAGCAAAGATAAAAGCTGCCGAAAAAGAAACAAATGATAAAGCAAGAGCTAAAGCAAATGCTGAGATAGAAAAAGTAAAATTAGCAGAAAAACAAGCAAATGATAAAGCAAGAGCTAAAGCAAAAGCAGAACAGGAAAAAATAAAAGCAGCACAGTCTGAAAAAGAAAAAGCATTAAAAGAAGAGTTAAAAAAAGCTGAAGCTGAGGGAACAAAACAAGAAAGTAAATAAGAACAGTAATAGTTCATTTTTGTTTCTTGCAATCAAGAGTAAATGTTTTTATATAAAAAAGCGTTAGCAGTAGTAATATTATTTTTATCAGTTGTCGGATTATATGCATTTGAACAAACTTTATCACCTCAACAGGATATAACTGTGGGTGATAAAGTTGTTCTCAATATAAAAGCCGAAGGTTTAACCGTTGATTCTTTGGATAAAGAAAAATTGACGGAAGAAAAATTCGGAGATTTCGAACTTCTGGATATTAAACCCGCACAAGACGGAAGTGTAGACTTTATATTGTCGGTTTATAAAGCCGGCAAAGTAGAACTTTTATCGGTTGAAATTCCATACACTTACATTGATCAAAAAAAATTCGTAAAAACAAACGCCATGCCTATAGAAGTAAAAAGTGTTTTGGATCCTAAAAATCCGCCTACAGATATTTTGGGTATAAAAGGTATCATAAAATTTAGTCATGGCTTATTGTGGTATTTGCCGTTTGTGATAGCATTAATAATTTTAAGTGTATTTGGATATTTGATCTACAAGTATATTAAAAAGAAAAAAAGAAAACCTACACAAGAAGAAATAATACAATCAATTCCTCCAAAGGAGTATGCATTACAACAATTAGAAGATTTGATTTCTCTTGATTTAATAGAAAAAGGTCATATAAAGGAGTATTACGATAAACTCTCGGATATTATAAGATTTTATGTGTCGAGAACATATTCTGTTGACGGAATGGAAAAAACAACAACCGAACTTTATTCTATGTTAAAAAACAAAATTCCACCGGAACACAACAGAGAATTAAAGAATTACTTAATTAATTGTGATTTTGTTAAGTTTGCAAAACTTATACCTTCTAAAGAAGATATAAAAAATGATTTTGATACGGCAAAAGGGTTTATAGAAAAATTATGAGATTTTTGTATGTCTACTTATTATCTTTAATTCCTGTAATTTTGGTATTATTTATCCTTAAGGAAATATACTTTTCTAAACCTTTATTAAAATTCTCTTCTTTATCTTTTTTCGGCTCTAAAAAAGGTTTTAGAACAAGATTACTTATAATTCCCGATATTTTAATATTGATAGGGATATGTTTGTTAATTGTTGCTCTCGCAAGACCGCAAAGTTCTTCCAAATACGAAACTTTTCAGGCAAACGGTATAGATATAATGCTTGTAATGGATACATCTACAAGTATGGAAGCTATAGATCCTACTGTTAATATTTCCAGAATACAAAATGCAAAAGACAGAGCAAAAGAATTTGTTTTAAAAAGAGTAAACGACAGAATGGGAATAGTTGTTTTTAGTTCTTTGGCTTTCACTCAATGTCCGCTAACATTAGATAAAGATGCTCTGGTAAATTTTATTGATTTAATAAACACACGAATAACGAAAACGGATGGAACGGCTATAGGAGATGCACTTGCAACTGCTGTTAACAGACTTTCAAAAGTCGACAGTAAGAGTAAAATTGTAGTGTTGCTTACAGACGGAGCAAATAACAGAGGAGAAATAAGTCCGATGACGGCAGCACAACTTGCAAAAGACAATAATATAAAAGTTTATACCGTAGGTGTGGGAAGTGAAAGAGATTATTATGAAATAGAAGATTTGTTCTGGGGAAAAAGAAAAGTTCAGGCACAGGGGAATGATTTGGATGAAAATTTATTAAAAGAAATTGCAGCAAAAACCGACGGTGAATATTTTTCCGCACAAACTTCAAAAGATTTATACAAAGCTTTTTCGAGTATAGATGATCTTGAAAAAACTACGGTTGAACATACGAAGTCTGTAAATTATAACGAACAATTTATGAAATTTTTATTTCCTGGATTTTGGATTTTAATTTTAGGTTTTCTGTTGAAAATTACAATTTTAAAAAGGTTGCCTTAACAAATGTTTGAAAATGTAAATAATTTATTATTCTTAATAGTGATTTTAGTGATAATAGTAATATTCTTGTTGTCATTTAAATTGTCCAGAAAAACAATAAACAAATTTACAAATTCTTTGTTGTGGAATAAAATGCTTACTGTTGATTTTTTTAAAGTCTTTTTAAAAAATATATTTTTTATATTAGCCTTATTTTTTGTTGTGATTGCTCTTGCAAGACCTAAATGGGGACTAAAGCAAGTTGAAGCAAAATCTTTATCCAGTGACATAGTTGTTGCCATAGATGTATCAAAAAGTATGTTGGCGCAAGATTTGAAACCGGATAGACTTACAAGGGCTAAAATTATTTTTAAAGATCTATCGGAAAAATTAAAAGGTCAAAGAATAGGATTGATTGCTTTTGCGGGACAAGCATATTGGCAATGTCCTTTAACTTCAGACGTAAAAGCATTTGAAATGTTTTTATCTTTGTTGGATACGGATTCTGTCCCTTTTTACGGAACAAATATTGCCGCACCTATAGATTTGGCTTGTGAAAGTTTGAAAAAAGTTCCTTCAAATGCAAAAGCTCTTGTTATTATTACCGATGGTGAAAGTTTTGACGGAGACTTGAAAAGCTCCTTGGAAGAGGCAAAGGAAAGTCAAACAAAAATATTTTGTGTCGGTATAGGAACGGAAAAAGGAGAACCTATTCCTACTTATGAGAACGGACAATTTAAAGAGTATTTAAAAGATGAAAAGGGGAAAACTGTTGTTACTAAGCTTGATTCATCAACTTTAGAACAAATAGCACAAGCTACCGGCGGAAGATATTACAATATGAATCAAGATCAGTCTCTTAATAGTCTTATAAATATATTAAATAAACTTGATAAGATTGAAGGAACTGCGAATATATTTAATAATTTGGAAGACAGATTTTATTATCCGTTGGCGGTAGCGTTGTTTTTCTTGTTGCTTTATTTGTTTATGCCGACAACGAAAAGGCAGAAAATCGGAAGATTAGAAGATTGGAAGAAAAAATGAAGAAAGTACTGAGTTTAATTTTTATAATGTTTTTGTTTCCCGTATTTTCTTATGCAAACGAAAATATGGTGAAAGGTAATAAACAATATCAAAAAAACAATGTCGATAAGGCTATAGAATATTATGAAAAGGCAAAAGAGGCAGATGCTGATAATGCTATGATCAATTATAATTTGGCAAATGCTTACTACAGAAAAGGAGAATATGATAAGGCATTGGAAACTTATAAAGTTGTATTAAATAATACAAACAATGCGGAATTAAAAAGTGCAGCACTATATAATATGGGAAATACTGCATATAGAAAACAAGATAAAGATTTGGCTTTGGATTATTATAAGGAATGTTTAAAAGTAAACAGTTCCGATATTGCGGCAAAACATAATATAGAGTTTTTACAACAGGAACAACAACAAAATAAAGATAAGAATAAAGATAATAAAAACGATAAAAACAAAGATAATAAACAACAAAATAATCAAAATAAAGATAATCAGGAAAATAATGATAAAGATAAGCAAAATCAAGATAATAATAAAGATCAAAAAGATAATAAAAACAACGATAAAAATAAACAAGATAATCAAAATAATGAAAATAAAAATAATAATGAACAAAATAAACAAAAAGATAAAAACGATGATAAACAGCAGAATAAAGATAATAAGCAGGATAAAGATGATAAAGATGATAAACAAAAACAAAATCCTAACCAACATCTGTTAGATTATTTTGATAAACAGGATAAACAAAATCACGATAATGCCAAAGATGGCGGCACAATACAAAAAATAGGAAGAAGCGGAAAATCATGGTAAAAAGTTTTGATATAAAAAAAATAATCACTGTTATAGTTGTTTGCTTTTTTACGGCTATCGTTTATGCAAGTAAAATTGAAATGTATTCATCGGTAAATAAAACAGCTGTTGCACTGAACGAAACACTGCAACTTACAATTTCAATAAAAGGGGATTCCAAAAGTTTACCGTATTTTTCAGTACCAACTTTAAAAGATTTCAATACTTACGGCTCTTCTCAGTCGAAAAGTATGTCTATTGTTAACGGACAAATAACTAATACGGTAAGTTATATATATACATTAAGCCCGAAGAAAGAAGGTGAATACGAAATACCTTCTTTTAAACTCGATTATAACGGAGAAACCTATGAAACCGAGCCGATAAAGATAACTGTTTCTAAAGCTCAAACCGTAAGTTCCGTATCTGTTCAAAATACACAAATACCGCAACAAAAACAATCTTCGCAGGTTTATAATTTTGATACGTCAAAGGCTGTCTTTGTAGAAGCAAAAGTTGATAAAAAAACAGCATATATTAACGAAAAAACAATATATACTTTTTATTTTTATACATCTGTTAATGTTTTATCCAATCCGTCTTATCAAGCTCCAAGCTTTATCGGCTTTTTTACCGGTAATACGACACAAAATAATTACAGATCGCAGATTAATGGCAGAGATTATATTGTAACCGAAGTTTCAACCGAAATATATCCTCAGCAAGAAGGTAATATAAAAATTGACAAATCAACGCTTATTGTCTCTATAGAGGATTTTTCAAAAAATTATGATGATTTTTTTGCCAGTTTTTTCAGAAGAAGTAAATCTGTTGAACTTGTAACCGATGAAATAAATATAAAAGTTTTAAAAGTTCCTCAGAATATAAGCATGGTTGGAAATTTTAAAATGTCGGCAACAGTCGATAAAAAAGACAAAAAAGAAAACGAACCGTTTGATTTGAAAATAACTATATCCGGAGACGGAAATATTAAAACAATCCAAGAACCGGAAATAATGCTTTCCGATAATTTGAAGAAATATGAAACATCCGAGAAAATAATAAAGCAAGGGGAGAAAGAAACAGGAAAAGAATTTACAACTTTAATAATGCCTTTAAGTGCGGGCGAAGGCGAAATTAAGATTTTATCTCAAAAATATTTTGATATGCAAACAAAACAAATAAAAAATCTGCCGGCAAAAAATATTAAAGTAAATGTTTTGGAAGATTTATCAGTTAAAAAAAGTTCCGACACCATAAATAATTCGACAACAAACAAGGAAATATATGATTACGGTACTGCAAATGTTCAACCGAATATTGATTTGTCTTTTTTTATTAAAGCATATAATTTTGTAAAAAGACCTGTTTTATGGATAATTTTGGGCTCTTTGTTGATATTATATATTTTGATAAGACTGATTTTTAAATATATCGAGTATATAAACAAGGATCAACAAAAATTAAAAAATAAAAAGGCATATAGAAAATCAAAAAAATATTTTCAAAGAGCTAAAAAAACTAAAAAAACAACCGATTTTTATGAGTATATGTATAAAGGTTTATTGGAATATTTTGCTTCAGTATTGGGAGAATCTGCTGACGGATTAACAGCTTACAAGATAAGAAAAGAATTGGAACAAAAATCTATAGATGCAGAATTAATCAAACAAATAGAAGAAATTATAGACGATTGTTCTATAGTTTTATACTCTCAAAATACAAGTGTTAATGAAGCTAATTTAAAAGAATTTTATAATAAGACATTTGATGTTTTGAAAAAATTAGATATATAAAACTTTTGTTGAGATAACAAAAAGCAGATGAAATTTTTGTTTCATCTGCTTTTTTATTAATTTATATTGTTCAAAAACCCGTATTTTGAATTTAATTCTGATTCGGTATTTGTCTTCTCGGAGGTCTAGGTCTCTGTCTTCTTTCGGGTTGTCTCTGAAATCTTTCTTGTTGAAATTGAGAATTGTTTTCTCCTTGCTGTTGTTGTCCTTGTAATTGCGGTCTTTGTTGTTGCCTTCCGTCTGCAAATCTGTCTTGAGGATTAAATCCGGAAGAAGCATTCAGAGGCGGTCTTTGATAAAGCGGTTGCTTTGGAGAAGACGAACTGTTGCCTCCTATAAATATTCCGAATAATAACCCAAGTAAAAAACATATTAATGAACAAGCCGATACGAGAATTATTGTTTTCTTATCAAGTTGATTGATTGTAGAAATCGGTTCTTTACTTACCTGAGATTCTTCTTGAGATTGAGTCTGTTCTTGTAAGTTTTCTTCCATAAACATATCTCCTTTGGTTTTATTTTTCAATATTATATAAACTTATTATTTTAAAAATCAACTTGTTTAAGGCAAGAATTATCATTCTCTTTTATGTCATCAATATTAAGTGCATCTGAAAGTTTATAATTGCCTATTTCTTCTCTAATTAAATTTATCAAAACGGTATCTGCATTAAGTTTTTTCCCTATGTCTTCCGCCAATGTTCTAATATATGTTCCGCTTGAACATTTTACTCTTATTGAAAAATTATCTTTTTGATAATCTGTTAAATCGATAGAATAAATTGTTATTTCTCTCGGCTTTCTATCGACGGTAATTCCTTTCCTTGCAAGTTCATACAATTTTTGACCGTTAATTTTCAGAGCTGAATACATGGGGGGAATTTGTTTTATCTTTCCTATAAAACTTTTACACACTTGTTCAATTAGATCTTTTGTTACATGAGAAAAGTCGGATTGTGAAATTATTTTGCCGTCGAGATCTCCGCTATCGGTTTTTAAACCGAGTCTTATTGTCGCATGATAGACTTTATCTTGTTTCATAAACTTATCCTGCAGTTTTGTATATTTACCTGCAAGAACAATCATTAAACCGCTTGCTAAAGGATCCAGTGTCCCGCAATGCCCTGCTTTTTTCACATTTAATTTTTTTCTGATAATATGAACTAATTTAAAGGATGTAATACCTACAGGTTTGTTTACCAGTATAAGTCCTGAAAAGTCATTATATTGCACTTATAATTTACCTTTGAAAGCTTGAATGATTTTTTTTGTTGCAGTGTTTATGTCCGAATTTATTGTACATCCTGCGGCATTTTTATGACCGCCGCCATTAAACAATCTTACTATATTTAACAGATTAAATTTTTCGATTGAACGGAAACTTAATTTTGTTGTTTTTTTATCAACTTCTTTAAGTAAACATCCTACAACAGCTTTTGGTGCGGAAATGCAATAATTTATTATACCATCGGTGTCCGTATCGGAAGCTTTTGCTTTATCAAACATTTTTTTTGTCAATTTTATATATACAAGCTTATCGTTATAAGCAGTTTCGATATTTGATAAAGCGAAACCATATAATCTCATTTTTGAAATTTCCATAATCAAAAATAATTGTTTACATAATTTATTGGAATTAACTCCTAATTTTAAAAGTTCGGCAACTACTAAATGTGAATTTGCATTTGTATTTAATTGTTGAAATCTTCCCGTATCGGTAACAATGCCTATATATAAATTTTCTGCTTCCTGTTTCGTCGGTGTAATTTTTAAATTTACAAAGATATCGTATATAAGTTCCGAAACGGATGATGATGTCGGAACGATGTAATTAACATTTCCGAAATTTGTATGAGCAAGATGATGATCTATGTTTATTATCTTTTTTGCTTGATTGGGGGAAATAATGTCACCCATTCTTTCAAAACTTATACATTCCAAAATAATAGCACAGTCAAAATTTCCTGATATTTTATCGGTTATTTTTATATTTTTAGAGCCTTTCATAAACTTCATATCTTGAGGTACGGGATCTAATGAACAATGAGTTACTTTTTTGCCCATTCTTCTTAATAAAGATGAAAGAGCCAATCCCGAACCGAGAGCATCACCGTCCGGCTTTGTATGTCCGGCTATAAAAAAAGTTTTAGATTGTTTTATTATTTTCGATATAGTATCAAGAATTTCTTTTTTTGAACTGTTTTGTAATGATAAATTATTTGTTATTGTCTTTTTCATGTTCTATCTTGTCTAAAATTTCAAATATTTTTTCCGCTTTTTCTCCGGAATCATCATACTTAAAATCTATTGTGGGAGTTCTTCTTAACTCCATATTTTGTGCAAGGTTGTATCTTATTTGTTTAAGATTCTCCGCCAAAACTTTTTCCGCATTTTTTTTATCATCTTCTGTTCCGATAACGGAATAAAAAATTCTGCAAGTTTGTAAATCATCGGTAAGTCTTACACTAGTCACCGTTACTAAACCTTTATTTAATTCTTTTATATCTCTTAAAATTTCCGCTACGTTTTTTTGTATTAATTCGGCAACTCTGGTTGCTCTCTTATATGCCTTCATGTTTTTTTTACCAATTCCTTAATTCGTAGTTTGCCTTTGTCGTTTCCATACCTCTATACTTCTAACTTTCGATTCTTCTGTAGTCTTTAGTTTTCGTTTACTAATTTTCTTGCAATCTTTTCTATTGTGAAAAATTCCATGACATCTGAAACTTTTATATCAGAAAAGTTTTCAAGAGAAATACCGCATTCATAACCTTTTTCAACTTCTTTTACATCATCTTTAAATCTCTTTATCGCCGAAGAATTACCTTCAAATATTATAACATTATCTCTTAAAAGTCTTATTTTAACATTTCTTTGAGCTTTTCCTTCTGTTACTGTACAACCGGCAACAGTTCCTGCGGAAGATAATTTAAATACTTGTTTAACAACGGCTTTACCGGTAATTTTTTCTTGAGTATCCGGATCAAGCAAACCTTCCATTGCAGCTTTAATATCGGCAATTAAATCATAAATAATTCTATAAACATTTATACTTACACCTTCCGATTCCGCCAATTTTTCTACGGCTGCATCAGGTCTTATGTTGAAACCTACAATCAAAGCATCCGAAGCTGCAGCTAAAACGACATCGGATTCCGTAATAGAACCGGCGCCTTTATGTATAATTTCCAAGTTTATTTCGGAATTAGACATTCTTTCAAGAGCATCACACAATGCACCCAAAGAACCCTGAACATCGGTTTTTAGAATAATCTTAAGATGTTTTGCCTTACCTGCATTCAAGTCCAACAAAGAAACATGTTGTTTAGGTCTTAATGCATCCGCTTTTGCTTTTTCTTTTCTTGCATTGGCAATTTCTCTTACTTGAGATTCGTGCTCCAATACAACAAATTTATCACCTGCCTGAGGAGGTTCATTTAAGCCCAAAATTTCAACAGGCATACTTGGTATTGCTTTATCAAATCTTTTTCCGTATTCATCAATCATTGCTCTAACTTTACCAAATGTTGTTCCTACAACTAAATTGTCTCCTACATGAAGAGTTCCGCTTTGTACGAGAATTGTTGCAACAGCTCCTCTTCTGGGATCTAACTTAGCTTCTATAACAATACCTTCGGCATGTTTGTTGGGGTTAGCTTTTAATTCCATCATTTCCGCTTTAAGTTGAACTAATTCCAACAAAGAATCAATGTTCAATTTTTGTTTTGCTGATATATCAACCATTATGGTATCACCGCCCCATTCTTCCGGGAGTAAACCATAATTGCTTATTTCTTGTCTTATTTTTTCAGGATTTGCAGTCGGTAAATCTATTTTGTTAACGGCAACGATTATAGGAACATTTGCAGCTTTTGCATGGTTTATGGCTTCTATTGTCTGAGGCATAACACCATCCGCAGCGGAAACAACCAATATAACAATATCGGTT
>JAEEGI010027881.1_pt1 | contig 10782 bp, 7 predicted proteins | sample 8958751 | NCBI WGS metagenome assembly JAEEGI01 (sample SAMN16246545, study PRJNA631951) | gut metagenome | biome: gut microbiome; feature: rumen; material: KS-attached | host: Bos | place: Iran: Karaj | collected 2018-10 | reverse complement strand
ATGTGCGGATACAGAGCATAGTTCTGGAACACCATGGCGATATCTCTGTCCTTGGGAGACACATCGTTCATCAGCTTGCCGTCGATGTAAAGCTCGCCGCGGGTGATATCCTCAAGTCCGGCAATCATCCTCAGAGTCGTGGATTTGCCGCAGCCTGACGGACCGACAAGAACGATGAACTCCCCGTCCGCTATCTCCAGATTAAAATCGTCAACGGAAACTACGCCTTCGCTGGTCACTTTGAGGGTATACGACTTTTTCTCTGCGGGCTCTTCCTCTCCTTTCCGCTTTCTCTTCTTTTTCTCCTTGTCCTCGTCTCTCAACGGATAGATTTTCTGAACATGTCTCAAACTAAGTGTTGCCATGGCTGTGTCTCCTTTATTTGCTCGGCGGGGCTGTGCTCTCGCCGCCAAAATACTCATATGGGATCTTTTCGTGTATCGCCGGACTGCCGTAGCTGATCCTCAGCAGCAGATCATCCACGCTTTTCCTCGCGAGCTTCGCGGTGTCCTGCCTGATGGTGGCAAGCCTGGGGTTGAGATACCGGACGTAGCTCACTCCGTTGAAGCCCACCACGGAGATGTCCCGGGGCACATCCAGGCCCATGTCGCGAAACGCTCTGATCGCTCCGATCGCCACAGCGTCGTTGAGAGCGAAAACGGCCGTCAGGTCCGGCGATCTTTTGAGCAGCTTGTCCGCGGCCGGATAGGCGCTCTCGGCCGAGAAGGCGCAGGGCTCATAGTCTTTTTCAAAATCGAAACGGATGCCGTGTTTTTCCAGCTCTTTTACGGCGCCTCTGATCCTGAGGGTGCGGTAGTTGTCCTCAAATTCACCGCTGCGGTCGCTCAGATAGCCGCCCAGGATCCCGATCCTGCGATGCCCCTGCTTAAGAAGCATGTTTACGGCGCAGGCCGCGGCCTCTTCATCGTCCGTCGTAAAACTGGAGAGGTTGTCGTATCCGAAATCCGCCGCGTCGACGGTCACAAGAACGCTCGGCAGGGATATTTGAGAGAATTCCTCCCGAAAATGGTCGGCGCTGCCTCCCAAAAAGATGAATCCCTTGGGCTTCAGGGTCTGCCCGACCTGAACGGCGGTCGCCACCTCGTCGCCCGTCTCCGCGATAAAGTGCACGTTTATGTTCTCGCCGTGCTTGCCCATCCGGATCTGGACCTCCTCAAGAATGGACTCGAGAAAGATGCTTTTGCTGCCGCGGACGATTACGGAGATATCCGACGAGATGCTCTGCTTGAGCATCCGCGCGTTCTCATTGGGCTGGTAGTTATGCTCGCGTATGATGCTTTCTATCTTTTCCCGCGCTTTTTCGCTTACGTCCGACCGGTTGTTGATCACCCTTGACACGGTACTGATGCTGTAGCCGGAGATCTGTGCGATATCCTTGATAGTGATCATAATCTCGCCTTCATGGCCTTCTCCCGAATGATACCGGGAACGTTTCTGTAAACGTTTTCATCAAGTATGATTTAAGCACCGCGCATATTAATTGTCAATTCGTAATCGCATTTTTATGAAATATGTTTTATAAACCGGCGGTTGTTTTGTATATAATACAAAATGACCGCCGCGTTCCTCCCGGCCCGGACGGTGACGGCGTTGACATCGAACGTTCTTTTTTGTACGATGACCGGGGGAAAGGATGTGACGCAAATGAAAAAAATCATCGCGGCGATCCTGTGCGCGGCTGTGGCGCTCGGGCTTACGGCCTGCGTGAAGACCGGGACCGGCGCCGGCGGACAGGACGATTTCCGAAACGGGGAAGCTGTCGTCCGGGAAAAAGGGGCGGACGCGCCCGCGCCCGACGACAATGACCGGGTGTTCTATGAGATCTTCGTCGGGTCCTTTTCCGACTCCGACGGCGACGGCATCGGAGATCTGCGGGGGATCATCAACCGAATGGACTACCTGAACGACGGCGATCCGGGTTCAGGGCTCAGCCTCGGCATCGAGGGCATCTGGCTCACGCCGATCTTCAGCTCCCCGTCCTATCACAAATACGACGTGACGGATTACCGCTCCGTCGATCCCGCCTTCGGCACTGCGGACGACCTGAAGGAGCTGATCGCCCTGTGTCACGAGCGGGGCGTGAAGCTGATACTGGACCTGCCCATCAACCATACCGGCCGCCTCAACAGCCTATTCGCGGAGTTCTGCGCGGCCCACGCCGCAGGGGACACGCTCTCTCCGGCCTACGACCGGTACAGCTGGCGCCGCCCCGACGATCCCGCGGGAGGCGCCGTCTGGGAGCCCATCCCGGGATCCGTGGACTATTACGAGTGCAATTTCTCTCCCGACATGCCGGAGCTGAATTTCGACAGCGAGGATGTCCGAAACGGTCTGCTGGATCTGGCGCGCTTCTGGCTGGATCTCGGCGCGGACGGCTTTCGCTTCGACGCGGCCAAATACGTCTATTACGGGGACAACGACCGCAGCGCGGACTTTTGGAAGTGGTATATCGGCCGGCTGAGAGAGATCAAACCGGACATCTACACGGTGGCGGAGGTCTGGGACATAGAAAGTGTCGCCGAGCGCTACATCCCGGCGTCGAACTGCTTTGACTTCACCGCCGCCGGGCAGGACGGGATCATCGCCCGTACGGCCAAGGGCGGGAACGTGAACGATTTCACCGCCTATACGGCGCGGACGCTCGGAAGACTCAAAGCCCTCAGAGCCGACGCGATGCCCGTGTACTTCATCGCCAACCACGACACGGACCGTGCCGCCGGGTATCTCGGCGCGGAGAGCGCCGACATGCGCATGGCCGCGAACCTGTACATCCTCTCGCCGGGCTCTCCGTTCCTCTACTACGGGGAAGAGCTGGGCATGCGCGGCTCCCGCGGCGCGTCGGCCACCGACGCGAACCGACGTCTGGCCATGCCCTGGGGCGACGGCGACACCGTGCGCGACCCCGAGGGGGCGAATTACGCCAACAGGACGCAGACCTCGGCCGCGGAACAGAAGGGCGACGCGGGCAGTCTCTACAGCCACTACAAGCGCCTGCTGCTTCTTCGCCGCGCCAACCCCGAGATCGCGCGCGGAGAGTATACGCCCCTGACGCCCGAGGGGACAAAGCTCGGCGGCTTCGTCTCCGAGTGGGAAGGAGGGCGCGTCTGCGTGGTGCACAACACCTCCGGGGAGAGCCTGAGCGTCTCCCTCGCCGATCTGGGCGCGGAGGGCTTTGAGACTTTGACCGCCTTCATCGGCGCCGGAGAGGCCTCCCTCGCCGGCGGGAAGCTGACGGTCGGCCCTCAAACCACCGCGATCCTCAGATAAACAAAAGCTCCCCCGCTCCGAACGGAGCGGGGGAGCTTTGAGAGCGGGGACGATCCCTGCCCGACTTTTTACCGCCGCATGAGACAGAGGATACTTTTCAATAGGTTTTTTGCGCAGCTCTGCCGCGGAAAAAACACCCTGAGGCGAGCAGAGCGAGCCCTCGCGCCGACCAAACGCGGCGGCCCTTGCGGGCCGCCGCGTGCGATTGCGCGAGTTTTCTCGACCGCGAACCCAGCGAAGCGGATCGCGGTCGAACCGAAGGTCAGTAGTTCTCAGCGCTGATCTCGAAATAGGACTGCGGATGGGCGCAGACGGGGCAGATCTCGGGAGCCTTGGTGCCGACCACGATGTGCCCGCAGTTGCGGCACTCCCATACCTTGACCTCGCTCTTGGCGAAGACCTCCTGGGCATCCACGTTGCGCAGCAGGGCGCGGTAGCGCTCCTCGTGGCGCTTCTCTATGGCGGCGACGGCGCGGAATTTGGCGGCCAGCGCCGTAAAGCCCTCGGCCTCGGCGGTCTTGGCGAAGCCTTCGTACATATCGGTCCACTCGTAGTTCTCGCCGTCGGCCGCGGCGCCCAGGTTCTCGGCGGTGGAGCCGATGCCGTTGAGCTCCTTGAACCACATCTTGGCGTGTTCCTTCTCGTTGTCGGCGGTCTGCAGGAAGATCGCCGCGATCTGCTCAAAGCCGTCCTTCTTGGCTTTGGAGGCGAAATACGTATACTTGTTCCGGGCCTGGGATTCGCCGGCAAAGGCGGCTTCCAGGTTCTTTTCAGTCTGTGTTCCGGCGTAGGGATTCTTTTTTTCTTCGGACATGATGCATACCTCCCGGTAAAAGATTTTCCGACTCCAATATAGGCAGTGCCGCCCGCGGTGTCAATCGTCAATACTGTTGAAAAAAAGCCCTCCGGAATGTACAATAGAGAAAACACGCCGAAGGAGACGGAAGATGGAAAGTCTGAACAGCGGCTGGGAATACATTCCCGAGTGGAGCGAGGCCTTTGCCCGGGGCGAGGGAGCGGCGGAAACCGTCCGCCTGCCCCATACCTGCGGAGAGGTGCCGCTGCATTACGCGTCGCCCGACCGGTACGCGCGCGTGTGCGGCTACCGGCGCTACCTGTTCGTGCCCGGGGAGCTGCGGGGCAGGCGCCTGTTCCTGCAGTTTGACGGCGCGGGGCATATCGCCACGGTGTTCTGCAACGGACGGGAGCTGTACACCCACCGCTGCGGATACACGGCCTTCCGCGTAGAGATCACCGGCGCGGTGACCTTCGGCGGCAACAACCGCATCTGCGTGCGTCTGGACGCCACGGAGAACCCCTCCGTGCCGCCCTTCGGCCATGTGATCGACTATCTCACCTATGGCGGGCTGTACCGGGAGGTGTGGCTGGATTTCCGGCCGGAGACATATATCGAGGATGTGTTCGTCACCACGCCGCTGCTCAGCCGCGCCGAGGTACGCCTTACCTTCTCCGACGGTGCGGAGCACCGCTGCCGCGTCACGCTCCTCGACTCGGACGGAAACGTGTGCTGTGTGCGGGAACGCAACCGTAATATTATTTATGTTAACTATAAGGAGGCCCGCCCCTGGACTCTCGGGGAGCCGAACCTGTATACCTGCCGGGCGGAGCTGCTGGACGAAAACGGGGAGACGGCCGATGAGCTGTCCGTCCGCTTCGGCTTCCGAACGGCGAAGTTCTACGCCGACGGGTTCTACCTGAACGACGAAAGGGTATTCCTGCGCGGCCTGAACCGCCACCAGAGCTATCCCTACGTGGGCTATGCGGCTCCGGCCTCCCTGCAAAAGGAGGACGCCCGCATCCTGAAGGAGGAGCTGTGCTGCACGGCGGTGCGCACGTCGCATTATCCGCAGAGCCGGCACTTTATCGACGCGTGCGACGAGCTGGGACTGCTGGTGTTCACCGAGATCCCCGGCTGGCAGCACATCGGCGATGAGGAGTGGAAGGCGCAGGCCGTGGAAAACACCCGCGAGATGGTGACGCAGTACCGGAACCACCCCTCGGTGATCCTGTGGGGGGTGCGCATCAACGAGAGCCCCGACGACGATGAGTTCTACGCGCGCACCAATGCCGCGGCCCATGAGCTGGACCCAAGCAGGGCGACCTCCGGCGTGCGCTGCATCACACAGAGCAGCCTGCTCGAGGACGTATACGCCTTCAACGACTTTACCCACGACGGGATCTCGCCCCCGATGAAGTCAAAAAGCGAGGTCACGCCCGACCCCGACAAGGCCCTCTTTATTTCCGAGATGAACGGGCACATGTTCCCCACCAAATCCTTCGACAGCTGGGAGCGCCGGCAGGAGCACGCGCTGCGTCACGCGCGCGTGCAGTCCGCTGCGGCGGCGGACGGGGAGCACGCCGGCTGCTTCGGATGGTGTTTTGCCGATTACCCCACCCACAAGGATTTCGGCTCGGGAGACCGCGTCTGTTACCACGGGGTCCTGGACGCCTTCCGCAATCCCAAAACGGCCGCGGCGGTCTATGCCTCCCAGGGGGAGGAGGTACCCGTGCTGGAGATCGGCTCGCCCATGGATATCGGCGATTACTGCGCCGGACGCCGGGGCGAGGTATGGGCCTTTACCAACGCGGACGAGGTGCGGCTTTATAAGGCGGGGGAATACATCGCCTCCTTTGCGCCTCCCGCAGGAGGCCTTGCCCACGAGCCGATCTTGATCGACGACGTCATCGGGGACCGGCTCGTGACCAAAGAGGGCTTCCCGCCGGAGAAGGCGGAGCTCGTAAAGCAGTGTCTGCTCGCCGTGGAACGGCGGGGCATGGACCATCTCACGGCCGAGGACAAGATGCGCGTGGGTCTGTGCATGCTCCGCTGGGGCATGACACTCGAACAGGGCAACGAACTCTTCGGAAAATACCTGGGCGACTGGGGCGGAGACGTGATCGAATGGCGCTTCGACGCCGTGAAGAACGGGGAAGTCGTCCGCAGCGTCGTCAAGGGGGGAGACCCCGTGCTGCTCTCTCTGGAGGCGGTGCCGAGCCATACCCGGCTGCGCGAGGGCGACACCTACGACATGGCCGCCGTGCGCATCCGCGTGCTGGACGAAAACGGAAATACCGCGCCCTATGCCCAGCTCCCCGTGCTGCTGAGCCTGCAGGGGGACGCCGAGCTTGTCGGCCCCTCCGCCGTCACGGCCGAGGGCGGCATGTGCGGCACTTATATCCGCACGCTCGGGCGGCCCGGGCGGGCGAAGCTCACGGTCTCCGCCGAGGGAGCCGGGAGCGTATCCCTGGAATTTACGATCGGGAACTGAAGGGGAACGGATCGGAGGATTATCGCATGACGATCAATATTCTGGCTGTGGGCGACGTGGTCGGTCAGGGAGGCATCGCCTTTCTGAAGGAGCACCTCAAGGCGTATCAGAAAATGATGGGCATTTCCTTTACCGTCGTCAACGGGGAGAACGCCAATGTGGTGGGCATCACGCCCGCTCAGGCCGACCAGATCCTTGAGGCGGGCGCCGACGTGGTGACGCTGGGCAATCATACCTGGACCCGGTGGGAGCTCCAGCCCTATCTGGACGAGAAGGCGCGGATCCTGCGCCCGGCCAACTTCGCGCCCCAGTGTCCCGGACGGGGCGACGCCACCTATTCCACGCCCTACGGCCCGATCCGCGTGATCAATCTGATGGGCAAGTTCACGCTGGACACGAACACCGACAATCCCTTCGTCGTCGCCGAGAACCTGCTCGCCGACAATCAGACGCGCATGGTCCTGGTGGACATGCACGCCGAGGCCACCAGCGAGAAGCTGGCCATGGGCCGGTTCCTGGACGGACGCGTCTCCGCCGTCTGGGGGACCCACACCCACGTGCAGACCTCCGACGCGCAGATCCTGGACCGGGGGACCGGATACATTACGGATCTGGGCATGACCGGACCGGCAAAGTCGGTGCTCGGCATCGCCCCGGAGCAGTCCATCCGCAAATTCCTGGGCGATCCGCCCCGGCGTTACGCGGAGGCAAAGGGCCCCTCAAAGCTGGAGGGCGCCGTCTTCACCCTGGATACCGAGACCGGAGAGTGCACGGCGGCGCAGGCCGTGCGTCTGCAGCCGTGAGCGTCCGGATCCTCCACGCCGCGGACCTGCATCTGGACGCCGCCTTCGAGGGGCTCAGTCCCGAAAAGGCAGCCCTGCGCAGAGCCGAATTCCGCCGGCTGCCCTCGATCCTTGCCGACGAGGCCCTGCGTCTGCGCGCCGATCTTCTGTTCCTCGCGGGAGATGTCTTTGATTCCGGCCGCGTGTTTCCCGAGACGGCGGAGGCGCTGCGCTCCGCTCTGAGCCGGCTCACGATCCCGGTGTTCATCGCGCCGGGCAATCACGATTATTATTCCATGCGCTCACCCTGGGCCGAAACGGAGCTTCCGGGGAACGTGCGTGTTTTCACGAAGCCGGAGCTCGAGTGCGTACCTCTTGAGGAGCTCGGCGTGAACGTATGGGGCGCGGGATATACGTCCGCGTCCTGCCCTGCGCTGCTGCGCGGCTTTTCCGTCCCGGAGAGCGGCCGGACCGATCTGCTCGTGCTCCACGCCGAGGCGGACCGTCCCGACTCGCCCTACTGCCCGGTGACCGCGGAGGAGCTTTCGCGCGCCGGCTTTGCCTATGCCGCGCTGGGGCACGTGCACAGCTTCGGCGGACCTCGCCGCGCGGGAGGGTGCGTTTACGCCTGGCCCGGCTGCTGCGCCGGCCGGGGCTTCGACGAGTGCGGGGAAAAGGGCGCCCTGATCGCCGACGTTTCCGATGCCGGGACGGAGGTCCGCTTTCTCCCCCTGGGGCAGAGAGAGTACAGGGAACTCTCCGTGAGAGCGGGGAGCGACCCGCTCCTCGCCGTGACGGCCGCCCTGCCGCACGATGCGGAGCGCTGCCTATACCGCGTCACGCTCACCGGCGAGACGGAGGAAGCGCCGGATCTCTCGGCGCTTGCCGCCGCCGTGTCGGGAGGGGTCTTCGATCTCACCCTTCGCGACGCGACGTATCGCCCTCGCCCGGCCGACGGGAGCGACACGCTGCGGGGGATCTTCCTGCGCCGCATGCGCGAGCGGATAGACGCCGCTCCGGAGCGGGACCGCCCCATGCTGCTCGAGGCGATGCGCCTGGGGCTGGACGCGCTGGACGGAAGGGAGGGGCCGGTATGATCCTCCGCCGTATGCGCGCGAATTTCGGCGTTCTCTCCCACGCCGAAATGACTCTTACGCCCGGACTGAACGTGATCGAAGCGCCCAACGAATCGGGCAAGAGCACCTGGTGCGCCTTCCTCCGGGTCATGCTCTACGGCCCGGAGAACGCCCGCGGCGGCAGAAACGGCACCAGGTCTGACCGCGAGCTGTACGCTCCCTGGGACGGCACGGCTCCGGAAGGGACGCTGGAGCTGTCCTGGGAAGGAAAGGAGATCACGCTCCGCCGCTCGACCGGGCCGGCGGGACCCATGCGCGCGTTCTCCGCGGTATACACCGGCACGAACCAAAGCGTTTCCGCGCTCACGGAAAGGGACGCGGGAGAACGGCTGACCGGGCTCGGCGCGGAGGTCTTCCGGCGCACGGCGTTCATCGGGCCGGCGGGGCTGCGCGTCCCTCCGGGACCGGAAATGGAAAAATATATCGCCTCTTCCGTCGCCTCGGGCGAGGAGGGCGTCTCTTACACCGAGGCGGCCGCGCGGCTGCGCTCCTGGCAGCGGCGGTACCGCTATCGGGATCAGGGCCGTCTGAGCGAGCTGGAGGCGCAGCTGCGCCGCTCCGAGAACGGGCGCCGGGAGCTGGAGAGCCTCACGCGGGAGCTTGAGGAGACCGAACGCAGGGAAGAGCGCGCCGCGGCCGCCTATTCCGAGCTGACCGACCGGATCGCCGCGCCGCCGAAAGACGGCGGGAAAGCCCGTACGGAAGAGGAGCTCCGCCGCCGGGAACGGGAGGCGGAGACGATCCGCGCGGCGCTGCGCTCCTCGCCCCTTGCCGGAGAGGAACCCGGGGAGGCCCTGCTGGATAAGGCCCGAGCCGACAGCCGCCGAAGCGCGCGGCTGCTGCGGGAGACCCATGACGCGGCGCCCGGCCGTATGTGGCTCGTCTGCTTTATCCTTGCCGCCGCCCTCGCCGCCGCGGGAGAGCTTCGGCCCGTCCTCCTTATTCCGGCCGCGGCAGCGCTCGTCCTCGGAACGGCGCTGTTCGCCGCACGAAGGAAAAAGCTTCGCCGGATCTCGCTGAGGACACGGGAACTCGCCTCGCTTCGAAAGCGCTACGGCACGTCCGACCCGAAGGGGATCCTCGCCGAGACGCGCTCCTATGTCGAGCTGGGCGGGGAAATGCGCACGCTGACCGCCGCCGCGGAGGAGCTGCGCGCCGGGCTGCCGGAGGAGGACACGGACGGCTCGGAGATCCCGGATACAGCCGCGCTCGCGGCCGCCGCGGAGGAACTGCGCGCCGTCTCCGCCGCCAAAGCCCGGCTCCTGGCGCGCCGGGACGCGCTCCCTGACCGGGAGACCCTTACCGAGAGCATCGACGCCCTGCGCTCCGAAAGGGACAAAGCCGCGCGAACCTTCGCCGCGCTGGGCGCGGCGCTGGACGAGCTGACCGCCGCCGACGAGGAGATGCAGGCGCGCTTCGCGCCGGCTCTGTCCCGCCGGACGGAGCGGATCTTCCGCGCGCTGACCGCCGAGAGGTACGACTCCCTCACGCTGGACCGTGATCTGACCGCCGCGGTGCGCCTTTCGGGGGAAGAGATGCCGAGAGCAGACTATTATCTCAGCCGCGGCGCGAGAGATCAGCTGTATCTGGCTCTGCGTCTGGCTCTGTGCGAGGACAGCGACTGCCCGCTGATCCTGGACGACGCGCTCATTGCCTTTGACGATAAACGCATGGGCCTCGCGCTGGACTGCCTGCGCGAGCTGTCCGAAACGCGGCAGATCCTGCTCTTCACCTGTCAGAGCAGGGAAAAGAGATACCTGGAGCATACGTACGGATACGAGTCCGTACAGGGAGGATAGAGCCTTGACCCGACCGATCATTCTGGCCCCGGCGGGGACGCGGGAGGCGGTGACCGCCGCGGCGCGCTGCGGCGCCGACGCCGTCTATCTGGGAGCGAAGAACTTCAACGCCCGCCGAAACGCGGAAAACTTTGACGAGTCGTCTCTGGCGGAGACCGTGCGCTTCTGCCATGAGCGCGGCACGCAGGTCTTCGTCACCGTGAATACCCTGGTCATGGACAGCGAGATGCCCGCGCTGGAGGAGACCGCCGACGAGATCGCGGAAGCCGGAGCGGACGCCGTTATCGTGCAGGACATGGCGGTGATGGGCCTTTTCGCGCGCAGGTATCCGGAGCTGCCCCGCCACGCCTCCACGCAGACGGCGGTCCACGACCTGTACGGCGCCCGCTATCTGGAGGACCTGGGATACAAGACCATCGTGCTGGCGCGCGAGCTCTCTCTCAGAGAGATGGAGTATATCTGCTCGCATATATCCGCCCGGGCGGAG
>JAEEGI010027879.1_pt1 | contig 10782 bp, 7 predicted proteins | sample 8958751 | NCBI WGS metagenome assembly JAEEGI01 (sample SAMN16246545, study PRJNA631951) | gut metagenome | biome: gut microbiome; feature: rumen; material: KS-attached | host: Bos | place: Iran: Karaj | collected 2018-10 | reverse complement strand
GGCGTCCTGAATACGAGAATGCCGAATTTATCCTGGAAAATGGCAAATACGTTTGTGGCTGGGCTATCGAAAAGATGTCGAAGTCGATGTTCAACGTCGTCAATCCGGATATGATAGTCGAAAAGTACGGTGCTGACACCTTGCGTCTTTACGAGATGTTCCTGGGTCCTGTGGAGCAGTCGAAGCCTTGGGACACCAATGGTATCGACGGTTGCCACCGCTTCCTGAAGAAGTTCTGGGCGCTGTTCTATGGTAATACTCGTGAGAATCCTGACGGTAAGCTTTTGGTTGACAACAGCGAGCCCACAAAGGAGGCGCTGAAGAGCGTTCATAAGCTTATCAAGAAGGTGTCGCAGGATATTGAGGTATTCTCGTACAACACCTCTATCTCCGCCTTTATGATCTGCGTCAACGAGCTGGCTCAGCAGAAGTGCAAGAGCAAGGAGGCGCTGAAGACATTGGTTATCCTGATTGCTCCGTTTGCACCACATATCGCAGAAGAGCTCTGGGAAGCATTGGGAGAGCAGGGTAGTGTCTGCGACTCTAAGTGGCCTGCCTGGAACGAGGAATATCTCGTTGAGAATAGCGTCAAGCTTGGTGTGGCCTTCAATGGCAAGACACGCTTCGATATGGAGTTTGCTGCTGATGCCGACAACGACACCATCCAGAAAGCTGTTCTTGCTGACGAACGCGCCACAAAATACATTGACGGTAAGCCCATCGTGAAGGTCATCATCGTACCAAAGCGTATGGTAAACATCGTATTAGGAAAGTAATATGACTATTCAGCATAAAATGATATTGAGTGAAGCCAGGGACTATATGTTCATAGCCCTTGGCCTCTTTATCTATACCATTGCTTTCACCGTCTTCCTGATGCCTTATCAGATTGTGGCTGGAGGCGTAACGGGTCTCTCGGCTATCATCTACTATGCCACAGGATTTCACTTGGAGAACACCTATATCATCATTAATGGTATTCTGCTGGTGGTAGCTCTGAAGATTTTGGGTGTGAAGTTCCTGATGAAGACCATCTTCGCCATTTTTACACTTTATTTTATGCTGATGATAGCGCAGGACCTGATACCCAAGCAGGAAAATGGCTTGCCGTTCAAACTGATGGGCGAAGGACAGGATTTTATGTCGATGATTATTGGCTGTGTGCTGACAGGTATTGCGCTGGCTACTGTGTTTATGAACAATGGTTCGACGGGTGGTACTGATGTCATTGCTGCTTCGGTCAATAAGTTCCATCCTAATGTGTCGTTGGGCAACGTGCTGATAGCTGCTGACTTCTGTATCATTGGGTCGTGTATGTTCTTCCCACAGTTTGGTACCTATCTGGAGCGAGCCCATAAGGTGATGTTTGGCTTTTGTGTGATGGCTTTGGAAAACTATACGTTAGACTATGTCATGAATGCCCGTCGACAGTCGGTGCAATTTATGATTTTCAGCCAGAAATGGCAGGAGATTGCCAATGCCATTGGTACAGAGATGAATCACGGTGTAACCATTCTTGACGGACACGGCTGGTATACTGGCAAGAAGAGTAAGGTGCTTTGTATTCTGGCTAAGAAAAACGAAAGCGTCTATATGTTCCGTCTCATCAAGATGATTGACCCTAACGCCTTTGTATCACAAAGTGCTGTCATTGGTGTCTATGGTGAAGGTTTCGACGAGATGAGAGTGAAAATTAAGGAAGAAAAGAAGAAGATAGAGGAAATTAAAGAGAGTTAGAAGAAGATAGAAACATGAAAATAGTTTTCGCAACAAATAACGAGCATAAGCTCTCAGAGATTCGTGCCATTCTTGGACCTTCGTTCGAAGTGGTTTCCTTGGCTGATATTGGTTGTCATGAGGATATTCCAGAAACAGGTACAACCCTTGAGGAAAATGCCCTCATGAAGGCTGAATACATCTACAATAAATACCATCTTTCGTGCTTTGCGGATGATACTGGTCTTGAGGTGGAAGCACTTGATGGCGCTCCTGGCGTCTATTCAGCCCGCTATGCTTCTTTGGAGTCTGTTGCGAGTGATTCGCAACAAACACTCAGCCACGACTCAGAGGCCAATATGGCTCGATTATTGCGCGAGTTAGCAAATAATAACAATCGCAAGGCAAGATTTCGTACTGTTATTGCGTTAATAGAGAAGAAGGACGTCTGTCCCTGTGGTTGCACCAGTGTCAAACTGGTTCATAAGTTCGAGGGTATCGTCAATGGCGAGATTACACGAGAGAAGAGTGGGGCAGAGGGGTTTGGCTATGACCCCATTTTCCGTCCTGATGGCTACGATAAGACGTTTGCTGAGCTGGGGGCTGACATCAAGAACCAGATCAGCCATCGTGCCCGAGCCACCCAGAAGTTGGCAGAATACTTAAGGACGCTGTAAAATATGAAGAAAATAATCATTGTCCTGTTATTGTTAATTGTCAATTGTCAATTGTCAATTTGTCAAATCGGTACCTGGCGTAATTATCTGGCATATCATGATGTCCAGGAGATTCAATCAGCAGGTGATGATATCTTCGTATTGGCTTCTAATGGCCTTTATCAATACAACAAAAACGACCAGTCTATTGTCACTTATGACAGGGTGAATGGTCTCAGTGATACCTATATTACCCATATCCGTTGGTGTCCTAAAGCTAAGCGCCTAGTGGCTGTCTACCAAAACTCGAATATTGACCTTGTTGAACCAAACGGTAACATTATCAATATCAGTGACCTATACACCAAGGTAATGACTGGCGATAAGACGGTCACAAGTATTCGTATTGATGGTGTTTACGCTTATTTAATCTGTGGTTTTGGTATCGTGAAAGTCAATGTCCAGCGTGCTGAGATTGCTGAAAGCTATACACCAAACAATCCAGAATATCCTACTTCATTGCCTGCCGAAGACAACAGTGACTACGAGAAATATATAGAAATTGTCAGTAAACTACAGCCTGACGGGCCTAAGCATAATACTTTTGGTTTTATGCGTTTTCTAAATGGTAATCTTTATTCTTGTGGAGGCAGTTTTTACGCTCCTGGTACTGTACAAATTTGGAACGGTAACAACTGGAACATCTATCAAGACTATGATATCAGTAATCAAACAGGAGTATCATTTGAAGGAGCCATTTGTCTGGATGTCCAACAAACCCCTCAAGGTGATAATGTTTTTGTAGGTGCACGTAATGGACTCTACGAATACGTAAATGGTAAGTTTGTTAAATACTATGACTATAAAAACAGTCCTATAGAACGTTTTGACGGTAAATCATCTGAATACCAATTGGTGACAAGCGTTAAATTTGATGGCAATAACAATTTATGGTTACTGAATAGTCAGGCTCCTACAGCTTCATTGATAAGACTAAAAGATGGACAATTCAATAAGTTCAATCACCAGGAATGGATGAAACTCAATGATGGTGGATTTAATAAAAAGAGTAATGGTAATTTATGCCAAATACTTATTGATAGTCGCGGACTGATGTGGTTTGTCAATGACAACTGGATGAAACCTGCCTATTATCGTTATGATATAGACATTGATAAAGCCTATGCCTACGAGAATTTTGTCAATCAGGATGGTTCTGTCATTCAGAATGTCTATGGTGTAAAGTGTGTTACGGAAGACTTAGAAAACAATTTATGGATAGGTACTGATCAAGGGCCTTTTATGATAGAAAAAGCCAGTATTTTAAATGGAGAAGCGCCACTTATTCAAGTAAAAGTACCTCGTAACGATGGTACCAATTTTGCTGACTACCTTTTGTCTGGCATAAATATTACAAATATTGCTATTGATGGCGGTGGACGTAAGTGGTTTGCCACCAATGGCAATGGTGTTTATTTGATTAGTGCTGATAATATGACCCAATTGCAGCATTTTACTACTGAGAATAGTAAACTGCTTTCAAATAGTGTTATGTCTATTGCTATTAACCAGACTACGGGTGAAGTTTTCTTTGGTACAGACAAGGGTTTATGTTCATATATCAGTGATGCTACTGAAACAAATACAGAAATGACGTCAGATAACGTTTGGGCTTATCCTAATCCTGTAGAGCCTAGCTATACTGGTCCTATCACTATTACTGGTCTCACGCTGAATGCCGACATAAAGATTCTCTCTGCTAATGGTGCTGTTGTCAACGAAGGACGCAGTAATGGTGGTACATATATCTGGGACGGATGTGACAAGAAGGGTAGGAGAGTGGCCTCTGGTGTCTATATGGTTGCTACCGCAACGAATAAAGGAGAGAAAGGCACTGTCTGCAAGATAGCTATCGTCAGATAAAGTTTTATGGGTGATTTAATCAGTAATAAAACAATAGAACGTGTCAAGCGAGACAATTGTTTTGATTTTCTGCGTTATCTCTTTGCTTTTTCACTCATTCTAGTACACTTCTGTACACTCACTGATACCGAACAGTTTTGGTTTATCAGTGGACAAATGCGTGTAAAAGCATTCTTTACTATCACTGGTTTTCTAGTCGTTTACAGTTTCCTCAGACGTAAAAGTCTAAAAGTTTACTGCTGGAAACGAATCGTACGCATTATGCCTGCCTATATCACAACTATTTTATTGTGCTATTTAGTAGGTTATTTCTTCTCTACTGCGTCAGCTACCGACTATTATTTTTCCTCACAATCACTGAAATATCTCGTAGCCAACCTTTCATTCATGAACTTTATAGAACCTTGTTTACCAGGCTTATTTACAGATAATACATATGGACCTTTCGTCAATGGTTCATTATGGTCTATGAAATTGGAAGTAATATTCTATATATTAGTTCCCTTGATAGTCTTTCTAATGCAAAAAGTGAATAAGACTATCGTATTAGCTATTGTGTATATTTTACTTACTATCTACAATCAATTCTTTGATAATAGCGTGAATACCTTCATCTATTTTTTCAGTGGTACGGCCATTCTGTTGTATTTCGACTGGTTTTGTCAACATATCAAATGGATATTTCCGTTTTGTCTGGTCTATATGATTATTATTTTCTTTTTTGACTATTCGTTTCTTTATTATATTGAACCACTCATTTTTTCAGCTACTATTGTTGCCATAGCCTATTATTGCAAACCTCTTAACTTTCTACAACGCTATGACAACATTTCCTATGGACTATATCTCTATCACTTTCCTGTAATACAAGTATTGGTGCAATATAAACTGCACCAACACAATATTTACATAACTTTCATATTTGCTCTTATTATCACCATCTTATTAGCGATAATTTCTTGGTATATCATTGAAAAGCCAATGTTACAACGTAAAGTGAATTAGCTCAATGCCAGCATTTTTTCAATAGGCTTTACGGCATCTTTCGCTATTTTTGGATCGACTTCTACTAATGGCCATTCGTATTTCAAGCAGTTGTATATCTTCAAGAGCGTGTTCATCTTCATATACTGACACTCGTTACAACTGCATTCTAAGCCGCTCTCGCTGATTTCAGGAGGCACAGGGATAAATTCCTTGTCTGGACAAGAACGCTGCATCTCGTGCAAAATACCGGCCTCTGTGGCGACAATATATTGCTTTTCATCATGTTGCTGAGCATAATTAAGCATCGTTGCCGTACTTCCCTTTACGTCAGCAAGTGCCAATACAGGACCCTTACACTCCAAATGAGCCATCACGATAGCATTAGGATACTGCTTTTTTAGTTCTAATATCTTTGCTACTGAAAAGCGTTCGTGTACATGACAACCACCATTCCAAAGCAACATATTTCTGCCTGTCACTTCGTTGATATAATTACCTAAGTTATAGTCAGGACCAAAAATCAGCTTCGCATCTTTTGGTAACTGATCGACAACCTTTTTCGCATTACCACTGGTAACAACAACATCTGTCAAAGCTTTCACAGCAGCAGTGGTATTGACATACGAAATAACCTGATAGCCAGGATGCTCGTCCTTGAATTTCTTCAGATCTTCTGCTTTACACGAGTCAGCTAATGAACAACCAGCATTGAGATCTGGACAGAGTACTATTTTCTTAGGAGAAAGTAACTTACACGTCTCTGCCATAAAATGTACACCACACATGACCATCATCTTTGCATCTGTCTCTGAAGCCTTACGAGCCAAAGCCAATGAGTCACCTACAAAATCAGCAATATCCTGAATATCGCCAATGGTATAATAGTGAGCTAAAATAATAGCTCCCTTTTCCTGACACATGCGACGAATCTCTTGTTTCAAGTATTCCGTCTCGTTCATTCCTTCAGGAACATTGACAGCCTCATCAATGAATCCTTTTTGTTTCCACTCCTTTTTCAACATCACATTAATATTTTATTTTCTTTCTTTTTTCTTTTTAAAAAGAGAATGAAAAGGATGATATGCGGTTGATAAGTGCAAAACTTTTTCTGCTTTTACTTGCCAGAATGTTTATCCACTTCTTATTTAACGTTGTTCACATCCTTTGTGGATACTTACTAATTGATACTTAGTTCGTTAGATAGTTTATCCACAATTCTCTATTTTGGTGCAAAATTAATAAGTTTATATCTTTTTCTTGCATTTTTTGGTGGAAAAATGAGTTGAAAGGCTATAATTTATGCTTAAAATGCACAGTCGAGTAGGGGAGTATTGTATATTTGTGAAGTTATGAATGAATTATTAACATGGTTATGCACATAGTTATCCACACTTTTTCGTACCTTTGTACGCGATTATGAGAAAGATTCGTACTGTTGAAATGAAACGCCTTACAATTGAAGAGTATCGTGAGGCAGAGAAACTACCATTAATAGTAGTATTGGATGACGTGCGCTCAATGTATAACATTGGTAGCGTATTTCGTACATGTGATGCTTTTCGTGTAGAAGCAGTCTATCTTTGCGGTATTTGCCAAACGCCACCATCGACTGAAATTCATAAAACAGCGCTTGGTGCAGAGGAGAGTGTCAGCTGGCAATACTTTAAAACGGCCTTGGAGGCTGTCGATGAACTGAAAAAACAGGGCTATACGGTCCTTTCTGTCGAGCAGGTGGAACATAGTACCAAACTACACACATTCGTGCCTCAGCGGGGCCAGAAATACGCCGTAGTGATGGGTAACGAAGTAAAAGGCGTCCACCAGGAAGTAGTAGACGCCTCAGATGGCTGTTTAGAGATACCTCAGCTGGGTACTAAACACTCTATGAATGTCTCCGTTACCGCCGGCATTATCATCTATAAGTTTGCCGAATCGCTCATCCTCCGATAATTTGTCTTTAGTCCGTCCAGACGGACTGCCAGTTCGCTCACCTCATCCATGCTGAAGGTCAAAGTATCCTATACAAAGAACCCGATACATCTATGAGAGCGCATCGGGTTCTTTGAATATTAGTTCTGTTCAATTTAATTGATTACACAAAATGTGTAATCGTTTAAGAAAGTTTATAAAAAGTATTGTTTATATTATCGGGCAAAGACATTCCAAGCTAATATCCTGTCATTTCATAATAACTTTACGTGCATTTTTGATATAGATACCTTTTGTGGGATTCGTCACTTTCATACCGTTTAGGTTGTAGGTAGTCTGGTCATCTGTTTTGACCGTATTTATTTGACGAATGCCAGTTGGAGTATTGCCCTCGTAAACTTCACGCTGTAGCACCTGCGTCATGCAATGAGCAGCACCGAAGCCGCCTATCAGACTCTCCAAAGGCACCCATTCCACTGTTACACCAGTATCACGGAAACGCTGCTGCAAGGTTTCTGACTGTCCTGCTACAGCCATGATATGGCGTGGGGCAATTGTCAGGAAATTGTTGGCATAGTGCATCTCGTCGTCATAGTCAATGGGAATGATGGTGAAGCCGCGTTCCTGGATATACTTCACAAAGGGCTGGTCTTCCTTTATTTTCGTATAAGTCAGCGTGCCAGACTCACGGGCCCAGATGTCGCAAGTGTTATACTCCGGATCGCCTGGTTTTGCATTCAATCTGCTGCTCACCATTGTACACAAATCTTTGTCGATGATGTTGAAGTGAGTATCCAGGTGCATCTGCATCTGCCATAATTTATGGTCTTTTACCACCACCACCGTATCGTGTCCGAAGGCATCCTTTTCCAACATGTACTTAATAGCCGCTTCGTTGGTGCGCATACCGCAACCGATAAACGATACGGTGCCTGCAGGGATATAGTCGCCACCCTCCAGACGTCTGTTGCCATAAATGTTCAAGATAGGCTTCAGACCCAGGTGCTCGTAGCAGGTCTCAATGATTTTCGTCTCAGGTGCGCGTTGGTTGCTGTTCATATTACAAATAATATGTCCACGAGGCGTCGTGATACTCTGGTCGCGTGTGAAATACAAGTTCATCAGCGGGTTTTGAATGTACTGAGCCTCATAACCCGTATTGTTGTTGGTCTTCGACAGTTTCACCGTAGGTTGCAGCAAGATGCAGCGAATCAAGTCCTGGCGACTCATCTTCGAGAGTATTTCCTGCCTATAATCTTCCGTAGCCTGTTTGCTCTCACCGGAAATGGCGCTAACGTCATATACCAACACATTGGCAGCGAGTATTTGCAGCGTGTCGATGCCCACCTCGTTCAGAATACCAGAAACTGTATGCACTCGAATACTGTTCTTTTCCAGCATTGAGATATATCCCTTGTGTTCATCGGCCGCCTTATCTACGTTGAAATAGTCCTCAAAAAGTCCAGCCTTAGGGTGTATCACACCGTTAAACAGTTCCAGTCCCGGTGTATGCATCAAGATATCGCCGGCCTTGGTCCATTCGGCTTGTGGGTACTTCATTTCCTTCGTCTCTTGTGCTCCTGCTCCCATTGGACAGAGCATCATAGAGGTAATAGCAAGTGCAAATAAAAAATGCTTCATTTTTTAGCGCTTTAGATTAAGTGTTTTAATGGGCCTCGAGCCAGTTATCACCGAAGCCGGAGTCAGCAACGAGGGGGACGGCCATTTGGAAGGCGTTCTGCATCTCCTCGATGACGATACGCTCTACCTTTTCTTTCTCATCAGGATAGACGGAGAAGTTGAGTTCGTCGTGTACCTGGAGAATCATCTTGGAACGAATGCCTTCGGTCTTGAAGCGTTGGGAGATATGGATCATGGCAACCTTGATGATATCGGCAGCAGTGCCCTGAATCGGGGCGTTGATAGCATTGCGCTCAGCAAAACCACGTACTACGCTGTTAGCGCTGTTGATATCTGGCAGGTAGCGACGACGTCCGAATAGGGTAGTGACGTAACCTTGTTTTCTGGCTATTTCCTTGGATTTCTCCATGTAGTCGTGAACCTCTGGGAAGGTCTGGAAGTAACCGTCTATCAGCATCTTAGCTTCATCGCGAGGAATATCCAAGCGCTCTGCGAGACCAAAGACAGTGATGCCATAGATGATACCAAAATTGGCTCGTTTTGACTTCGTACGTTCGTCGCGCGTAACTTCTTCGATAGGCTTCTTGTAGATGTTGGCAGCAGTAGCAGCATGTAGGTCTTTGCCCTCGCGGAATACCTCAATCATATTGGGGTCTTGCGATAGGTGAGCCATCACACGAAGCTCAATCTGACTGTAGTCTGCAGAGAAAAACAGACAACCAGGCTCAGGAATGAAGGCTTTGCGAATCTCCTTGCCATCCTCGCCACGAATAGGAATATTCTGCAGATTGGGGTCAGAAGACGACAAGCGTCCTGTGGCTGTAATGGTCTGGTTGAATGAGGTGTGGATATGACCAGTACGTGGGTTAATCAGCTTTGGAAGAGCATCGATATAGGTGCCGATGAGTTTCTTTAACCCCCTGTGTTCCAGGATGTCAGCAACGATTTCGTGCTTGTTCTTCAGTTGTTGCAACACCTCTTCGCTGGTGACATATTGACCCGTTTTGGTTTTCTTGGCCTTCTCGACAATCTTCAGTTTATCGAACAGGATTTCACCCACCTGTTTGGGCGAGGCGATATTGAATTGTTCGCCAGCGAGTTCATAGATGCGAGCCTCTATTTCATTCATTCGAGCCGTAAACTGTTTGCTAGTCTCAGCCAACGACTGTGTATCAAGACAGACGCCATTCATCTCCATCTCTGCCAAGACAGGCATCAGCGGCATCTCTATATGATAAAAGAGGTCTTCGCAATTGTGCTTCTTCAATTCCGGCTCCAACTTGTTCTTCAGCTGAAGGGTAATGTCAGCATCCTCACAGGCATATTCATAGACAAGGGTAGGAGAGAGGTCGCGCATAGAACGCTGGTTCTTTCCTTTGGGTCCTATGAGTTCATCGATATGGATGGTCTGATAGTGCAGATACACCTCAGCCATATAGTCCATGTTGTGACGAAGTTCAGGTTGGATGAGATAGTGGGCAATCATCGTGTCCCACATCGGACCATCAAGACGGATGTCATAGTTGCGCAACACCTCGAGGTCGTACTTCAGGTTCTGACCAACTTTGAGGATTTTGGGGTCTTCGTAGAGCGGTTTAAATATATTAACAATTTGCAACGCTTCTTCACGATTGGATGGAATGGGCACATAAAAGGCCTTGTGTTCCTCTACCGCAAAGCTCAAACCGACCAATTCTGCGTCGATGGCGGAGGTTGAAGTGGTTTCCGTATCTAGAACGAGAAAGTCTTTTGTCCTAAAAAAATCATTTAGTTTGCGAATATCTTCCTCATTTTCAACGAGTTTGTATTCGTGAGCCACCGTTTTTAACGTCTCAAAACTCGAGAATTCCGGCCCGTTCGACCCTTCGGGCGCAAAATCTGCAAAGAGATCGAGTTGTTGATTAACAGGTTTTGGCTTTGTTTCAGATTT
>JAEEGI010027878.1_pt1 | contig 10782 bp, 4 predicted proteins | sample 8958751 | NCBI WGS metagenome assembly JAEEGI01 (sample SAMN16246545, study PRJNA631951) | gut metagenome | biome: gut microbiome; feature: rumen; material: KS-attached | host: Bos | place: Iran: Karaj | collected 2018-10 | reverse complement strand
ATTATGACAAAAAAACTTTATATACTCCTCAATATAAAATAACAAAATCATTATCTCCTGGGAAAAAAATAAATAAACATTTAAATAAAAAAAAAATAAATAAATATTATTTAGAAAAATCCTTATATAACAAATGGAATGAAATAATAATAAATTACGAAGAATATACATTAACAAAAAAAAAAGAATTAAAAAAATTAATTCGTTTAGGAATTCCTGATAATTTAAGAGGATATTTATGGCAAAAATTTGGATTAATAAATAAGGAAAATATAAAAAATAAATATAATGAATATAAACTAAATAATAAAAATTTAGAGAATAAAAATGAAGAAGATATAATAAAAGATTTATTTAGAACATCACATTCTACTTTTTTTAAAAATAAATTTTCCTTAGGACAAAAAAACTTATATAATGTTTTATCAACTTTTTCAAATCAAAGTGAAACTGGTTATGTTCAAGGAATGAGTTTCTTATGTGCAATTTTTTTAAGTTATATGAATGAAGAAAGTTCTTTTTGGATGATGAAAAGTTTAATGGATAAATATAATATGAAAGGTTATTTTCAAAATGATTTTCCAGAATTAAAGAAATCTTATTTTAAATTATTAAAGTTATTAAAGTCTATTTTCCCTAAAATTTATTATACTTTAAAAAAATGGAAAATTTTACCTGATTATTATGCAAGACAATGGTTTTTAACTTTATTTTTTTTAGATGTTCATTATGATGTTTTCTTAAGGATTTTAGATATTTTTTTATTTGAAAATAATTTTAAAATTATTTATAGGATTTCTCTTGCTTTATTAAAGTTAAATCAAGAAAAAATTTTCCAAGCTCAAAATTTCTCTGATTTAATGATTATATTTAAAGACATTGGAAAAAATTTAACTGTTAATCAATTATTTAATGAAGGATTTAATATTAAAATTAAAATTCAAAATTTAGATAAATTTGGTTTTGAATATGAAGAACTTAAAGAAAAAAATATTAATGATGAAATTATGGAACAATTAATTAATTAATATTTAAATATTTTATTTCTTTTAAATATTAAGTAAAAAAATTTTTAAAATATTTAATGTTAATTTTTAAAAAATATTTATTATTTGTCTTTAGGATTAATTAAAGATTCATTTTCTTTTTGATTGTCAGTAAGATTATCATCATTACTATATCTATCACTATTATCATTATTTTGAGAATTAAATTCAAAATTATTACTTTCATTATCTTTATTTTCTTCATTATTAATATTATTATTATTTAAAATTTCTTTTTCTTTTTCATTTTTACTATTTTCACTTTCTTTATTATCTTCATCCATAATATTACTATTATTTAAACTTTCTTTTTCTGCTTTTTTCATTTTAAGATTTTCCATTTCTAAATTATTAAGATTAATTTTTTTTAAATCATTATACAATTTCAAAAACTCTTCATCTAATTTCTTTGCTTTTTCTTTAACATAATTATTCTTTTCTTCAATATTTTTAATTAAATTATCATATTTCATTAGATTTTCATGTTTTATTAAATGCTCAATAGCTTCATCAATAGATAAAATATCACGATCTAAATTTTCACAAATGTTTAACATTCTATTATATTCATCAATAATAAATCCTCTTAAATGCACTTTTTTAATGTGTTGATAAATATTATCTTCAAATACAAAAACTTTTCCTATTAAATTATTATCATATGCTAAAGTCGCATCATGTCTTCTTTTTTTTAAAGTATATAATTCATCATTTAAATAGTTAATTTGTTCTTTTTCATGTTTTAAAAAATCTTCATATGAAAAATTTTCTTTGTAAATTAAAGTATTTGTGTTAAATTTATTTAAACTTTTGTCATAATCAAATTCACTATAAATTAAATTTTTATTAAGAGTATTAGAAGAAATTTTTCTTTTTTTCCATACACAAAATACATTTAAAGGATTCCAAATTTCAGTTCTTCTTACAATTTCTTTTTTAATTAAAATATAACTTGAATATAAAATAGAAACGAATAAATTTAACAGAATTAAATTTATACAAATCATATAAATGAAAAAAAAAATTGGTCCAAAGGCTTTATCATCTTTTTTTAAATTTAAAAAATTAATATATCCAAAAAAGCTTTTTAAACAAGTTTTAATTGTTGCTTCAACAGTGTAAAAATCTGGATCATATTCTCCGAAAGCTAAATGAGAATAAAAAATAAAAGAAGGATGAATTAAAACAATAATAACGATAAAGATTAAAATATTTGTTTTTGAATTATCGAAAGTTCTGATTAATAAAGAAAAAAACTTTCCTAAATTAATTAAAGTAAATAACTTAATACAAGATAAGAAAATAACAATAACTCCAAAATTTTCAATAATATTTCTCATATCTTCTCCTTTATATAAGCAATCTCTAATTTTATATAAATCAACTTTTTCATTTTTTAATAATTTATTTAAATCATGTTCTTTAACCATAGTAACAATAATAGCATAAATAATTGCAATAGAAAAACCAATAATAATAATTTCAAATACTTGTTGAATTCCAAAGACTACTAGAATTTTTCTTATAAACTCAGGTTCAATTTTATTTCTTATATCTCTTATTTTTATATTTAAAGGCGCTATGATATCTCTATACCATTTATTATATGCAAATATATTTTCTTTTATTGATTTAATAAAAAATATTATTACTCCTGCAAATAAGATTAAAAATACTATTTCAAAAAATATTTTCACTACATCTAAAGGCTTTATTATATTTTTATATTTTAATAATTGAGCGTTGAAATTTGTTTTAAAAAAACCTCCATAATCAAAAGTAAATATTATACTTACATGAACTACTACTTCATATTCATAATTTTGTAAAAAAAATTCAATAATAAAAAAATTTGTATATTCATTAATTAAATCATTTTGAAAATTCTTATTATTATTATATTTAACTTTATCTTTTAATTTATATTCAAAATGATATCCACCGTATTTTTTATAAGTATGATATTCATCCCATTGAAAATATTGAGTTTCATTTTCTAAATCAATCGTAAAATAAGATTTTTCTTCTGAATCGATATAATTTAAATAGAAATTTTCTTTATGTCTTATTGTAATATTCTCTTTATTTTTTTTTATATATTCTTCTCTTCTACTTTTCTTTTCTCTTCTCATAGTCATTAATATTGTATCAGCAAGTAAATAATTATTATCTAAAAATACATCATTTGGTCTTCCTGAAATATTTTTTAATTCAAAATAATTTTGAAGATGTTCAAAAGTAAATTGAATAATTTGTTGAACAGAATTAATTTCTTTAATAGGAATATTAACACTCCAATTTAATATTTTTTTATTTTGATTATTATCATCTTCACTTTTTATATTATAAACTGAATTTAAACTATCTTGAGTAGAATTAAAAGCTGTTCCTACAGCATGTAAAATATGAAATTTCCAAGGAGCTAAAATATTAAGTAAATATACTATTATTAATATTGCTACAAAAATTAAATAAAATAAAGCTTGGAAAAAGAATCTTCGATATTTTTTTTCATAATATTTTTTAACTTTTTCAATATCTAAAGCTGAATCAAAGTATGCATTTCTCATTAAAAATTCATAATCTTCTTCAAAGCGAGAATCTACTAATTCTATTTTTTTCATTTTTGATATTGATATTAAATACTTATTCACTTTTTCTTTCCGTCGATAATTATATTCATCTTCTTTATCTAATTCAGTTTCTAATCGATTTGCTCTTCTTAAAATTCCTTCTTTTTTTATTTTTTCTTTTTTCTCATGTATTAAGTCTTGTATTTCAGGACATAATTTTTTAGAAATTATTTCTTTTGAAAAATCACATTTAAAAGCATCATCAATAATTTCATCTTCATTGTATAATTCATATTTTTTTTCTTCTTTTTTACAAGAAATAAAATCTAAAATTCCATTTACAAAAAAAGAATACCAAGTCATTAAAGTAAAAACAAAATGCTTTCTAATAACAACTTTATGTCCTTTAGTTTCAGTTATTTTTTGAAAAGAAACAGATTTTAAATAATCAGTATTAGCTCTATTGTAATTATGTAGTAAAATAGCTAAAATAATTTTAGATATAATGAATCTAACAATTACAATTAAAATAATAAAATAACAACAAGACATTGCTCCCCAACTAGAATACATTAGGAAAAAAATATCTGAGTCTATTATTCCTAAAAAAAAAGCAAAATTTTGTTGAAAAGAATCTGCTAAAGTATAAAAATTTTTTAATCTTCTTCCAAAATATAACCAAGCAAATGTTGCAAAACCTAATAATATAATTAATAAAAAGATAAAAAATGATAATATATCTTCAAAAGAATATTCTATTGTTCTTATAAACATTTTCACTTTTCTTGATAATCTACCTGCTATTTCTATTAGGTTTAAAAATATAAAAAATATTGATACTATTATTATTTTCTTATAATCTGTTAATATTTTACCTGCTTCAATTAATTTATTTTGTGTTTCATTTGATATTGTATAATTTTCTCTTTCTGCTTTATCTAATTCAGGATTTAATTTACTCATTTTTACTATATATATTATCCAATATATTATTGTTAGAAGATTTAAAATTATATTTATTAATTGGATTATATTAAAAATATTTGTAAATATTATTTTTGTAGCACTTAATTTTTTTATTAAATGTAAGAATCTTTTATTCTTTTTTTTTTTTTCTTTATTTTCAATTTCTTCTTTTTTTAAATCAATAATAGTTTGAATTTTTAAAAAGAAAAAAACAACAGATAAAATATAACAAACAACAAAAGCAATTTGAAAAAAAATATTAAATTTACTCCATTTAGATTGATATAAGTCTCTTTCATTAATATAAATTTCGAAAGAAACAGTAGAAACTCCAAAATCATATATTTGATTCTTAATAACAATAGTACAAAAATATTTATTTTCAAAATTATTTAAAGTAAAATCCGTAGTAAGAACAGAAGTATATTTATTAATAAAAATTCCTAATTTATCTTCAAAGCCATTATCTTCAGTATCATTGAAATAATATTTAATAACAAAACCTCCTTTTTTTAAATAAGAATCTTTTTCATTAAAAACAAAATCTGAAGATATTGGATCTATATCTTCAATATCAGTATCATATTTTTTTTCAGGATTAATTGTATCAGAACTCCATTTTGGAAAATCTAATTTATGATTAATTAAAGGTTGTAAAGGATCTTTTTGTTTTAATCGAATTTTCCTTTGAGTTATTCTTAAATCACTTATAATTTGGTATTTATTATCTAAAATAAATTTATTATCTTCAAATTGAGTTAAATTTTCTATCATGTTTATTATATATTGATAAGTCTCTTCGATTGGATAATATTCTTTATTTGATGATGTATCAAAACCAAAAGTTGATTTTATTTTCTTTATTACTTTAAATCTTTTTTCTATTTCAAATTGAGAAAATATTGACATTGAATAAAAAAACATATTTAAACATAATATTATGAAATTCCATAAAAAGATTCTTTTTTTTTTCTTTTGCTTTTTAAATAATATTTTCTCTTTATCTTCTAATTTCTTTTTTATTGACATTTTGGTCAATATTTGAGTTTCTTCAAATATTATTTGTTCTGATTTTGATCTAGTTGATAATTTTAAATTTTTCACTTCATTTTGTTTTTCTAATTGTTCTGCTAATATATTTTTATCTTCTTCTTCCCTTTCTCTTTTACTATCTATTTCTTTTTCTTCTTCTTCATTTATTTTTTCCATTTCTTCTTTTTTCTTATCTGTGTTTATTTCATTATCTGACATAATATTTTTTTATTTAACTGTTTTATTTTTATTTTTTTGATATTTTTAATTTTTATATTTTTTTCTCCATAAATATTTTCTTTTTTTCTTAAGATAATATTTTTATATTTTATTTATTTTATTCCATCGACTTTACTCAAGTATTTTTTAACATAATATTTGAGCTATCAAAATGGAAGAAATAAAAAATAGAAAATATTAAAATATTAAAGATTTAAAAAAGTATTTTCCCTATTTTAAATTTTTAATACAAATCTATAACAAAAAATATATATATACAAAAAAAATTAATTATTTTTTCGAATTTTCATGAAATCTTTCTACAGTTCTTAAAGAGATAATCTTTCCTCTTACATCTTTTTTTAAATATTTTAACATTTTAGTCATTAAATCACTATTAATTAAATTCATTGGTCCTGGTTTTTCTTTTAACATAATTAAACTTTGCTTTTCTTTTAAAACTTCATTATGATTTTTATCTTTTTTAAAAGTATTTAATGAATTTTTTATTCTTTGAATTTTTAAATTTTCTTCATTTTTTTTAAACTGTAAATCTTGTGTCATTTTTTCTCCAATATCAATTCTATCTAAATTATGATTTAAATATTTAATATTTATTTTTTCTTTACTTAAACTTTTACTTTTGTTTTTCTTAATAATAATTTTTTCATTTGAATTACTTAAGTTTCTTCCTTTTGATTCATTAATTTTTTTTTCTTTTGAATTTTCCATAATTAAAGGTTTATATTTATTAATTAACTTCCTATCAAATTCTAAATCTTTAATAGCATTTTTAGCAGAAAAAGTTAATTCACCAATTAAAAATCTAACTTTTTCAAAAAGCGATAATAATAAATTAAAGTCTTTTCTTTTAATAATCATATTTTCTTCAATTTGAGAAATTAAATCTAAATAAACATCAAAACAACATTTTAAAAATTTAGCAATTTTATTTAATAACTTAGCATTAGTAATAAAACATTCTGATTCATCTTTAATAAAATTCGGTTTAAAATCATCAAAAGAAGGTTGTTCAACAGCAATAAATTTTTCTGTGTGTTCATAATATTCTTTTAATATTATTTTAGGAATTAAATTTAATAATGAATTTGTTTCTTCTAACATTTTATTTGTATTTATTTGAAAATTTAAATCTTTATTTTTAAACGATGATATTATATTCTCTGATGATAAACATATTGATTTATAATATTGAATATTATCTAATATTATACTTAATTCATCTTTAATTATATTGCTTTGAAATATTAAATCATTTTCTAAATAAGAATTAAATTTATATTCAATTCCTCTTAAACCTAAATTTATTTTCCAGTTTTTATTTAATATATTATTTTCTTTTATATACTTTTTAAAAGTTCTTTTCCTTTTAAATTTATTATTTTGAAAATTAATATTTGAAGGCTCTGAGAATGTTATTGATTTAATATTTTTTTCACTTTCTGAATTTTCATAATATAAATTCATTTTTTCATCTTCGCTTTTATTTTCTTCTTCTAAATAGTGATAAGTTTTTATTATTTGAAAAGGATTTTTTTTTCTTAGTTCTATTATTTCTAAATGCTTTTTTCTTTCTCTTGCTGCAATTTTAGGAAATAATTCAGGTTTATATTTATATATTGATTTAGAAAATTTTTCTTTTGTATCATTTATTGATTTTTTAAAATTCTTTTTAAATTCATTTTGAAATCTATTAAAAATTGAATGCTCAGGTGAGAAATATTTTTTCTGAGATAAACTTGAATAAATATTACTTTGAGTTTTAAAAGGATTTAATTTTATTTTTAAATTTGTTTCTACTGAAAATTGCCTTGAATGATTTCTTGTTTTATAAAATGAATGATCTTTAGATGATTCATTTATATTTGAGGATTCTAAATTTTCTATTTTCTTTATATTATTTGCTCCTGTTATTAATATACTTTTTGATGGCTTTTTTAAAGAGATTCTTGGGTTAAAAAAATTAATATTAGGTTTCATTATTTTATATTATTTCATTATTAGAATATAATCATATTTAAATTTATTGAATATTAATTTTATTAATTTAAATAATTATTAATCTTAATTTTATTAATTAAATATTGTTTCAATTATAAAAATATATATATAAACTATTTTATTATTTAGCTAATTTATTTTTATCTAATCCTATACTTTGAAGTACTAATTCTCCATTTCTTTTTTGAATATTCATTTGATATATTTTTTGTCCTAATCTATCAAAATTCCTCATTTTTGTCATTACTAAAGGTAACATTTTATATTTATATCTTCCTTTATCTAAATATCTATTTTCTACAAATTTAATATCTTTATAAATATCATAATAAGGAATTGTATTTTGATATCTATCAATTAAAGGATTTCTTAAAAATCTTCCTTTTGATTCTTCTTTACCATAAGAATGAGAAATTCTTGCTAATTCAGAATTAAATTTTTCATTAAAAGTTCCTATATCATTATAAATTTTTTTTGGATTTGATGCTTTTTTTAAATAATTAAAATATTCATTTTCGTTTTTATCTTTTCCTTTATATTTAGGTAATTTATTCTCTTGAATTTTATCAGGATAATTTACTCCTTGTTTTGAATATTTATATTTTCCATATTCATTTAATTTTAATATTTGTTTGTAATTTCTTCTTTCTTCTAAGACTTTTTGTACTACTGAATCATCTGTTAAATTTGTTGCTAATGACATTTTCATTTTTGGTAAAGTTTCATATGATAAATGTTTAATATGAGTTTTTTTATTATCATTAGAATCTTTATTAATTGTAATTAAAAGATTTTTATCTTGATCAATAGTTTTTGAATTATTTGAATATTGTTCTTTATTATTATCATTAGTATTATTATTATTTAAATTATATTCTTCTTTCTCTCTATCTTCAATTTCTAAATTATCAACACAATTTAATATATCATCAAATAACATTAAAGGTTTTCCAACATGAGAACTTTGAAATTTTTCTTCTTTAGTATTTAAATTAATTGCTTCTTTAATTTCTTTTTTATCATATTTTGTATTTGAATAAGGAATTGGATTATCTATTATATCTTGATTAATATTATATGTTTTTGATTTTATTTCTGAGTTATCTACTGAAAAACAAGGTGAACCAATATAAAAATTGGAATATAACATTTTTGGTAAATGTAAATTTTTATTTCTTGATTGTTTTTCTTTAACATATTCATCGAAATCTTTTCTTTTTAATTTATTCATTTTTATCGAGTTCTTATTATAATAATTGTAATGATTATAATAATTATTTTCCAACAATTTATTATTACTTTTCTTTTTAATACTTGTTTTCATATTTTTTAATTCAGTTTTCAATTAATTATTAATTTTCTTTCTATAGAAAAAAAAAATTAAATAAATTAATAAAAATTAAAATTATTTATTTAAAAACTTAAACCATTCTAATTTGATATTCTCCATTTTTAGTAATGTACTTAACATAAGGAAAAGCTTGATAACCACTTTTTTCAACAATTTTTAAATATCTAACTTGAATACCAGAAACAGTAAAACTAGGAATATCGAATTTTAACTCAATGGGCTTTTTTAAATATTTATCATTATTTTCATTTCTAATTGTAGGAACATTAAACTGTAATTTTAAATAAATTTCAGTTTGTCCTGGAAAATATTTAATACCCCAATTAACAACTTCTTTATCAGGAAAATAAGAAACAATTCCATTAGCAGTTTTAAAAATAGGATTTTTTAAATCATTAGGAACAGGAATAGCAATTTCAACATTATGAGCAATAGATTTATTTCTATAATTACTTTTTGCTTTTACATTATATTCTATTTTAGTTGGTGTTATATTATTTATATTTACTTCAACCCATATTAAAGCCTTTAATTGGGTATTTAATCTATAAGACATTAAAGTAAATTGACCATCAGGAGGAATGAATTCTATTATTCTTTCTGTTTCAAACTTATTCATATTAACACAATTATGAAATTTTAAATCATCCATTTCTATTGTTTTACTTGATGTTGTTCTTCCTGAAACTTCATAAAAGATTTTATCATTTAAACCTAATTTTAAATTTGGCATTCCACTTAATAAAGCTTTCATATTTATTTGACCTACAATTTCACTTCTTAACATTTCTCCTTTATGACTAATTAAAGAATTAACTTTTTCAATAACATCTAAAAAAGCTTGATTAGTTTTATAAACAATTCCAGGAGCTCTTGAGACTTGATTAATATAAACATCAGAAGTTAAATTTTTAACATTTTTTAATTTATTACTTTCAGTTTTAATATATTCCTTAAGTAATTTAGTATCAGTAGTTTGAGGATAACCATGATCAATAACTTCATCTAATAATTCATAAATTAAAACGAAATTATCTCTAATTGATTCATCTTCTAATTGACCGAAGTAACCAATTAAAATTTCTACTATTTTATGAAGGAGACAAAATATCATTGTTAAATTTGGATTTCTTTTTGATACTGCGACAATATATATATTTCTATGCTTTATCCATGCATAATGTACTGAATTGACTGTAAAGATTGGCTTCATGTTTGATTCTTCTAATTCTAATACTTTACGCTGCATGTTTCCACTTATGTCTTGTGTTACTTCACCACGGTAGTTACGAAATATTATTGGTTTTGCCTTTTTATCTAAGAAGTATATTGCTGAGATACCTGACATTTTTGTCTATGGGATTTTTAAATTTTTTTTTTTTTTTTTTTTTTATTTAATTGTTTTTTTTTTTTTTGTTATTTTTTTTTTTTTTTTGTTTTTTTTTTTTTTTTTTTTTTTTTTTTTTTTTTTTTTTTTTTTTTTTTTTTTTTTTTTTTTTTTTTATTTTTTTTTTTTTTTAGATATTTTTATTTATTTTTTTTTAGATATTTTTATTTGTTTTTTTTTTAGATA
>JAEEGI010027872.1_pt1 | contig 10785 bp, 9 predicted proteins | sample 8958751 | NCBI WGS metagenome assembly JAEEGI01 (sample SAMN16246545, study PRJNA631951) | gut metagenome | biome: gut microbiome; feature: rumen; material: KS-attached | host: Bos | place: Iran: Karaj | collected 2018-10 | reverse complement strand
GTTTCTTTCAAGACAGGGATGTCCCTTCCGTCAGTTCTCTCTTCGTCCTGTATAGTGGAGGCAAAGTATTTCTGCCCTTCCATCCAGAGCCCTGTAAGGCTCTGGCCGTCGCTAGCGAGATACAACATGCCCAGAGGCGAATCCATCACTCGTATATATATCATCGATATTATCCGTCCCCCTGTCTGTCTTTCAAAAGCTTAGATATTTAATATACACTATTGCATAGCCGCCTGTCCATAGGTCGTCAGATATGACAAATCATACACTATAATTGCATAAAATTGCCAAAAATAGCGAAGTAAAAGATATGTTATTGAAATTTTATTCATATAGGGATAATATAAAAGTATGTACCGAAACAGGAGGTATTAATATGGAAGAAAAGAAACAGGAAGCGATCCGCGGTTCACGGTACCGGTCCAGATTTGCCTTCATGCTGCTTTGCAAGAAGTGCAAGACGGTCTACAGGGAACTGGGAACCAATTCGTATGAAGCTGATCAGGCGCTTGAACTTGTGAGGAAGAACAGGGAAAAGTGTCCGATCTGCGGTTCCTGGAGCTGGGACAAGATACGAAGGATCGAAAAGGATGAAGACAGCGAATAGGAGGTCATACATGAAAAGACTTATCGCATTTTTCACATTAGTTGCATTGGCAGTGGGCGTCTTCGTTACTACAGCCTTTGCAGATACAGACACGGTCACCGTATTTCATACTAATGATATTCACGGATATGTGGAGTCGGCATATGACGGTGACGGAAACCTGACAAAGCTGGGAATGGAGCATGTAGCTGCCCTTAAAAAGGCACATCCTGATGCCATATTGATAGATGCCGGTGATTTCGGTCAGGGAGCTCTTTTTGCAAATCTGGCGCACGGACTTAGCAGCATCGATGTCATGAACCATGCCGGTTATGATATTGCGGCTTTGGGTAACCACGAATTCGACTGGGGAGTAAACGAGTTTGAGGAGAATGCTAAAATACGGGAGTTCCAGATAATATCAGCTAATGTAACTATCAAGGAGGGAATGGAGGAGACTTCCCCGTATCTTGCTTCAATGCCGCAATATGTCGTCAAGGAAGTGAACGGACACAAGATAGCATTCTTTGCCCTGGATACTCCTGAGCTGCGAGGAATGGTGAAACCTGCCACCCTGGATGCGGGCGGTATCGTCGTTAGAACGGACCTAGCCGCTCTGACCGGTGAGATAGTCACAAAGATAAAGAAAGAGGTCCCGGATGTAGGAGCCATCATAGCCATAACGCATACAGGCTTCTATCTCGACGGCGCAACAGAGTGTTCATATGATGTGGCCAAGGTGGACGGAGTTGACATAGTCATCGACGCTCACGACCATGAGACAAGACTTGGTGATACGGCAAAGGATGTGGACGGTACGCTTGTTGTCTCCACCGGAACACAGCTGCAGCACATCGGTGCCATCGACCTGATTTTTGACGGTGATAAGCTTGTCGAGATCAAGAGCTATGATGCAGCGGCTGAGGCAAGGACGCTTGTGCCGGACGAGGAGACCAAACTGGCAATAGATGACTGGAACCGGACCTTTGCAGAACTCAAGAACAAGGAAGTGTTCAAGAGCGAAGTGAATTTCTGGGGCGGAAACCTCAAGGGAAGAGATGCGCAGGACAATGATGTCACTGCGAGCATAGCCCGCAGAGGATACACGAATGCGGGCCAGCTCATAGGCGATGCACGCATGTGGCAGGCAAAGAACTGGCTGGCTGAGAATCATGAAGCATACGGTCTCGATGCCAACACACCTATAGTGGGCATATTCGGAGGCGGCGGAGTCAGAGGCTCCTTCAAGGCGGGATCCGTGACCCTTGGAGACCTCATGAGTTGCTACTCTTTCGCATTCGAGAATGCAAAGAACTCGTATGTCCTGATAACTCCTAAGGTGCTCTACGACACCATTGAGCATGGCGTCAATATATTCAAGAGCCAGGATCCGGATACCGGAATGCTGACAGCAGACGGTTCGATCCACGGAAGATTCCCGCAGATTGCTGGCGCCAGTTATGTATTTGATATCAATCAACCTGCAAGCGGCGAGTATGACAAGGATAATATGTTAATGCCTGAGGTCATCGGCACCAGAGTACAGTCCATAACTCTTGACGACGGGACCCTGCTTGACAGAAATGACAATGAAACTCCTATCATCCTCATAACGGGAAGCTATGAGATAGGCGGTGGAGACAGCTACTGGATGCTAGGAGCGCTTAATGATTCCGAAAACTTCGGTGGATATCAGGAGATACCTCTTCTTGCAACTCCTGAGGGCAACTCGGGAGATATACTCATAGAGTATGTGACCAGCGAACTTGGCGGTGTTGTAAGGGCGGAGGATTATCCTCTCGTCAGCGACAGGATCAAGAGGATCAATGACGTATATACCGGCACGGAATATGAAGTGGTCGTGACAGTGACCAAGGAAGGCGAAACGATCATCCCTGACACGGCCTTTAAGGTATACGTGGACGGAGAGGCGCAGGATATTTCAACCGACACTGAGGGCAAGCTGACTGTTACGGGACTTGCAAATGGTGCACACTAAGTAAGGCTCATTGGAGAATAGTTCGACAGCGGAACGATCTATGTGGATAACTATGTGGGCCTTGTCCATCCGATAGCCTCCAACAATCCGGGAGAAATCGAAATCGGAACGGCAGTAGAGCCTCGGGCAGAACCTGCAAAGAGCAACACGGGCCTTTACATCGGACTCGGAGTCGTGGCCATTGCTGCAATCGCATTCTTCATGCTGAAGAAAAAGAAATAACTGAAACGAAAGGCCTAAGCCGATAGAAATACAGGACCTCATTCCCGATCGAGATCAGGGACTGGGGTCCTGTTGATTTACTGCACTATTGTGATTATCCCATTCTCAGCACGCTTCCCATAAAGACCGGAAGAGAATACTGCGTGTCGACTATCATGAAGATGAACGGTCTGTCCAGTATCACCTGATATGCATCCTCCTGCGGTGCTGCTGCGGTGACATTGACTATCACTTCTGTGGATGCGGCAGCTCTTGTGCCTTTTTCGTCGACCTTTATGTATGCGTCATGTATTACATCGCTGACATAAATATTGCCGTCGGCCTCGCCGATGCCCGAAAGGTCGGCTGTCATCGGATCAAAGAATCGGGACATGCCCATTCCGGAGAGTATACCGGAAAGCTCGGTGCGGTATCTGGATTCGAACATTGGCATGTCGACATAGACTCTCCCGTACAATCCGTTTGACAGGATCCCCGTCAGCTTGCTTCCGTCGAGGCCAGCGATGAAGTCCATGATATCCACGTCCTCGTTTGGAACGAGCGCGACGAATTCGAACCTTCCGCCCTCATATGACTTGGTAAAACCGTAACAGTCACTGTCGGACAGATAGCAGCTTTCCGTTGAACGCATAAAATCGGTCCGGATCTCGCTGCCGTCGATATCGGTAAAGTAATAAGGGTGAATATCGTTTTCGGCATATTCCTCATCCCAGGCGCCCACAAAGCCGATGGCGTTTACCAGGCACATGACCGTCTCACTGGACAGATCGTCTATGACATCGTCTATCATGCCCTGAGTGTTCTCCCTCACAAAATCGTTAATGGCCTTTACGCATGCCCGGTCGAACTCGCTCTGGGTGACAGCGGCACCGTAGTATCTTCTGTTGACCTCAAGGAAGGAGTCCTTTGCCTTGAAGCCCATATTGGAATTGAACCAGATACCGTTTGCCAGAGTCACGGTTACATCCCCATCCTCCGTAAGGAAGCCTCTGTATGAATCAAGGAAGCTGTTGAGGTCCTCCATATGTGCTCCGAAGGTGTTTTCTGCCTGCTTAAGCGTGTTTCCGGCAGCTCCGTTGGAGGTCATGCCCATGGCATATATGACACTGACTGGCGAGATGACTATGCTTTCCTCTCCCTCAGCTCTTGCGGTATCCCTGAACAGAGCTGTCGAGAAATCCCAAAGTCCGTTTTCGACAGTATCGGCGATAACGGGTTCGATCTCATCGTCGGAAACCATAGGCCCCGGCGGGACTTGGACAGCTCCCGAGTCCGGCTCCCGTTCTGTCTTACTGCAGCCGAAAAGGATAAGAGAGATCAGCAACGGTATAACGATAAATGCTTTTTTCATGTTTTCCTCCAACTCTGCTCATCTATATGAGCATGTATTCAGTATACCATATCCTATAAGAACAAATTCGTGAAATCTCAGCTGAAAAGCTACAAATAACAATACATAAATGGTATAATTTACAAACAATATCAACTTATGGTAATATCAAAGCCTATCAAAGATTAAGACGACATTTTACCATATATATTACGCGGAGAAATCATGATCACTTCCAAAAACAGAAAAAAAGACGGAGCCCTGAGCATTATCATTGTGGGCTGCGGAAAGGTGGGAGGCGCTCTTGTAGAGCAGCTTTCGGCCGAAGGACACGACATCACTCTCATTGACAAGAATGCAGAGCGACTGACGGATCTCCAGAACAAATATGACGTCATGGGCATAGTCGGAAACGGCGCCAGTTACAAGACGCTTATGGACGCCAATATTGAGAATGCCGATCTGGTCATAGCAGTCACTGGCAGTGACGAGCTGAACCTTCTGTGCTGTACCGTTGCGAAGAGAGCAGGCGACTGCTCGGCCATCGCAAGGGTCAGGACACCGGATTATTCGGAGGATGTAAGTTATCTCCAGGAGAAACTGGGCCTCGCGATGATCATCAATCCTGAGCTCGAGAGTGCAAACGAAATAGCCAGGAACCTTACGCTTCCTGCAGCACTTGGGGTCAACCCGTTCAGCCAGGGACAGATCGAGATGATCAGGGCAAAGATCCCTCAGGGCAACAATATCATAGGCAAACCCCTGGCAGACCTCAGCAAGCTGACCGAGAAGATGCTCATATGTGCCATAGAGCGCGGCGGGAACGTGATCATCCCTTCAGGCAGAACCGTCATTGAAGAAAATGATGTCATCAGTTTTATAGCAGAGTCTTCAAAGGCCAGGTCCTTCATGGACAAGATAGGAATCCTTTCGGATCAGATCAGGGACGTGCTGATAGTCGGCGGTGGAAGGGCCGCGTTCTATCTTTCAAAGCAGCTTATCGAGGCAGGCATCAAGGTCACGATCATCGAAAAGAGCTACGAGAGATGTGAGGAGCTCAGCGAACTCATCCCTGAGGCGGTAATTATAAACGGAGACGGAACGAATCCGGATCTTCTGTCAGAATACGGCATCGAGGATGTGGATGCGTTTGTCGCCGTAACCGGCGTGGATGAAGAGAACATAATGCTCACCCTCCATGCAAGGATGGTATCGAAGGCCAAGGTCATCACCAAGATCAGCCATACGAGATTCGACAATGTCATGGACAGCCTGAATCTTGAATCGGTCGTCTATCCTAAATACATCACTGCGGAAGCGATCCTCGCATATGTAAGGGCCAAGAAGAATTCCATGGGTTCAAACATCGAAACGCTCTACAGACTCTTTGACAACAGAGTCGAAGCTACGGAGTTCTATGTTGAGGGTGACTCTTCCGTTATTGGAATTCCGTTCAAGGAACTCAAGCTTAAGGACAATCTCCTTATAACCTGCATAAACAGGGGAGGAGATATCATCCTTCCAAGAGGAAATGATATGATACTTAAGGGCGACAGGGTCATCGTAGTAACGACCCATACCGGGCTCAAGACGATCCGGGATATCGTCAGGTAAGCGGAGGAGTCATGAACCGTAAGATTATTGTTTATGTCCTCGGATTTGTCATAATGATCGAGGCCGTGCTCATGCTTCTTCCGATGGGAACAAGTCTTGTGTTCCATGAATATTCTCACGGAGCGGTATATCTGGGTGTAGCGGCTGCCGAGCTGCTTTTCGGCTTCATCCTGACAAGAATGAAACCGGACAACAACATGTTCTATATCAAGGAAGGCGCTGTGATCACAGCCCTTTCATGGATAGTCATGAGCATCTTCGGCGCGATGCCGTTTGTAATAACCAAGGATATCCCGAGTTTTACGGATGCCCTGTTTGAGACCATTTCAGGTTTCACGACAACAGGTTCTAGCATACTGACCAACGTTGAGGCGCTCAGCCATACGAATCTCATGTGGAGGAGCTTTACTCATTGGGTCGGAGGCATGGGAGTGCTTGTGTTCATTCTGATGATCCTTCCCATGACCGGCGGAAGCGCCATGAACATAATGAAGGCTGAGAGTCCGGGACCTGAAGTTGGAAAGCTGGTCCCTACGGTAAAGACAACAGCCAGAATGCTGTATCTGCTGTATGTGGGCATCACATTCCGGGAATTCGTTCTGCTCGTCCGGTTCAAGATGCCGGTGTTCGAAGCGCTGTGTACTTCCTTCGGCACGGCAGGTACCGGAGGATTCGGAGTCAAGAACGATTCCATAGCGGGCTATTCGCCTGCGCTGCAGTGGATCGTTGCCGTATTCATGATCCTCTTCGGAGTAAACTTCAACGCCTATTATCTCATGGTCACGAATAAAGCTGATCAGGCCTTCAAGATGGAAGAAGTCAGGGCATATTTCGGCATCATCGGCGTCGTTACAGTCATAATGACTGCAAATCTGTATAAGTTCGGATGGGGATTGCTCACGACACTCAGACATGTCGTGTTCCAGATAGCCACTGTCATGACGACTACCGGATTTGCGACAACCGATTTCGATCTATGGCCAACGACCAGCAAGATGCTGCTTGTCATGCTGATGTTTGTCGGCGCCTGCGCCGGAAGCACCGGCGGAGGAATCAAGGTATCCCGTATCGTTATACTGATCAAGTCAGCGAAGAATGAGATCGAGAGATTCATATTCCCTAAGAGAGTAAAGACCGTCCAGATGGACGGCAAAGGTGTAGACAGTTCGGTGGTTCATTCAGTTCTGGTCTATCTCGCACTGTTTACCTTGATCTTTATTGTATCCCTTGCAATAGTGACGCTCGACGGAAAGGATCTTACCACTTCATTCACGGCTGTGACAGCCACGTTCAACAACATCGGTCCTGGACTAAATATGGTCGGACCGACACGGAACTACAGTCACTTCTCACATCTTTCAAAGTATGTGTTTATGTTCGACATGCTTGCCGGAAGACTTGAACTAATACCTATGTTGGTGCTGTTCAACCATGTGACTCTCAAGGAACTGGTACTGCCCAAAAAGAAGAAATAAAAGAAACTGAAACATAAGAAAAACAGCCCTTCTGGTAATATGTACCCCAATTCCTGGACAGGAAAACCAGGGGCCAAAAATATCAAACAGATTCCAAGGACACCATTCTGCAAATTGCAGGTGGTGTCCAACCTGTTTTTGATTGGATCCTTTCGTAATTGTAATAGTAAATATATTCTTCAACAGCTTTGCCGAACAGCTCAAATGAAGTGTATTCAGATTCAAAGCCGTAGAACATTTCGGTTTTCATCCTTCCAAAGAAAGTTTCAACGATACAGTTATCGTAGCAATTACCTTTTCTGGACATGGATTGAACGATGCCGTGTTCTTTTAGCATGTTGACATATGCAGCATGCTGGTACTGCCATCCCATATCAGAGTGCATGATCAATCCATTGATGTCCGGAAACTTCTCAAACGCTCTGTCGAGCATATCGATCACCTGTTTCAAGTTTGGGCTTCGCGACAGATCATATGAGATGATTTCATTTGTTGCCATATCTAGAATTGGTGAGAAGTAACATTTCCCCCATGGGAAGTTGAACTGAGATACATCGGTCGACCACTTTTCCAACGGATTAGAAGCCTTGAAATCTCTGTCTATGATATTGTCTGCGATCTTACCGACCACGCCCTGATATGAATGATACTTTTCTTTCGGTCGTTTGCCTTTGAGACCCATCTCATGCATAAGTCTCTGGACTTTCTTATGATTTACGGCTATGCCAGCATTTGCCAGAGCCATATGGACTCTTCGAACTCCGTATCTGCCGTGATTCTTTTCAAATATCTCCAAAATCTGCTCTTTTAGAGCTTCATCTCTCAGATCGTCCTCTTCCAATCTCTTCAATTCAAAGTAATATGTAGATCTCGACAATTGAACGGCTTTTAACAGGTGTTCTAATCGGTATCCTTTTCCTCGGAGTTCTTTGATTGCGACTGCTTTCTCGCCTTGAGTTGCGCCGCTTCCTTTTCTCGTCTCAAGGCCATTAATTTTTTTATTGCTGCAGTCTCTGCTTTAAGGTATTCATTCTCTGCTCTTAATCTGAGAAGTTCTTCTCTCTCGGATTCGCTGAGCTCTTTGGGTATGATCTTTTCTTCCGGCATCTCTTTCAGTCCCTTAGGCCTACGCCCTTTCTTCTTGTTAGTTAAACCTTCATACCCATATATTCTATATCGTTTTATCCAGCCATACAATACGGAGGGATTGATGTCTGATTCTGCGGCTAACACTGTCACTGAGTTGCCAGCTATTGCCCGTTGAACCAGTTCTAGCTTTTCATCCCGTGTCCAGGCCTTATGTCTCTTTCGTACAATAGTCACTCCCTCATTAATTTCATACCGATGTGCCCAATCCCTGATCCTCCTATGAAAGGTTTTTGTCGTGACGCCTTCAGGAGTCTCCGGATAACTCCCATATTTCAAATACATCTCAATACATTTTCTCTTGAATTCTTCGCTGTAGCGCATAATAATTCCCCCATCCCTGGTTTTCCTGTCCAGGAATGGGGGTACATATTACAAAGCGGCTCTTTTATCTTTGATTCTGTATTTTGTCCCTATTACGGACGGATCAATACATCTTTGCTCCTGCAGGAATGTGGTCGTCGACCATGAGGAGGTGAAGCTTTTCCTCGCCCTCTTCGTGGTGGACCGCGCTTATCAGCATTCCGCATGAATCGATGCCCATCATTGACCTTGGAGGAAGGTTCGTAATGGCGATGCAGGTCTTTCCTATAAGCTCTTCAGGCTCGTAGAACGGATGGATTCCGCTCAGGATGACTCTGTTCTCGCCTGTTCCGTCGTCAAGCAGGAACTTGAGGAGCTTCTTGCTCTTCGGCACTGCCTCGCACTCCAGGACCTTGACTGCTCTGAAATCTGACTTTGAGAAGGTCTCGAAGTCAACATAGTCCTTGAAGAGCGGCTCGATCTCGACCTTTGAGAAGTCGATGACTTCCTTTACCTCTTCCTCCTTCTTCTCAGGAGCAGCAGACTTTGGCGTGGAATCCAAGCTCTTCATTGTCGGGAACAGAAGAACGTCACGGATGGCCGGTGAATCTGTCAGGATCATGACAAGTCTGTCGATGCCGTAGCCGATACCGCCCGTAGGAGGCATTCCTATGCTGAGTGCATTGAGGAAGTCCTCGTCAGTGTGGTTGGCTTCTTCATCGCCGGCGGCAAAGGCCTCTTCCTGAGCCTCGAATCTCTTTCTCTGGTCGATCGGGTCATTGAGCTCCGAATAGGCGTTTGCCATCTCCCAGCCGTTTATGAACAGCTCAAATCTCTCGACGAAGTCCGGATCGTCCGGCTTTCTCTTCGTGAGCGGTGAGATCTCTACCGGATGATCTATGACAAAGGTAGGCTGGATCAGGTGCTCTTCAACGAATTCCTCGAAGAACAGGCTGAGTATATCTCCCTTTGCATGTCTCTCCTCGTATTCGACATGATGCTCATCGGCAAGCTTCTTGGCTGCCCGTGTATCAGGAACCTCCTTGAAGTCCACTCCCGAATACTCCTTGACGAGCTCTATCATCGTCTTCCTTGCGAAAGGCTTTGAAAGGTCTATGGTCTGTCCGTTGTATGTGATTATCTCGGAGCCGGTGACTTCCTTTGCGACATATCTGAACATGTTTTCCGTCAGGTCCATCATTCCGTGGTAATCGGTATATGCCTGATACAGCTCCATGAGCGTGAACTCAGGGTTGTGTCTTGTGTCCAGTCCCTCGTTCCTGAAGACTCTGCCGATCTCATATACTCTTTCAAGACCGCCGACTATGAGACGCTTGAGATAAAGCTCAAGTGAGATTCTGAGCTTCAGATCCTCATTGAGAGCGTTGAAATGGGTCTCAAAAGGTCTTGCGGCAGCGCCGCCTGCGTTTGAGACGAGCATCGGGGTCTCAACTTCGATGAATCCGAGCGGTTCAAGATACTTTCTGATGGAGCTGATGACCTTTGAACGCTTGATGAAGGTGTCCCTGACATCCTCGTTCATAATGAGGTCAACATATCTCTGACGGTATCTCGTATCCGTATCGGTGAGACCGTGGAACTTCTCCGGAAGTATCTGAAGGCTCTTGGAAAGCAGGGTTATCTCCTCTGCGTGTATGGAGATCTCGCCTGTTTTGGTTGTAAAGACAGTTCCCTTTACGCCTATGATGTCGCCTATATCGAACTTTTTGAACTCCCGGTAGGCCTCATCGCCCAGGTTATCCCTAGATACCCACGCCTGGATCCTTCCCTTGAGGTCCTGAATGGTGCAGAAGGAAGCCTTTCCCATGACTCTCTTGGTCATTATCCTTCCGGCTACGGCAACTTCCTTGCCTTCGAGCTCATCGTAATTGTCCTTTATATCCTTGGAATGGTGTGTCACATCATATTTTGTGATCACGAACGGATCCTTACCGGCTTCCTGCAGATCCTGCAGCTTCTGGCGTCTGATCTTCAACAGCTCATTGAGGTCCTGAGCCTGACCGTCCTGTCTTGCCATATTGTTCTCCTTGAATCATTGATTTGAATTGTCATTTATTCTAACACAAATAAGCCTGTCTGTTCAATAAAT
>JAEEGI010027867.1_pt1 | contig 10786 bp, 5 predicted proteins | sample 8958751 | NCBI WGS metagenome assembly JAEEGI01 (sample SAMN16246545, study PRJNA631951) | gut metagenome | biome: gut microbiome; feature: rumen; material: KS-attached | host: Bos | place: Iran: Karaj | collected 2018-10 | reverse complement strand
AATAATTCATAATTAAAATATAATTAAATGTTTAAATACTTATTAATAATATCATTATTTTAATCATATAATTTCAGATTAATAAATTTTACATATTTCTTCATCATCTTCACCGAAAAATTCAATTTTATGAATTTTATTTTCTCTATCATTTACTTTTTCCTTTGAATTTTTTGAATTATTAATATTAATTAATATTCTTTTAATATCTTTATTTAGTTTAAGTAAAATAATATTTCTATCTTTTTCACAATTAATTTTTAATTCATTTTTTAAAATACTATCATTAATAGGAAAAGAAGAAAACATTTGTAAAATAAAATATTCCATTTTATCATAACCATTACAAATGAAATTTTCTTTTAAATGACTTAAATTATTTTTTTTTAACCAATTATCTAATTTAAATTTCATTGGATTTATATTAATTTTATCTTGATAAGAACAACAACAATCACATCCATAATAAAAATCATTTGAATTTAATAAATAATTATCTATCTTTGAATATTTTAATATTTCTTTATAAATTTTATTATCAATTAAATCTGAATCTAATTCTAATTTTGTTATTATTCTAAAAATATGTCCAATTTTTTCAATACCAATTTCTTTAATATCATTTTTAGAAATTTTAACTTTTTCTTCTTTCATATCTTTAATCACTTTTTCAAATGAATAAATTCCTTTATTAATAAATAAATTATAATAACATAATAAATCAATATCTTTTAACCATTCTTGTAAAGTATTTTTTCTTATATTTATATACATTGGGTTTTTTTTTGTTGTAAATTTCATTATTCCTTTATTTGATAAATCACTACTTAAATTATTAATATTATTTAATTTCATTTTATTTACAATTGAATTATTATTATTTTCTGTTTTATAAGTTTTAAAATTATTTTCTTTTTCAAATTGATTGTTATCATTTTTTTCTTTGTTGTTATTATATATTTTAATTAAATTTATTTTTCTTAAATGTTTAACTGATAATCTACTTGGTTCAAATTTAATATCATTTTCATTTCCTAATTTTTGAGATTTTGAACTTTTATTTGATTTTGTTTTATTTTGATAAATATTAAAACTATTATTTGATAATTTATCCATATTATTAATATTTATAATATTAAACATATTTTCTTTATTTGATGAATGAGTTGGAATGTTATTTGAATTATTACTTTTTTGAGTTGATTGATTAAGATATAAATTATTTTTTCTTATATTTTCTTGTGTTATATTATTTTCCTTTGTTTTATCTTTTTGAAATTCATTTTTATTTTCTTTAATATCATTATCATTTCTACTATTATAAGAAGTATCTATAAATAATAATTGTTTCATAATTGGATTATTACTTTTATTATCATTCTCTTCATTATTTTTTTTTTCATTTTCATTTAAAGGAAATAAATTTTTTTTTAAATTTATATTATCTGAAATTCTATCTTCAGAAGATTTACTATTATCTCTAAACTCATCATTCAATATTGTTTTATTAGAAGATTCTATACTTTCTTTTTTATCATTTTCATTAATAATATTATTTTCATTATTATTTTTTTTTAATTTTTTATTAAAAGACCATTCTTCATTTTGATTATCAACAATCTTCATTAAAGAATTATTTTCATAACTTTCATTAGAATTTTTATTATATGAATATAATGAATCATTCATTAACATTTCATTATTTGACATTTTTATATTTTTTTTTTTAAATTTTTAATAATTATGAAAAATAAATTATAATTAAAAATTAAAAATTTTATAATTTAAAAAATAATTTTAATAAATATTATAAAAAAAAATATGTGTTGGGGGAATAGAGAAGAGACAATTAAAGGAGAAGAAGATGAAACTCCGCAAAAAATAGAAAGTTTAAAAACAATAAAAAGAGATATAAATAAAGATTATCCTAATTTAGATTTAAGTGAAGATTTAATTAGAACTTTATTTGAAGAATTTAAAGATGAAAAAGGAGAAAGTTTAATTAAAATGATTATGATATCTCCAATGAAAAATAGAGCAATTTTACCTCTTGATTTATCTATGGTCTTAACAAATTTAATGAGTAAATCAGATATATTAAGAGATTTTTTTTTCCTTTTAAATAATTTTAATGAAGAAGAAAAAGATCCTACATTTTTAAAATATGAATCAATTAATTTTAAAATTTTAGTTTTTCATGAATTAGATTATTTTAATTTTTCTGATGTTTTTAAAAAGAATATTAGTAATAGTTTTACACCTATTGTTATATTAAATTTAATTTTAACTATTCTTTTTTATAGTCCTATTGATAATGAAAAAAAAGGAGAAATTTTATATGAATTACTTAATCCTGATAAAGATGGTTTTATAAAAGAAAGAAATGAAACAGTTAAAATTATATTTAATTACTTAACTTATCTTGCTATTTTTTTACCAGATATTTATCTTAATGATTTTATTTCTAAAAATCATCAAGAATTAAAAAAAAAAAATAATAATGAATCTAATGAAAAAATTAATTATTTAAATGATATTATTAAGAATTTTAATGAAAAAATGTTTGATTATAAGAAAAAATTAATATTTCTTGAAAATTCTAAAAATTGTAAATCTGATATTATAAATTTATATATTAATTATTTTCTCTTTTATAAACATTTAAATGAATTAAAATTAAGTAAAAATGAATTTTTAGAAGTTTTAAAAGATAGAAATTATACTATTTTTGACCCTCATATTTATAGAGAATTACTCTTTACAAATCTTTCTAAAAGAAGAAAATATATTAATTATATGAATGCATTTAAAACTATAATTGAAGAATTTGAAAAAAAAAAAAATTTTAGAAATAAAGAAAGTGTAGTTAAAAATATTTTAAAAGAAAATAAAGTTGAAGAGGATTTATCTAAATTCTTTAATAATAATTTACAAGTTTATCAAGAATTATATAATTCAAATGAATATACTGAAAAAAATGAAAACACTAATAAAAAAGTTAAGAAAAAAAATAAGTTATTTCAAAGCAGAGAATTAGATGAAAAGATTAAAAATATTAAACATAAAAAAATTGGAAACAAAAAAATAGAGAAAACTCCAACTTTTAATGTAGAAGAAAATAAAAATGAAGATGATGAAAATATTAATTCAAAAAAAAAGATTGATAATATTAAGAATGATAATGATAATGATGATGATAATTTACTCAAAGGAATAAATGAAATAATTAATGAAAAACCAAATGAAAATATTAATGAAAATTTAAATGAAAATAATAATGAAATTAATGATGAAAATAATAATGAAATTAATAAAGATAATTTAAATGAAAATAATAATGAAATTAATGGTGAAAATATAAATGAAAATAATAATGATGATTTAAATGAAAATAATAATGAAAAATTAGAAGAAATTAAAAATGAGGAAAATAATAATATTAAAAATGAGGAAAATAATAATATTAAAAATGAAGAAAATAATAATATTAAAAAAGAAGAAAATGATATATTTATAAACAATAATAAAATAAATGAAAATAATTTTGAAAATAATGATATTAATAAATTAAAATTTCCTAACAATGATAATCAAAAGAATAAAATTCCCAAAAAAATTTCAGAAAGAATTCAAATATCAGATGAAGAAAATAATAATTTAAAAGATAAAGATAAATTTATATCAAAAAGTGAAATAAAAACAAATCCAAAAAAAGATGAAAAAATAATTCAAGAAGATCATAATAAAAGTATAAATTTAAATGAAATATCAGGAATAAAAATGGAAGAAAATAATACAATAGAAAATGATAATAGTATACATGAAAAAGATGAATTAGAAAATCCTTTAACTTTTAAATCTAACATTCAAAATGAAAATATAATAAATAATGATGATACTCCAAGAAAGAATTTTCCTTTAAAAAATAAAGCAAAAGATTCATCTCCTTTAAAAAACCCATTTAATAATTTAAAAGAATTTAAAGAAGATGAAGATGAAAAAAAAAATGAAAAAAAGAATAAATCAAAAGATAAAAAGAAAAAAAAAAATAAAAATATAATAAACATCGAAGATGAATTAATAGATTCTTCAAAACCAAAATTATCAATAATTAAAGTATTAACACCAAATAAATCATCAAATAAAGAAATTTTATATAATCAAAATTCAAATGAAAGAAAAACACTTCAATTAAATACAAACACAAATATGAAATCAGGTGAAAAAAGTGAACATATAGGAATAACAGATGATGAAATATTTAAATTAAGTCAAAGTAATAATAAAAAAGATTTACAACAATTAAAAATGAAACAACTTCAAAATATTGATATTAATGATATTCCAAAGAGAGAAGATTATTATGAAAATGAAGAAGAAAAGCATTTAAAAGAGATGATGAATATTCAAATCACTGATTCTAATAATAATATTAATTTTGATAAAATAAATACACCAACTAATTTAAATAATAATAATCATCCTTATTTAAAAGTTACTAGTAAAGTAAGTTCAAATACTTTACTTGCTAAAGATTATATTAATGGTCCTCCTATAATAATAAATAATAATGTTTTTAAAAAAAGAAATGATCAATTAGTAAATCCAAATTTATTTGATTTAATTAATTCTTATAAAAATGATTTAAATTTCATAGATATAAATAATCCTACAATATATTTAGTTTATTATTTTTCTCATTTTAATGAATATTCTCAAATTGAAGTAGATATTGTTTTAAAAGATATAATGTCACTACATCCAAGTATAATAAAAACAATTGAAATAAAAAGATTTACTCCTTATTTTTCTTCTTATAATAGAGATTCTGTTACTAATATTTTAAATGGTTCTTTAAATGGAGATATGATTAATTTATATTTTATTATTATGAGTTATTATAATATTTTTATGAGAAATAGTAATCTTATTAATATAAAAGCTACTTTTATAGGCACTCACTTTTTCAATAAATTACAAGAATGTTATTTTTCTGATACTTATGATAATTTAATGCATTTATATAAAGAAGATTTATTCGTTGATGATAATTTTATTTTTGATATTGAAGATTATATTGTTGTTATTCCTATTTATACTTATAAAAATATTGAAAGTCCAAATGAGGAAAATAAATTATTTTTAGCTGTTTTTAATTGTAAAAATAAAAATGTTACTTATTTAGATAGTAATGATATTTTAAATGATAATGATACAGTAATGAATAATTATACTTTAATTTTTAAAAAGTTTTTTAAGCATTTATCAGAAATAAAAATATGCAAAGAAAATATTTCGGAATGGAATTATACTGCTGATTCAATTGAATCTATTTGTTATGATGAGAATTTATCTAATCATATTATGACTTATTATAGTAAGTTAATTTGTTTAAATGGTAAAATTTCTACTATTGAGGAATCAAATTATACAAAAATTAGAGAAGAATTATTTAAAGAAATTTCAATGCTTTATATTATTTTAGGAAAATTCACTAAAGATGAAATTGAAAATGAAAAAGAAAATATATTAAATTAATTTTTATTCATATTAATATTTTAAATATTTAAAAAACCTTTTTTCTATTTATAATTTATTTTATTTGTATAAAATAATAATTTTCATTATTACTAATTATTTTTATAATTTTTTTAATATTGTTTAATATTTCTTCATATGTTTTAAAAATATTAAAAGTTGCAATTATTATAAGATGATTTTGAACATAAATAATATGATTGTAACTATTATCTTTTTCAAAATGATGAAAATTTTTTTCATTTTTTTCTTGACATTTATATAGATCAAATAATTTAGTATAAACTTTATAAATATATTTTTCTTGTGCAGTTATTTTATTATAAGAAGAAATATTAATAGTGAAAAATTGATTTAAAAAAATATTAATGATTAAGGAATATTTCAAAACTGAAAAACAATTATTAATATTATTAATATTATTAATATTAATAACTTTATATCCACTAATATCGATTGTTTGAGTTGTATGTCTTTTTATTGAATTAAATGAATTATTATTTTTTAATAAATTTATTCCTAAATCATTGTTTTTTAATTCAGCTTTTTCTAAACTTTTAGATAATCTATTTTCTTCATTATAATGAATAAATATTGATTTCAATTTAAAATTATCTAATTCATTATCTTCTTTATTACAATCAAAAAAAGAATTTGAATGGTTTTTTAAACTTTGAATTAAGGAATTTGATAATTTAATTTCTTCATAAATCTTTTTAGACAACACTTGATATTTTTTCTTAATTTCTTCAGTATCATTTTCACAAATAAATACAATTCCAACATTATCAAAATTAAAATTAGAATATATTTGTAAAGGCCCTTGATCGGAAATTCCAGGAATACATAAATTTTCAAATATTTCAAAATTTTTAATTGAATTATTAAACATAATTAAATTTTGAATAAGTACAATATCACTAACAGTAAAATTTATAAAAGAAGCTTTACATAAACTAATTAATTTATTAGCAAAATTATCAAATAAACAACATAAGACAAATTCATTTTTATTTTTTGATATTATTTCATAAAATTTATTTCTATTTTCAATTGGTAAAATTTGATAACAATCAATTAAACTTGTTAAAGAATGCGATGAATATTCAATTATTTGTTCAAATAAATACATTTTTTTTTCTAAAATAAAATTAAAATTAGAAGGTTTCTCTTCTAAATTAGGAATTCCAGGTTTAGTTATAATAGATAATAATTGATAATATAATAATTTTAATTGAGAATAAAGTAAACTTATACTATCATTACTTTGACTAACAGCAATTAAAAATAATTTTCCTTCTTTTAAAAAAACAATAATTGATTTACCATTACAAATATAATTTAATTTCTCATCTTTATCTTTGTATTTATTAAATATTGTAAATTTAGTTATTATTGCACTAAAAGTTGCTAAAATTCCACAAATTTTCATTTCATCAGAATAACGAGAATAAATTGGTGTTCCTCCTTCTGTCATTATAAAATATTGTCTATGTTGATTGAAGAAATCTTTCATTTCCATTTCTTTATTTTTATTTGTTTTTTTTATTATATCTTCTTCTTCAAAATCTAAAGAATTTTCATCATTTGATTCTGAGTCACTTGATATTTCACTTTCTGAATTATTTTTTATTATTTCTAAAGAATCTAAATTTTCCTCATTTTTTATTAATGATTCTTTTTGACTTGTTGATATTATATTTTCATTTACTTTATTCATTTTTTTTAATTCTAATGAAAAAGAAATTATTTATTTTTTTTAATTTATTAAAAATTTTTTTTTTCTTTATAATAACGTTAATATTTTTACATCAATTTGATAAGAATCAAAATAATTGGAAATATATTTAATTTTTTTTATTTCTTTATTATTGAGTTTTTAGTTTTTAATATTTGATAAAAAAATTAAAAAATATATTGAACAAAATTGATTATTAAATAATAAATGAAAGTCCTTAAAAATTCAAGCTTTGATTATAAATTAAAAGAATCAAATTTATCATATAATAATTCAAATAAAAATAATAATTCAAAAAATATATCAATCAATAATGAAAATTCTGAAGGAACAATATTAACAAATTTAGATGAACATTTAGATACTTCATCTTCCAAAATAAATATGATAAGTTTCATAAAAGAAAATAATACAAATTCTTATCAGTCATTAAATAAAAGAATAAACAATAAATTTATAGAAACTCCTCTAAAATTCAATGAAAAAAAACAAAAATTTGAATATATTCCAGATATATTTAATAACTCAACAACAGAAAATAAAGAAATTATGGTTTCTGATTTAGATATTCCTTTAGGAACTCCTATTAAATTTAAAACTCAAATAAGTAAACAAAAAACTAGTATTATTGAAAAAGAAAGTGATTTTAAAAAAGAACTTGAAAAAAATATTATAGAATGTTTAGAAAAAAACGGAAGAATTAAAAAATGTCAATCATCTACTGAAAAGAAAAGCAAAATGAAAAAAAATGTGTTTGAAAGTGAATGTATGGAAAAAATGAATAAAAATCAAAATTCTCATAGAGGAAAAAATAATTTATGTTTATCAATTATAAATCAAATTTCTTTGAAACCTCAAATTAAAAATAAAGTAATTTATAAAACCGTTCAAAAAAAAAAAAAAAATGTTAATATTTATCAAGTTTTTCAAGATATTTCGGAAAGAAAATATATAGGTAAGAATAAATATTCTTTGATTAATAATATTTCTCTTACTAATTGTTCTACATCATGTACTCATAAAGGAAATAATAACCAAATTTATTATAAATTAAATACAAATAATAATTATAAAAATTTTAGTAAATCAACTGGTAAATCAAAGTGTCATCCTATTAATAATTATAAAAATCAAATTTTTAAAACTTTTTGGAGTGAAGCTAAAGATAATTTAAATGATAATATTTTTATGAATTATACTCCTAAAAATATTAAAAAAAGTTATGTCAAAAAAAAAGACAAAAATAAAAAGGAAAATAGTGTATCTAAAGAAAAAATTACTATTACTCAAAAAAGATTTGAATCTTTAATTGATAATATTAATAAAAAACATTCTATTTATTCTGAAGAATATAAACAATTATTTTCTGATTATAACAAAAATAAAAATAAATTGTTAAATAAACAATTAGAAAATATTCATAGATTATATCAAAATAAACATATTACAATATATCCTATTCACCCTTTAAATTTAAAATTATTCGGAAAAAAACTTAAAAAAAATAAAATAGATATTGAATCTAGTCTTGGTGAAAAATAAATGAAAAATATGTATTAAATAAAAAAAATCAAAAATAATCGTTTTTACTTTTCCTTTTAATGTAATATTTAAAGTAAATTCATAAAAGAATATATATTAATATATTAAGAAAGATATAAAATAAATTTTAAATAATTTATTAACAATCAAAACATATTAAAAATAAAATAAAATATAAAAAAAAAATAATTCAATTTATATTTAAAAAAAATAATATTCCAATGAAAGAAAATAAAGAAAAGTTAAATTTAAGAAAAGGAAAAGTAAAAATGGATGAAAAATCTATAAAATCATTACAAGAATATAATAAAAGTATAAAAGAATGGAATATTAAAATGCACAAAATATGTATTTCCCTTTTAATATTCGTAAACTTATGTTTATTTATATTCTTAATATTATATAAATATCAAATATATACATTAACAAAAATAAATGCAAATAAAAGTAAAGAAATAACAATTGAAGAAGACATAAAAAAAAATATGGATATAAAAACAGATCATATGTTAGTAAACATTTTAACAAGTATAGGACAAGATTATTATTTTAGTTTTTTTTTCAAAAATGAAAATGATATAAATAGAGTAAAAGATATATTATTAACAACTCCTGGATTTGATGCAACTAAAAGGGATCAAATTCATCCTTTATTATTATTTACAGCATCATATGTGGAAATAAGTACTGAAATTTTTAGGGAAAAAATTTCTTGGTTATCAAATATTTTAATAGTAATTGAAACAACAAATAATAAAAGATTTGGTGTTTATTGGGGAAAAGAAATTGATAATGATGGAAATAATGGAACAACAATTGTTAAAGATGAATATGCTTTTATGTTTTCTTTAGACACCGGTAAAAAATATATGATTAAAAAAAATGCTGAATATGCTGTTAATATTCCTCTTAATGGAGATGTTTTATTAAATGTAGGAAATGGAGATTTAATTATTACTGTTGGATCATTTACTGGAAATAGCAAAAGTACTAGTAAATTCCCTGTTTCTTATGAAAGTAATGGTGAAGTTAGTAATCCTTTTACTACTGATGGAGAAATTAATATTATGGAATTTGAAGCTTATACTTTCTTGATTTATGATTATTAAAAAAGATATTTTTATTATTTTTGTTTTATATAATATTTATGTTATTTTTTATTTAAATTAAGAAACTTTTATTGAATGAATTTTATAATATATTAGAAAAATACATAAAATAATTGTAAATTATATAAAAAAACTAAATTTAGATTTTTAAAATATATTATAAAAAAAAAATTCTAAATATAAAAATAAATATAAAAAATTTAAAAAACCAAAATAATGGGGATTGGGGATTGGGGATAGGGGATTGGGCCCAATCCCCAATCCCTAAATATATTAAAAATTATTTAATTAAAAAAATAAATCAATTAAAAATTAATAAAAAAGAATAATAAATATTTTCTTAATATAGAATTCTAATTTAAACAATTATTATCATTAAATTATTAAATTTTCTTAATTTTTGGTCTTTAATAATAAATGAAATAATAGATTAATTTAAATTGTTAAATTATTTTACAAGCATCTTCAATCCGCATGGGATGAGAATTATTAGTAACACAATTGCAATTCCATTTAGTATCAGTATCTGAATAGTCTAATTCACTCAATACTCTATCACACCATTATAGCTTGAATTATAATATTTTCCTCGAAGCATTCTTAACTACATTCCAAACATCTTTAATCTTTTCAGTTTGATAAGTGATACAAATTCCATTTTCTTTTCTTTTAATGATTTTGTAGCTCAGCAATGTCCTCTAATATCATCCATTCATTCAAATACTATATAATAATTAGGTGTATCTATAAGTAAAAAATGATGTATACCAACAGCGGATTTTATTCTTCTTGAATATCTTTTAAGTGTTCCACTTTCCCCAAATTTACCATCATAATTTGAAAGATGAAAATAAAATTG
>JAEEGI010027865.1_pt1 | contig 10786 bp, 8 predicted proteins | sample 8958751 | NCBI WGS metagenome assembly JAEEGI01 (sample SAMN16246545, study PRJNA631951) | gut metagenome | biome: gut microbiome; feature: rumen; material: KS-attached | host: Bos | place: Iran: Karaj | collected 2018-10 | reverse complement strand
TCGAGAGCGAGAAGGAGAAGCTCCTGCGTATGGAGGAGCAGCTGCACAAGAGAGTCGTCGGCCAGGACAAGGCCATAGGCGCCGTATCCGATGCCGTGAGGCGTTCGCGTGCGGGCCTGAGCAATGAGCACCGTCCCATCGGAAGCTTCCTCTTCCTGGGCACCACCGGCGTGGGCAAAACCGAGCTCGCGAAGGCTCTGGCGGAGTTCCTCTTTAACGACGAGAACATGATGACGCGTATCGATATGAGCGAGTACCAGGAGGCGCACACAGTGTCGCGTCTGGTGGGTGCGCCCCCGGGATATGTGGGTTACGACGAGGGCGGACAGCTCACCGAGGCGGTGCGGCGAAAGCCATATTCTGTGGTGCTTCTGGACGAGATCGAGAAGGCTCACACCGATGTGTTCAACATCCTCCTGCAGGTGCTCGACGACGGCCGTCTGACCGACAATAAGGGCCGCACGGTCGATTTCAAGAACACGATCCTCATAATGACGTCGAACCTCAAAGAAGAAGAACTGCGGCTCCGTATGAGGCCCGAGTTCATCAACCGTATCGACGAGATCGTGAAGTTCGACCCTCTGACTCCAGAGGATATCAGGCAGATAGTTCGGATACAGATGAGCCTGCTGCAGAAGAAGTTGGAAGACGACAACGTGCGGCTGGAGTACAGCCCTGCGTTTGAAGACTATGTGGTCCGCAACGGCTATGATCCTTCGTTCGGCGCACGTCCCGTCAAGAGGCTCATTCAACGCGAGTTGGTCAACCGCCTCGCCCGCGAGATCCTCGAAGGCCGCATCCACAAAGAATCAACCATCATTGTGGACGCCTGCCCCAACGGGATAGTGATTACGCAAAAGTAACACCCTTATGGCGGCGGGCGCTCCTAGCCCTGGGCCTGCCCTGCGGGATCTTTCCGGCCGATTGACACAAATCTCCGGTTCCCGTGCGGTTTTTGCTTGTCCGGAGCAACTTTTGCCACAAATCTCCGGCTTTTGTGCGGTTTTCCGTTCTTCCGGAGCAAAATTGACACAATATTCAGGTTTCTGTGCTTTTTTCGGCTTTTAACAGCCCGGATTGACACAGAAACCTGTTTTTTGTGCGCCTATCCCAGCACCCTTCTGTCATTTCGAGCGAACGCAGTGAGTCGAGAAATCCCCAAAAAACCCTCTCAGAAGTTTGCAAAACAATGAAATAATACCTAATTTTGCAGGCTATTATAATTACATGGTATAAAACGGCCCCGAACCACTCGGCCCCCGCAAACGCCAAAACGAACGAAAAATATTAATAATCAAAATAATACAATTATGAACACAATCAAAGAGCTCTACAGCTCACCCACAACAAAAATCCTCGTGGTAAAAATCGGAGGAATGCTTTGCACCAGCGACCCGAACGGCTACAATGTAGGTGGTGGCGGCCAATATGGCAACGGTGATACTAATGACAATGGTGATTTTTAACAGCAGAGGTCATGAAAAACATGTTTAAACTTTTCGTGCCCGTGGCTGCAGCAGCCATTGCACTCGTTTCCTGCCAACCTAAAGAAGAGCAGTTCGGTAACAACCCCGCAGGCGAGGTAACCATCCGCGTCCACGCCCAGGCCGACAACCTCAAAGCCGCTGACCAGGAAACCAAAACCTACATCGACAACACCAACACCATCATCTGGGGAACCGGCGAATATATGAAGCTCGCTCTTACCGCAGGTGAGACCACTATATTTGTAAACAGCACCGACGTTTCTGCAGATGCTTTCGACGGCGATTCCGAGGCAATGTTCGAGTTCAATGTAACTCCTGAATCGGCAAGCGAGTATGTTTATCAGGGCCTCTACCCTGCATCCGCTGCAGCTACCAGCTCCAATACCAACGCTGCTAACTACAAGGTCAATCTTCCAGCTATCCAGAATGCTACAGCTACTTCGTACGATCCTGCTGCATACATCATGGTGACAAAGCCGGAAACATTTAACACTATTCAAACTGAATGGGTGGCTTCATATCGTCGTGCTACTGCATTGAACAAGATTACCCTCAAGAACGTTCCTTCTGGAATATCCATCAATAAGGTTAAGATTACCGCTGAAGGTAAGATACTTGCTGGCGGCCGTCATTTCAACCTAACCACCGGTGAAAGCCTTGAAGTTTATGGTACCGATGCAACTATAGAAGTTCTGTACGCCACGCCTCTTTCCGGCTCCAATGTTGATGTCTGGTTCACTTCTTGGAATGTTGAGATTGCTGCAGGCGAAAAGCTCACCATCGTTGCATACACTACCGACAGTAAGAGCTACACCAAGGAAATCACCGTTCCCGAAGGCAAGACAATCAAGTTCCAGGAAGGCTACTTGAATACGCTTGGTGCTAATATGTCCGGTATTACTCCGGGGACTGTTGCAACGATTGAAGGCAACTATGTTATTCTAGCCAAGAATAATAGTACTTATTATGCTCTTAAGGGTGAAGTTTCCGGTTCCCGTATTGCTTCTGCTGATTACAGTGGAAGCACCGAAGGCTATTTTGGTGACGCTTCTCTCGTTTGGGCAATCGCCGCAACTGGCAATGGTTATACTATCAAGAATGGTAGCAACTTTATCGGTTGGACATCTGGTAACAATGCGGATCTTGTACCTGAGGCAGATTACGATGCCACTCAGTGCCTGATGGGTATTGATGACAACGGCGATGGTACATATAAGATTTATGTGGCTGCAGATGCTACACGCATCCTTGCCAGGAATACAAGTAATGCTTATTTCGCTTTCTATACTGGTTCCGGTTACAACTCACTCGTACTCGTTCCTGCCACTGTTCTAGAGCAGGTTGCCGCTCCTACCTTCGATCCTGCTGCCGGCGAAGTTAATCCCGGGACTAATGTCAACATCTCTTGCGCAACCAGTGGTGCCACAATCCACTACACAGTTGACGGAACAGAGCCCACTTCTTCGAGTGCAGCTTACAGTTCACCCATTGAGATTACTGCTACCACTACTATCAAGGCTATCGCAGTAAAGGAAGGTATGGCTGATTCTGAAGTCGCAACTGCCACTTATACTGTGGTTGGCGCTGGTAGTGTAACCCTTACTTCAAGCGATATAGAAACAGGCGACAATACTGTTCAGGGTACAAATAACAGTGTTCTTGCATATAGGCTTGGAACAAGCTCTAATGATGGTTCTTTGACTTTCCCTGCCGGCTACTCAACTATTACCTTCACTCTGGCTGGTTGGGCATCTGGAACAAGAAGCTTCACCATTACCAATGGTAAAATCAATGGATCTACTTCCCTCTCTCCTGAGGCAGGTTCTCCCTCCGGAACCATCAATGCAGGTTTCTCAAAAACTTACACAGGAACAGAATACACTATCGATGTAACAGATCCTACTAAGGCTGTTGTCTTTAGTGGTCGCCGTTGCGTCATGTGGGGCTTCACAGCGACTCCCGCAGGCCCAGCTATTAACTGGAGTCTTGAGAGCATCGCGATTACCACAGCACCTACCAAGACTGTCTATACTGCAGGTGAGAGCTTCGATCCTGCGGGAATGGTTGTGACCGGTCACTTTGTGGATGCTGATGATGCCACCAATACCAAGGATGAGGCTGTAACTGGTTACACGATTTCTCCTGACGGCGCACTTGCCACTACCAATACTCAGGTGACCATCACCTATCAGGGCAAGACCGCAACTCAGAATATCACCGTTAACGCTCCTAGCTATGTCTTCGAAACTGTTGCTGAGCTGAATGCTCTTGTGACAGCTACTTCGGCTGTGTATTCTGGTTACCTTACCAATGCTGTCGTTTCTTTCGTGCCTGCTACTAATACTGCTATTGTTAAGGATGCTACTGGCTCGGTAATGTATTACAAGAAGGATCATGGACTTAAGCAGGGCCAGACTTTCACCGGTGCTATCAGTGTGACTGCCATTAAGTATAATGGTCTCTATTCTGAGGTTACTGCATGGGATGCTTCCTTCTCTGGTTCTGGTGCGGTTGTTGCTCCGCAGAATGTTGCTCTTGCCGACCTTATCGGCCACTACGATGACTACCAAAATGCATATGTGCAGGTTGCTGGTCTTACCGTGAGCAGTATCGATGGTAAGAATATCCACGTAACAGATGGCACCAACAATTATGTTGTATATGACAATACTTCCAGTGTGTCTGTAGCAGTAGGTGAGGTTATCACTGCTATCGGCACCATTACTAAGTATCAGACCACAGAAGAAATCAAGGTTTGGAAGGAATCTGACGTTACAGTCACAGCCGCTGCTCCTAAAGCAATTACTTTCACCCAGCCTTCGGTTGGTGGATCCTTCATTGTGTCTGTCGCTGGCAGCAACATCACAAGTGGTACTACCGTCGCTTCAGGCTCGACCGTAACCCTTACCGCCACTGCTGTTTCTGGTTATACCTTCAGCGGCTGGACAGTAACGGGCGCAACAGTTGCAGATGCTTCTTCGGCAACGACGACATTCACGATGGGAACCTCCCCTGTTGTCGTGATTGCTTCGTTCTCAAATGGAAGTGCTTCTTCAAAGGTTACTTATGATTTTACCGGAAGCGATTGGTCCGTATCTAACGGATCTCTTACCAATGGAACGGTGAGTTTTACCGGAGCAGGTGATAGTTTTAAAATGAATACAGGTTACTTTATTTTAGGGAAAAGTGGTGCCTATATCAATTTCCCTGCATATGACTACCCTGTTCAGCAAATAGTCGTAACAGGAAGGTCTGGGGCATCTTCAAGTGTTAAGCAAAATATATTTGTTGGTAATACGGCTGTTAGTGCAGAAACGACAGGAGCAACTGGTACAAATACTTACAGTATTGCTTCCGATTACCAGGCTGTGGGGACTATTTATACATTAAAAGTCACCTCTGCTCATAATACTCAGATAACAAAGATTGAAGTATTCTTTTGAAGTGAATCCGGCGGCGGCGCCGGGGGCCAAACAGCCACAGTAACAACTGGTAATGCTACGAATGTAGGCGCGAGAGGGGCAACCCTCTCCGCCTCATTCAATAACATTCCAACAAATCCGGATCCGACGGCGGCGTTTTTCCGCTACGGAACGGACCCTAGTTCTTTGACATCTGAGATATACGATAACAATACGCTGCTTAATACTGCGTCTGGATCGTTCAGTGCGACACTTTCTGGCTTGTCAGAGAATACAACGTATTACTATCAGGCTGTTATGACTCTCGCCGACGGTTCTGACGTCAAGGGTGCTGTGTGTTCGTTCAAGACGGCATCTGCCAGCACTACAGTCAACCGCGCATATCTTGATTGTTACGAGATTCCATCCGTTTCCGTAAACAGTTATTCTTCTGATACCGAAACTTACGGGGATACGAAGTATCACGCATACGGTACGTCGAATTCCATGCAGAGGGTAGTTACACACACGTTTGCCTACAATGGGACAAAACGCAACTACTCTATGCTTTATGATGGCAATAAGCGTGCGGCCCTATGGGTTGCGTTTGCAATGAACACCGGAAGCTATCCATGGCTTGTTGACCGTACGGATGATTGGGAATATGATCCTGCTATTAACAGCTTATGGCAACCCGAGTTGTACTCGGGGTATGCCGAAAGCAGCACATATGACCGAGGCCATCAAGTTGCAGCGCACGATAGGGAGACTACCACGAACCAGGTTAAACAGACCACCTATTTTTCCAATATGACACCACAGCTGGGCGGTTTTAACGGAGGTGTGTGGTCGTCTCTTGAGATGGATATCCAAAAGATTGGTAACGCAACATCCGGTAGAGATACATTGTATGTAGTGACTGGGCCAATCTTTGGAAGTGGATATGGCACAACCACCGATAAAAAGGGGAGAGCCTGTGCGGTTCCTACGCACTATTACAAGTGCATTATGAGGGTAAGTTTCTCCGCTTCGGGCGTTGCTCAGTCGGCCAATGGAGCAGCATACTTACTTAAACATGAGAGTGGTGCTGCCCGTCAGGAAGTCACAATTGATTATATACAATCGCTCACAGGTTTTGATTTCTTTGCTAATGTGCCTCAGTCTCTTCAGACAGCAGCCGAGAACGAAACTCATCCAACATCGGATTTCCCTCAGAAGTCATTCTAATAATATTGCCTAATAAGCGAACTACAGCAGCCACCCGGTATTCCCGTGGTGGCTGCTGCCGTTGTATTGCGATCAGTTTGAGAGCTACTTCAACGCTTTAATCTGTTCTTCAGATAGCTTTGTATATTTAGCAATAAAACCAATGTCCACATTGTCTCTAAACATATCTCGAGCTATCTCAAGTTGTTTCTTTGTTTTGCCTTCCTCTCGTCCTTCCTCGAATCCCTTATCCTTTGCAAAAGCAATCTGGTTCCGTATGTCCCGTTCTGTAGTCATGTCGTTTAGATATTTGATTTTGTCATCAGGGGCAAAATTATGCAAATCTGCCGAGGAAAACAATAGGTCGAAGATTTCTCCATCGAATCCTGCCGGCCTGCCGTCAAGGGAGGGCAGATGATTCAGCGCGTAACCGACCTTCTCAACCAGAGAAGCATCCGGAGCGGAACTGCACTTCCCGACCTCCAGGAAGATGTAATGCAGGTCGTCAGTCATGGTCTCTCCCGTCTCCAGCTCTTTAAGGCTGTAACTGTAGAGGAAACGTTTGTCATCGGGGTGAAGGGAGAATCGCATGATCCCGATGAAATACACCGGCTTGAATGCAAATCGTTCCGCGCCCTCGCGTAGCTGTCGCTGGATGGCGAAGGTAGAATTGAATACCGCCCGGTCGAAGAAGTCGTGCTGCTCGGAGCGCTGCACTTCCACCATGAAGCGTTGTCCGTTCTCGTCGGTACATTCCACATCAACCCGGACAGATTTGCCGTCCTGATTCTGGTTAGTGCTTTCTTCGGGGGTGTAGGTGAGGCTGGCAATCCGCCGCTCGGGGATAAGAGCTTGAAGAAACAGGAGCATGAGGCGGCTGGCATTTCCGTACTCCTTGAAAGAACGTTTGAACCAGCGGTCAAGCATGATGTCGGCGTAGCGACCGGGGCCGCCATAAGAAGTGTTTTCCATAATACGATATAGTTTAGGCCTTCAGAAGCAGGCCGGACACTCTCTAATCTCTCCCTCCGGCCCGTTCATTCACATCGGTCCGGCCTGTCGCGCAAAGATGGGACAAATAATCGGGAGAGGCTTAAAGAATCGTAAAAACTTCTTAAAGAATCAGCAAAAAGATAGGCCGCCGCACGGCGACTGCGGTTTGCTGGTTTTTTGTTGTGCGGGCAAACCGCAAAAAGGCCCCGAAATGCGGTTTGGGCGCGCAGTGGGCGACCACCAAACAGCATCTGGGGGACGGGGAAAAACCGATCAGATGAGAGGTAGGTCTGATTTCTTGTGGCGCTTGCGGCTGTAGATCTTTTTGGATTTGTGCAGCGCCGTGCGGAACGAAACGGGCTTGCCGTGGGCGGCTATCTCTTCGAGCCGGGCCGCACGGCGCTGAGCCAGCACGTAGTCTGCTTCAGTAATCCGCATCGATTTCTTTTTCCTATTAGGTTTCATCACATATTTAGATGCATAAACCTCCGCAGATGTTGCTTTAGCGCCCACACTCTTTAAGTATTGAACAAACTGAGGCAAAACTCTTATTATGTACTTGTGGGTATCAAAAATGTTACCTATATTTGCAAAAACTTAAACGAATAACTATGCCAGAACTCTTTAGATTTTTCGGATTCGTTTTCTTCTTTTATAGTAGAGAACACGAACCTATTCATGTACATGTTGAAGGGAATGGTGGCGAAGCCAAGTATTCGCTAGACGAACAAAGTGGATTATTTGTTCTACAGCATACTGTTGGTATTAAAGCAAATGACCGAAAGAAAATAGAACGGATAATTCAGGATAATACTGAAATCATTAAGCAAGCTTGGAAAGTATACTTTAACGAAGATGACTAAAATCGTCAGTATTTCTTTTACGCCGGACCAGATTGTTGGCGTGACTGATGATGGCAGGGAGTTGTGTCAATCCTTGCTGTGGTATCGTCCGTTGTTGGAGGCGCCGGATGAAGTTAAGTCAGACTATAGATTCGGGGCAAGTGGAATCTTTTGGAACAAAATAGATGTTCAGATTAGTTTTGAGAGTTTTGAGTATCCAGATGCTCAACCGACTAAATTGCAGCGATTCTTTCTTACGCATCCCGAGATAAATGTCAGTGGTTTTGCCAAGCGTTTCGGGCTAAATCCATCTTTACTTCGCAGCTACATTAACGGCTTCAAAACACCATCTCCTGCGCGGGAAAAAGAGATTATATCCTATATTAATTCGCTGGGCAAGGAGTACTTAAACTACTAACTATCACCCCAGCAGCGAGGCAATGAGGACGCCGAGGTAATTGCCTGCTGCATAGCCGATTATGCCTATAGTGATGCCAGTGAGAATCACGCGGCGGTTCTTCATGGCCTCGGCAATCATTGGCACGAACAGGGGCGAATTGATCATGGCCACGGAGGTGATGACCGCCGTATCCGCATCCACTTTCAACAGCCGGCTCAGCACAATCTGCAGCAGCAGCGAGCCAAAAATCACCAGCGCTATGAACGCCAGCAGCCACACTCCCTCGCCCAGTGCCAGCCGCCGCACATCCACCATCGACGCCACCACGAGGCTGAAGACCAGCACCAGGTACATCCCGCAATCGTAACTCTTCTCCCACCGCCGCACGGCAGGAATGAACGATGCGCCGATGGAGAGCGTGGTGAGGGTGAGGATGAGCTCGATCATGTTGATCCCGCCTGTGATCAGAAACGACACGCCAAGTGCTATGCCGACGATTACTACCGACAGCCCCGCTGCTTTGAGTACGCCGCCAAAATGGGCGCGCGAGAAGATGCCGCGGTACATCTCCGACTCGCTGCGTGACATGGCTGACGAGTGTTCTGTCGGCGCGCCGTTCGAGGGCTGCTCGGGCTTGAAGGGGAGAATCTTGCGGGCGAGACGGATGCCGGCAGCAAGCAGGAAGGTTAAGTAGATGAAACTCACCAACATATCGAACGAGTTCATCATCACATACGTGGCTTCGTCCACCCCCAGCATCATCTTGATAGCAGCCAGATTTGGGGTGCCTCCGGTGTACACTCCCACGGCCATTCCGGCAACGGCAGGAGAGAGGTGCCCTCGCAGCAGGAAATACGAGCCGATGGTGGCGACGCACACAGCCACCATGCCGATAATCAGCGACTTAAGCGCTGTCTTGGCGCCCCAGCCGCGGAAGTCGCAGGCAAAGAGGATGAGGGGCAAAGCCAGGGGGATGGTGAGGCTGGAGAGGGTGTCCTGAACGGGGAAAAGGGCTTCGGCGGCACCCTCGAAGGGGTAAATCAGAAGGTTGGCCACTATGATGCCGAGGAAGTACAATATCAGAATCGCTCCCACCTTGCCGGCCGCGGCGCTCCGGCGGCACAGCCATATCACTCCCACTGGTGCCAGCAGGTAGAACAGCACCCAGATCACTATCAACACCGGACTCATACTCTATTTCAAAAACCCATAGGCAAAGATAGTAAATATTGCTATCTTTGCGCCCGATTATGAAAAGAGCCATCACACTAATACTATTCCTGGCCATTGCCATAGCAGCCGGGGCCCAGCAAACCCACGTGGACGAGATCTCCTTCGACGCCCGCGCCACATTCCATCAGCAAACCACCGCCGGAGTGTACGACTCCCATTTCCAGGGCGACTACTTCAACCTCCACATAAAGGGGCAGCTAGCCGACGGCCTGACCTTCCGCGTGCGTCAGCGTCTGAACAAAAAGATCGAAGACGCCAACCCCTTCAACGCCACCGACTTCCTCTGGCTCACCTGGCAGGCGTCGCCCAAGTGGTCCTTCACTGCAGGCAAGCAACCCATCATGGCCGGAGGCTACGAAATCGACTCCGCCCCCATCGACGTATATTACTACGGCGCATTCAGCGCAAGGCTCTATCAGTACTATGCCTTCGGCGCCTCCGCCACCTTCTCGCCCGTCGAGGGACAGGCCATCTCGGCTCAGTTCATACCCTCGCCCATATCGCCGGTCACCCAGAACGCCTACTCCTACAACCTGTACTGGAACGGTCACTTCTGGCCCTGGTGGAAGACCATCTGGAGCTACAATCTGGTAGAAGACGAGTTGCACCGCAAGATGAACTGGGTCATCCTGGGCAACAAATTCAACATGGGCAAACTGGTGGTGGACGTTGACATGATCGACCGTTTTTCCTTCGAACAGAAAGACCTTTTCAGCGACTGGTCATTCATCGTAAAGGCCATCCTGACCCTCGGCAAATGGAACATCTGCACCAAGGTGGGCTACGAACTCAACGACATAGCCAACATCGATGCTGACGGCATTTCTTACGACCTGGTGCTCCCCGCCGGCAATGACTATCTGTACGGCGGCGCCGGCTTCGAGTTCTTCCCGCTCGGCAACGACATCCTCCGCCTCCACGCTGCGTATTTCCGCGACAACCACGACAGTATCAATAACTTCGACATTGGTATCACCTGGCGGTTTACGGCGTATAAACGGAAATAGAGATCCCTCGGCTCGCTACGTTCGCTCGGGATGACATCAGTCCCCGGACCATTGACATTTTCGGAGATATTCTGTATATTTGAAAGCTAATCAACTCAACGCCCATGATACGCAGAGATTTCCTTAAAACTATCGGTGCCGTTACCGCCGGCGCCGCCCTTGGTCTTCCTGCTGCCGAAGCAGCTGCCAAAACGGCCGTAACTGCAGCCGATGCAGC
>JAEEGI010027862.1_pt1 | contig 10786 bp, 18 predicted proteins | sample 8958751 | NCBI WGS metagenome assembly JAEEGI01 (sample SAMN16246545, study PRJNA631951) | gut metagenome | biome: gut microbiome; feature: rumen; material: KS-attached | host: Bos | place: Iran: Karaj | collected 2018-10 | reverse complement strand
CTACTGGCATCAGCCGAACGGAGCGTGATGTGAGCTACTATGCCGAACGGCTGAACGTATCGCCCAAATATCTTTCTGCCACCATCAAACGTGTGACAGGACACAGTGTCACCTCATACATCGACCGTCATACCATACCTATGTTAAAAGACTATCTGAATAATGAACGCCTATCACTCACTCAGATAGCCGACCTGATGAACTTCACATCGCTCTCTTACTTCAGCCGTTACTGCACCAAGCATCTTGGCCAGTCGCCCAGCGATTACCGTATGAGTCTTCAACCGAAATAAAGTATATTTAGCAAATACAATAAAAAAGGGGCCTGCCCAAGCGGACAGATCCCTTTCATTATTGTAAGAGTGATATTTACTCTTCTACGGCTGCCTGGGCGGCGGCAAAGTTTTCCCTATTTATAAGGGATTCCAAGGGGCTTTGTAAGCTTTTTGTAAGCCAAAATTTTTTATTTCGCAAATATCACGAAATGCGTTTCCATTTTCGTTTCTCACGTCTTAATTCATAGTATATACAGGGCTATTGCAGCACAAGCTTCGGCATCAGCCAATGCGTGATGATGGTTCTGGAGATCGTAACCACAGGCGGCTGCAACAGTGTGGAGCTGATGATTGGGCAGCGAATGACCGAACTGTTGGCGGGCTGCTGCAAGGGTATCGTAGAAGTGGTAATCAGGATAGTCCATCTGATAGACCCTGAACACAGCCTTTAGACATCCTTCATCGAAGCGGGCATTATGTGCCACAAAAGGAATAGATGCTATCTGATAACGGAGGTCATCGATTGACTGCTGGTCAGAGAAGAAAACATCGGCAATCTTTTCTTCTAACTGTTGCCATACCTTCGAGAACACTGGCGCATCGTCAGTATCGCATTGGCTCAGCCCATGAACCCGCTGACACCAGTAGTTGTAGTAGTTCGGCTCTGGCTGAATAAGACTATAGAAACTGTCAGCCACCTGCCCATTACGCACCATGACCACTCCGACGGAGCAGACACTTGACGGCTGCTGATTGGCCGTCTCGAAATCTATGGCGATGAAATCGCGGATCATTTCTTCGTATATTTGACCTTCGGTCGAGTATGCTCACGCTCGGCATGGCTCAAATGAGTTTGGCTCTGCCCTCGCTTACCCGCATACTTGGCCTTGACTATCTCGTATGAGTTCCGTGTCAGTTCCTGCAGTAAGTCGTCTGGTGCAGAATTGGGGTTGATGCCAATCCAGTGCTCTGGCGATTCGTTATATGGATTGCCAATACAATCATACTCTACTTTCAAGTCTTCAATACGCTCTGGCTGGCATTTGAGCGAGATGACAGAGAAGTCGTTGCAGTCGAAGAATGAAAACATGTGTCCCATGACGTAGAACACCAATACTCCTTCGCCACTTTTGAATTTCTGGAACGGCAGTTTCTCTTCCACGTCTGCACCCAATGACAGGCAGTACTCACGATAGTCCTCTATATTCATTTTGACAGATAACCAATTAATATGATTTGGATAATGAGAATCAGCGGAAGGCCATACTTGAACTTCTTGTGCATCGTCTTATGATGCCATATCTTCATTCCAAGTAAAGCTCCGATACTTCCGCCGATAGCTGCAAGTATCAGCAAGGTAGCCTCCGATATGCGCCAGCTGCCTTTCTTGGCCTTCCACTTATCAATGCCATAGACCAGGAAGGTCACGACATTGATGACGATTAGATAATATAGTAATGCTTCTGTCATTTGTCTTCTGATAGCACTACTTCCTTGTTTTCGTATTTCTTGTCGATGATGATGATGGAAACGGGCTGGATGCTGTATGTTTGCTTCTCACCTTTCATAACATTGTAGGTATAGAGAAGTGTGTCGCCCTTTTCCTCCACTTTTATGGGATTGATTTCCGTTGCGAAGTCTGTTTCTGGCAGAACGATGGCCAGCACGAACTGCTTTGTGAAATCGATGGCTGTAGGCTTGCCATCTTCACCCATTGTCGTAGCCATGCCGAAGAGCTTGTTGAACTCTTCTTCCGAGACGATTTTGGGATACTCGGGAATCATCTGATTATTCTAGAAGAAGTAGTTCTTGGCCACCTCAAAGGGTACCTCACTACGCTCCACGTTGCCCTCTGAAGTGGGAGTGGCTGCTTGTTTGTTACCACATGCTGCCAATGCCATTATAGCAGCTAAAGCGAATATTATCTTTTTCATATCCAGTTATTATGTTTCAATACCATTATTTATGTAAACTCAATGATGGCACTCACCTCACTCTCTATAGACAGGGAAACAATGATGCCGTCAGCTATTTTGTATATAGTAGGAATCAGACAATCACCAAGTTTGGCAGCTACTCGATATTCTACCCGTAAGCCATTCACCACAAAATTCTCCGGCAACAGTTCCATCGCCATGCGGACATAGTTGGCATTGTTCAGGTGCTTATTGTAGTCGATGTCGGCACGAAGCACCTTGATAGGCTCCAGCACTTCACCTTCTGTCTTTGGCAGAATAATTCTTCGGTCTTTGTAGTTCATCTCCAGCTGTTGTTCCAGCTTCATTGATTGTATGGTTGTATCGTCAACACGTTTCAGTTTGCCTGCTACCTTGTCAACGAATGCTCCCATGCTCCATGTCTTGTAGCAAGGCTTGCCTTCTGCATCATAGATAAAGGTGTTGCGGAATCCGAACATAGGCTTCATGCCATAGACGGAGGTTGTCACCGTCAACTCTTCTTTGTAGTCGGGCACACGGATGATTTCAACCTGGCGTGTTGCCAGTAGCTGAGCCATATTCTGCTGCAAGAAGTAGTCCTTGACTTCAGGTTCGCTGTCAATCCACATCTCTGAGCAGTCCTGCATCATTTGGAGAGCGGAATAGAGTTTCAGCCGTCCTTCGCTGTCGCAGGTGCTTGTTGTTACTTTGTATTTTAAACTGTACATATTTTTTATGCAGATAAATTGGAATTTATATAATCCAGACGTTTTGTAATAGAAACACAAGAGTACTTATTTTACAGGCAACTCAACACCAGGTAAATTCTTCATAAAAGACCCACTGACCTCGCAAGCAATGCCTTCTTGGGTAAGCAGGTTGGTGAAGGCATCGATATACTTACGGTTAGAAATGACCTGATAGAAACTGATACAGAACTTGTCGCCAACGGGTATCATCTCCAGCATGAGGTGCCCCTCGGAGATGGCATGAACGGTGCTGATGTAGGCAGACAATGCTCCCCACGACAGTTGCTGACCAAAATAACTGATGTTGAATGTGGCTCGCGGACAACTGACATAACGTGAGTGCTGCAAGTTGTATTGGCACTTCTCAGCCAAGGTTGACAACGAATCGGTTTGCAGATAATCGTCTGTGATACGCTGCAACTCGGCAAGTCCGTACTCGGGCGCTACCTGCTGGCGTATCGTCTCTCGGGTCAAGGCATTCAACTCGGGTGCAGTCAACGAAGACTGCTGACGACCTATAGGCACATAAATATTCCGCACCATGTCGCGATAGGTCACGGGACATCCCACTTCGTCACGGAAATTATGCACTATGCCAGCCACCACGCCATCTGCATCTTCTGGCAGCACTTGGTACATCGTCTTCGTCATCAGCACAGTAAGAACCGAAGTTGGGCTGCCGCCCACGCGCTTGCAGTAGTCCATCAGCGATGTCTTCGGCATGTCGATCGTGAAGTAGAAGTCGCCTGCGCTTTGCGGGTTCATGTAAGCCTCCATATAGTCTGCATTCATGGAATAGCCGTCACCGCCACGATATGATTCTGGCGAGTACAGCCGACTCAGGCGGTTGATGTCAGGATAATCAGTCTCACCTTCTATCAGCGCAGAGTCAGCCATGCGTATATCGTCAGCAGGCAAGCTTACGCCAAATGCCTCTGTCACATATTCATAGAGCGCGGTCTTTATCAGTTCCACGAGACCTATGCCGCCCGTCAGCGTATGGTGAATATTAAAATAGATGTCGCGGCCCTCATAGTCGACCGACAACAGGTGACGGTTCACGGCTTCCGAACCCAATGTCTTTGTCTTTGCCTGCGTTGGCGCCACGCTGACGGGCTCACTGTTTGGCTGCAACAGATAGCCGCCGTCAGCATCCACCGTCACCTTTACGGCAAAATATGGATAGCGCCTAATGGCTCGCTGCACGGCTCCGTTCAGCACTTCCCCCTTCACGTCATCCCTCATGGTCACCCTCAGCCGGACGGGATAGCTGGGATAAGGCGGTTTACTTACTCCATACAACAAATAAGTATCTGGATCATATTTTATATGTTTCATACAATTAACTTCCGATTTATTTATCTATTATTTCAGATACTCATCATCCCTCACCAGCACCTTCTCGATCTTACCGACGTACATGGTGTGATAGTCACCCTGCGGATAACTCTGGTCGATGGTTTCCTGATAGATGATGCCACTTGGCTGGATCTCTGCGGCATAGACCTTCTTGCAGACGAGCACCAGCTTGGCTTCCTTGAAATAGACAGTGTTATCGGCATAGATGGGTGTGAGTCCTGCCTTGGCTATCTTGTCCTCGTCACGTCCTGACGTGCTGCCCAGATAGGCCATCTGCTTCTTGAACGACTTGTCCATGACACAGAGCGAGAAATAAGGCTCCTCATCGACAAACTCCTTGGTATAACGAGATTCACGAATGTAAACCACTGCCGAAGGATCGTTGTTACCCCACAGGCAACCAAGATGCCCCCATGAGGCAGTCATCGTGTTGCAGCTGTTCTCGTCACCAGCCGTTATCAGCATCCATTCACCGCCAATGAGGTTGAACGGATTAAACTTCATGTCTTTGTAGTTGATCTCTTTCATCTTCTTATTTGATTTCAAAAAATGTATTTAGATTTTCTCCATCTCGCTTGCTACACGAGCCTCACAGTCCCTCATGGCATCAAGGGTCTTTTGCAGCACTTCATCCAATGGCCATCCCAGCATTTCTGCTCCCTGTTCAATGACCTCACGAGAACAGCCTGCGGCAAACCCCTTTGACTTGTACTTCTTCTTGAGCGACTTCAGTTCCATGTCCTGAACGCTCTTCGACGGGCGCATCAGGGCGGCAGCCCAAATGAGTCCGGTAAGTTCATCGGTAGCGAAGAGCACTTTTTCCATCAGGTGTTCTGGCTTCACATCTACGGTTATGCCATAGCCGTGGCTACAGATGGCATGGATCATTTCTTCGCCAACGCCACCTTCACGCAACAGTTCCGGGGCTTTGATACAATGCTCCTCGGGATATAGTTCAAAGTCAATGTCATGCAGCAGCCCGACCATTCCCCAGAAGTCCACTTCACTGGCGAACCCAAGATGCTCGGCATACCAGCGCATGACACCTTCCACCGTCAGCGCATGCTGAAGGTGAAACGGGTCTTTATTGTACTTTCTCAGCAGCTCCCAGGCTGCCTCTCTTGTGATGATACTTTCCATAATCCTCTATTTCGTTATATCCTTTTTTTTCGTATATTTCGCCTTGACTACCTTGTATGAGTTTCGAGTCAGTTCCTTCAGCAGATCATCAGGGGCTGTCGTTGGATTAATGCCTATCCAGTGTTTGGGTGATTCGTTGTACGGGTTCCCGATACACTCATACTGTGCCTTAAGATCTTCAATGCGTTCTGGCTGACATTTCAGCGAGATAACGGAGAAATCATTGCAATCGAAGAATGAGAACATGTGGCCCATGACATAGAACACCAATACGCCTTCGCCACTCTTAAACTTCTGGAAAGGCAGTTTCTCTTCAATGTCTTCGCCTAATGATAGGCAGTAGTTGCGATAGTCTTCTATGTTCAAGGTCTTACCTTTATCATATTTTATTTGATGTAGATATTTCTATAACATGTTTTCTAGTCGTTCGACTGCTTGTGTAATATCTTCTCCAAACCGCTTGTGGTTTCTGAGGAAATCAATCCTGCCGTCGGATATGGTCTCATAGAGTTCCTGGTTCATATCGTCCACGTAGCTGTCAATGGCCAACTCGATGTCATCCTTCTGCCAGTCGAGGGTAGAATGGATATAGACGTTCCGCTTCTGATGTAGGAAACTATATGCGGTCTCTATGCTGTCCTTGGTAATCATTGGTCGTAGCCGATGGGCCTGAACTGTTTCTGTTGCTCACTCCAGACAAAGCCTCTCTTGTAGAGGTAGTCCTTTATCTGCTTTGGATCTCTGCTGAAGGCATAGCACAGTGCTTCAAGCGTGTCAAACTCCTCGTCACGAAGGAGCATGTTCACACTCGAAACCAATATGGCTGGATCTTTGGGCAGATAATCCATATTTACTTGCGGAACGATGGAACAACTTACACTGGTTTCTCTTCGTGATAATACGCATATGTTAATCCGTACTTCTCATGGAGCTGTCGGAGGGTACCGTCAACCTTCATTGTAGCAATGACGGCGTTGACAAGTGTGAGGAGATCCTCCTGTCCCTTCTGCATGAGGATACCAATCTCTCCGTGAGTAAAAGGGGCGTTCAATAGTGGAGCGGCAAGTCGGGTGTCAGTCTTCACATAATAGGGAGCCTCTGTTATCTCCGTTATCATCACGTCGGCTGCACCTTCAGCAACAAGTGTAGGTATTTCCTCGTTCTTCTGGTGAACGACTATGTTAGCGTGAGTCAGGTTCTCATTAGCAAACTTCTCATTCAATCCCCCAGGATTCACCATAACTGTCACTTCGGGCTTGTCAATGTCGGTCAGCGACTTGTAGCGGTCTGCCTCCGAAGCCCTGCAAAGGATGGTCTTGCCGTTAGCCAGATAGCCGTCACTCATCAGCATCGTTTCCTTTCGGGTGTCGGTAATCGTGATGCCACCAATGGCGAGGTCAAAAGTCTGTGGTTCTGCCTGAACATCGGCAGTCAGCGTAGGCCATGAGGTCTTTTTGAACTCTATGCTAACACCTAGCCTTTTCGCGATCTCGTTTGCAACCTCAATTCCAAAGCCCCAGTAAGTCCCATCGGGTTCGCAGAAGGATAGCGGCCTGTAGTCACCCGTAGTACCAAAGAGGATTGTACCACGTTCAAGGATTTCCGCAACTTTCCCTTCAACGGGAATGTCTGTATAGGTAGAAAGGATGGAAATGGAGTATTGGCCGTTCTCCTTTCCGAACTGGATAGCACCTTGCAGGTCATTCTTCGGGAAAAGCTTTGTACTGTCGAAATAGTAAAGGCCATCCTCGCGGTTAAGCCAACCGCCTACATATCCTTCATGCTGCAAGGCATGGCTCACAACCTTGTCAAGCTGGTCACGCGAATGGCTGTTCTGAGTAGCTGCATAACTGACGGCTATCCCTTCAGTCGGCTCCGTCATCGTGCGGATGTCAAGCGTGAATCCGCCGGGGTGGGCCTGACTGAAAGTCCAAACTTTATCAGCAATATCTGTGATGCTGCTTTGCTCAGTTGCATTGTCCTCATTTGAAGAGCATGAGGCAAAACTGGCCGTTCCGCAAATGGTCAGAACTGCTATCAGAAACCAGGTCTTTAATCTTTCCAATCTTATCATCGTTTCTATTCCGTATTTAAAATCCGCTGCAAAATTACTCAATTTTCATCAGAAAAAAGTAGTGAGGACTATCTTTTAAATGGTGAGCACCAGTTTTCTTGCCAAAATAACAATTCTTCACTTCTGAATTGAATGTTTTTCCCTATTTTTGTGTAATTTTGTCAGCAAAATCAAGATAGAAAGATGAAAGATTTGATTAAGAGAGAGCAAAACGAGCCTGCTCGTTCTGCCGAACGTGAAAATCTTGGCACGCAGTGCAAAGTAAAGATTCAAACAATGCTTGGTGACATCGTGGTTCGCCTATATGACGAGACTCCCATCCATCGTGACAACTTCCTCAAACTGGCAAAGGAGGGCTACTATGATGGTACGCTCTTCCATAGGGTCATTAAGGACTTTATGATACAGGGTGGAGATCCGGATTCAAAGGGCGCACCTGCTGGAAAGATGCTTGGCGTGGGAGATCCTGGCTATACCCTTGAAGCTGAGATCAAGGACGGACTTTTCCATAAACGTGGTGCATTGGCCGCTGCAAGGCTAGGTGACGAGGTGAATCCAGAGCGTCGTAGTAGCGGGTCTCAGTTCTATATTGTCTGGGGAGATGTCTACAACGAAGGACAGCTTCGCCAGTTCTCCAAGCAACTGAGGATGCAGAAAGTGCAGGATGCCTTTAATGCACTTGCTGCCGAGCATCGTGCGGAAATCATGCAGATGCGCCGTGACAGGAATCGTGCCGGGCTACAGGAATTGCAAGACAAACTGGCTGCGGAAGCTGAGAACAAGGTAGGAAAGTCTGGCTTGACCGATGATCAGTTGAAGATTTATTCTACTGTTGGTGGCACTCCCCATCTCGATGGCCAATATACTGTATTCGGAGAGGTTGAGGAAGGCCTTGATGTGGTTGAAATGATACAAAGCACTGCTACTGGACGCGCTGATAGGCCTGTAGATGACATTGAAATGAGAATGGTTGTCATTGAATGATAGTATGATAGAAGTAGGTTCACGCCTCGCAGCTTTCAATCTGCAAAGATACGAAAAAGAAATAATCCAAACAAATATAACCTATGCCTTCCATTCCGGACATTCGCAAATCCGCTACCGAGGTGTTTGATAGAATTGATGCTGCAAGTGATGCTAACGTCGAACCTCAATTGAAAGTGTAGAGGTTGCTGTCAAATTCCCTTTGCTTTTCCAGTTCCTCTAGCATCAGTCGCGCAGTTCCGCGCAGTGTTGCAGTGTTGCAGTTGTTTTCCCAATAGCAGTAAATATCAAAGAATAATTTTATATTTATATATATATAAATATATATATAAATATAAGTATAAATAGGGGTAAAATACGGCTTTATTATGGACTGCAACGCTGCAACGCGCAACGTGCCGCCTTGGTTCTGTGGGGGAGGGGTGTCGGGAATACCTGCTGCCGTTCGTCGGGATGCCTGCTGTCGTTTGTCGGGATGCCTGGAACGAGGCGTGCTGATGCCTTGCACTATATAAGAGTAGGCGTTGGAACGAAGCAAAGGAGGCATCGGAACAAGGTGTGGAAGGCACTTTAATAAATTGAAAATTGAAAAATCTTGCGTCCCGTTCTTAAGACTCGCTGACGCTCGAATAAGCGGCAAAGCTCTCAGCGCAGAAAATCCGTTACTCTATGCGCAGAAAATCTGTGAGATCTGTGAAATCATCAAGCCCAGCATACCATGCGAAAAGTCCCCTAAAAACCGTGCGATAAGTCCGAAAAAATACCGTGCGATAAGCCCAGTATGCCGTGCGATGAGTTCAGAAGATGGATGCAACCAATGAATACAGGTAACTTCCGAAACTGACGAGTGCCCATATCATGAGCGCTATGAGCAGCAGCAGGATGATGAGGACGGCAACCGACTGCCAGGCCCGCTGGTTCACTTGCCTGATGACGGCTTCGTCGCCGTCAACGAAACCCTGTATCATCTGCATGTTCTGGATGTTGGCACGGTGGAAGATGTCGATGATGTCGCCGACAAAGAAGGGTATCATGCCCAGCAGTATATCGCGCAGGGCATTGTTGATGACAGCCAGTGTCAAGGGAATACTCTTGATAACCCTCGATGAGAAATAGACGAACGGCACGACGCAGATCAAGGCTATAGCATCACCCCAGCCAGGGATGATGCCAATGAGCGCATCCAGGTAGTAACGGTCCATGTAGCGCGACAGCCCCTGCATCGTCTGATAGGCCTTGTTGTCCATCAGCCGCTTGCGCCGTTGAAGTCGTTTTTCGTCCTTCATGTCTGATTATGAAAGTTCTTGCGTCCCTTCGGTAGCAAGCGGCTAGCCGATTACTTTTCCAAAAGGTGAAAGAGCCAGTTTTGCCAGTCGGAAGTGCATCTTTCCGAACGGGATGCCAATGATGGTGATGCAGAATATGAGGCCGTAGAAGATGTGGGTGAACCATATCCAGATGCCGCCAACGAAGAACCACAGCACATTCATGAAGATGCTCAGACAGCCTGGCTGTGACTCCCGCCACTTCACTTTCGTGCCGAACGGCCAGATGGCCAACATACCCAGTTTCAGGCTCTGCAAGCCGAAGGGGATGCCGATGATGGTGATCATCAGTATCAGACCTGCGATGAAATACTCCAAGGCTATGTGCAAGCCTCCGAATACGACCCAGATGATGTTTCCTAACGTCTTCATGGATCTGATTTAGATGACAACTGCCGTTCCGCTGGTGGCTACCATGAGCATTGAGCCATTGGCTCCGACAGTCTCATAGTCGATGTCGATGCCTACGATGGCGTTGGCTCCAAGAGCCTGAGCACGCTGCATCATCTCCTGCATGGAGGTGTCCTTGGCTTCGGAAAGCACCTTCTCGTAAGCGCCTGCACGGCCTCCTACGATGTCGCGGATGCCGGCAAAGAGGTCCTTAAACATGTTGGCACCAATAATGGTTTCACCTGTCACAATACCCTTGTATTCGCGGATGGTGTGACCTTCAATCTGTGGGGTTGTTGAGAGTATCATAATCGTTATCTTTTAAAAGTTTCTATCTGTTAGACGTTAGAGTGAGGCAAAAAGTTCTTGCTTAGGCAAGCGGCATAGCCGAGCGGCACTCAGATTTCAATAGTTTCTCCTTCCCTGTTGATTTCCCAGAAAGGAATATTCTTCTCATCAGTAAATTCCTTCATACGCCAAGAGGATTGAGCTCCGCTCTTCCTCTCTCGCGACTCGGCATAGTTCGAACAAGTTCGGCTCTGCTCTCGCTGCT
>JAEEGI010027859.1_pt1 | contig 10787 bp, 5 predicted proteins | sample 8958751 | NCBI WGS metagenome assembly JAEEGI01 (sample SAMN16246545, study PRJNA631951) | gut metagenome | biome: gut microbiome; feature: rumen; material: KS-attached | host: Bos | place: Iran: Karaj | collected 2018-10 | reverse complement strand
GTTAATATCGGCTCGACAAAAACGGGTATCAATATGGACGCCGTAAAGCTCATGGGCGAAATCGTGCTTGAAAGCGCGATAAAGACAAAGGACAAGGGACTTGTAGGTCCGTCGAAGCTCGTTGTGTTCTGCAACGCACCCGAGGACAATCCCTTTATGGCGGGCGCCTTCCACGGCGCAGGCGAACCCGACTGCGTTATAAACGTCGGCGTTTCGGGCCCCGGTGTTGTACGCGCGGCGCTTACCAAAATTCCCGACGCCGATATCACCGAGGTTGCCGATACAGTCAAGAAAACCGCGTTCAAAATCACGCGCGTCGGTCAGCTCGTTGCTTCGGTTGCATCCGAGCGGCTCGGCGTACCCTTCGGCATAGTTGACCTTTCGCTCGCACCGACTCCCGCGGTCGGCGACTCGGTTGCGCATATACTCGAGGAAATGGGTCTTGAACAGTGCGGCGCCTGCGGCACAACGGCATGCCTTGCGCTTCTCAACGACGCCGTTAAAAAGGGCGGCGTAATGGCTTCGTCGCACGTCGGCGGACTTTCGGGCGCATTCATTCCCGTCAGCGAGGACGCAGGTATGATTGACGCGGCGAGAAGCGGCTCGCTCCTCATTGAAAAGCTTGAGGCTATGACGGCGGTCTGCTCGGTCGGACTTGATATGATAGCAATTCCCGGCGACACGCCTGCCGAGGTTATATCGGCTATAATTGCCGACGAGGCTGCAATCGGTATGGTCAACTCAAAGACCACGGCGGTCAGGGTTATTCCCGCCATCGGCAAAAAGGACGGCGAGGAAATCAATTTCGGCGGTCTGTTCGGAGTTTCGCCGATAATGAAGGTAAACACGTACTCACCCGCGAAGTTCATCAACCGCGGCGGACGCATTCCCGCTCCGCTCCAGAGCCTTAAAAACTGAAATCATAAACACAGAAACAGACCTGAAAACTCAGGTCTGTTTTCTTTTTGTGCAAAATAAATAAAATAGTATAATTTTATATATAAAACATTTATAAATAGGACTACGTAATTTTTGCAAAAAAATGTGGCATAAAAAATCGTTTTCTGTTATAATGTATGCGGTTAAAAATGTCCGTTCATATTTTTCGGACAACCACTAAATACGTTTATTATTTTTTGGAGGTATTATTTATGGCACACAAGTATGTTTACCTCTTCTCAGAGGGTAACGCAAACATGCGTGAGCTTCTCGGCGGTAAGGGCGCTAACCTTGCGGAAATGACCAACATCGGTCTCCCCGTTCCTCAGGGCTTCACCATCTCTACCGAGGCTTGCACAAAGTACTATGAAGACGGCAGAAGAATCAATGACGAGATCATGGCCGAAATCGACGAGTACATCGTTAAGATGGAAGAAATCACCGGCAAGAAGTTCGGCGATAAGGAAAATCCGCTTCTCGTTTCAGTTCGTTCGGGCGCACGTGCATCAATGCCCGGTATGATGGATACAATCCTTAACCTCGGTCTTAACGAGGACGTTGTTGCAGTTATGGCTGAGAAGTCAAACAATCCCCGTTGTGCTTGGGACTGCTACAGAAGATTTATTCAGATGTATTCCGACGTTGTTATGGAAGTCGGTAAGAAATATTTCGAGCAGCTCATCGACGAGATGAAGGAAGCTCGCGGCGTTAAGCAGGACGTTGAGCTTACCGCTGATGACCTCAAGGAGCTTGCAGGTCAGTTCAAGAACGAGTACAAAAACAAGATCGGTACCGATTTCCCGACCGATCCCAAGGTTCAGCTCAAGGGCGCTATCGAGGCTGTTTTCCGTTCATGGGACAACCCGAGAGCAAACGTTTACCGTCGTGACAACGATATCCCCTATTCATGGGGTACAGCCGTCAACGTACAGATGATGGCTTTCGGTAACATGGGCGATGACTGCGGCACGGGCGTTGCTTTCACAAGAGACCCCGCTACCGGCGAAAAGAAGCTCATGGGCGAATTCCTTACAAACGCACAGGGCGAGGACGTTGTTGCAGGCGTTCGTACTCCCATGCCGATTGAGGAAATGGCTGAGAAGTTCCCGCAGGCATACGCAGACTTCATTAAGGTTTGCGGCATCCTCGAGGAGCATTACCACGATATGCAGGATATGGAGTTCACCGTTGAAAAGGGCAAGCTCTATATGCTTCAGTGCCGTAACGGCAAGAGAACAGCTCCCGCAGCTCTCCAGATCGCATGCGACCTCGTTGACGAGGGCATGAAGACTGAGAAGGAAGCAGTTCTCATGATAGACCCGAGAAACCTCGACACACTTCTTCACCCGCAGTTCGACGCAAAAGAGCTTAAGGCTGCTACTCCTATGGGCAAGGGCCTCGGCGCTTCACCCGGCGCAGCTTGCGGTAAGATCGTTTTCACCGCTGACGACGCTGCAGCGTGGAACGAGAGAGGCGAGAAGGTTGTTCTCGTTCGTCTTGAAACTTCACCCGAAGACATTACCGGTATGAAGGCTGCTCAGGGCATCCTTACGGTAAGAGGCGGTATGACCTCTCACGCAGCTGTTGTTGCAAGAGGTATGGGTACCTGCTGCGTATCGGGCTGCGGCGATATCATTATGGACGAAGCCAACAAGAAGTTCGAGCTCGGCGGCAAGACCTTCGTTGAGGGCGACTACATTTCAATCGACGGTTCAACCGGTAACATCTATGACGGCATCATCCCGACAGTTGAAGCTTCCGTAACAGGTAACTTCGGCAGAGTTATGGAATGGGCTGACAAGTACAGAAAGCTTAAGGTACGCACCAATGCCGACACACCCACAGACGCTAAGAAGGCTCGTGAGCTCGGCGCTGAGGGTATCGGTCTTTGCCGTACAGAGCACATGTTCTTCGAGGCTGACAGAATCGCAGCATTCAGAGAGATGATCTGCGCTGACACAGTTGAGGAGAGAGAGGCTGCTCTTGACAAGATTATGCCTTATCAGCAGGGCGACTTTGAGGCTCTTTATGAGGCTCTTGAGGGCTGCCCCGTAACAATCAGATTCCTTGATCCTCCGCTTCACGAGTTCGTTCCTACCGAGGAAGCCGACATTGAAGCACTTGCAAAGGCTCAGAACAAGAGCGTTGCCGACATCAAGAACATCATCGCTTCACTCCACGAGTTCAACCCCATGATGGGTCACCGTGGCTGCCGTCTTACGGTAACATATCCCGAAATCGCCAAGATGCAGACAAAGGCTGTTATCCGCGCCGCTATCAACGTTAAGAAGAATCATCCCGACTGGAACATCGTTCCCGAGATTATGATTCCTCTCGTAGGCGAGGTTAAGGAGCTTAAGTTCGTCAAGGACGTAGTTGTTGCTACAGCTGACGCTGAAATCGCAGCTGCAGGCGCAGACCTCAAGTATGAGGTTGGTACCATGATCGAGATCCCGAGAGCAGCTCTTACTGCTGACGAGATTGCCAAGGAAGCTGAGTTCTTCTGCTTCGGTACAAACGACCTTACCCAGATGACTTACGGCTTCAGCCGTGACGACGCGGGCAAGTTCCTCGGCGCTTACTATGACAACAAGATCTTTGAGAACGATCCGTTCGCAAAGCTCGACCAGGTTGGCGTTGGCAAGCTTATGAAGATGGCTGTTACCCTCGGTAAGCAGGTTCGTCCCGAAATGCACTGCGGTATCTGCGGCGAGCACGGCGGCGACCCCGTTTCCGTTGAGTTCTGCCACGAGATCGGCCTTGACTACGTTTCCTGCTCACCCTTCCGTGTTCCGATTGCACGTCTTGCAGCAGCACAGGCTGCAATCAAAGATGAGAAATAATTCAAATTGAATTAACCTATTAAAAAGAGGATGGCGCAAGCCATCCTCTTTTGTTTATGCTGTTTTCGTTAATTCTCAGCCGTGAAGCAGACGTGAGTGTTTTCGGCAGGTGTCAGCCTGAATACCGCGAAGCCGTTTTGTGCTTCGGCAAGTGTTATACCGTCGGTTTGAGTAAAGCTGTTGTTCTGACCGATAATCTGTCCGTTAAGCTTAACTGTTTGCCCGTCTTTGTACGGCAGATAAATGAGCGCCGTTGCGCCTTTGGGCAAATGTGCGTCAAGTGTGAACGAGCTGTCGGTTTTGGTTTCGGTTACGCTTATGTAGCCTTTGACCGACGGAACGACGCACTTAATGGTATCGTTTTCGCTGAAAGCGGGTTTGATTATGTATTCACCGTAGCCCGCAGCCGTCGGACGGATACCCGCAAAGTATTTGCTCATTATGACCAGCGGTCCTCCGGACCACGCGTGATTGCTTGTGCCTTTACTCTTTTTCCAATGCTCCCAGAGCGTTGAATAGTCCTCGCTTATCATAGCGTCGTACCGTTCGAGCATTCTGCTTTTTGCAAGTTCGGGTCTGCCCATACGGCAGAGAGCCTCAAGCACATAGTATTCCATGTACGGGCTTGAATTCTTAACCTCTGTCAGTACGTCGGCAATTACGCCGTATTTGTCCTCACCCGCAATGCCCGAAATGACAGCCAGCGCATTTGCCCTGTCGTCGGGCTTTTTCACGTCTTCGCTTTTGTAACCGTTTTCGGTCCAGAGCGATTCGTAGCCGAGTGCTATTTCGCGCATTTTTTCGGTAAAGCCGTCGCAGTTCTTTCCGAGCACCTGTGCCATATTGCATATTGTCGAAAGCGCATAGTAATACCACGCATTTTCGATTGCGGGTGTGTCCTCACGCTTGCCCCAGTCCATCCAGTCCCACGAGCCTTCGCGGTGTACGACAAGGTGATTTTCACCTATACTCCAGAGATTGACATAATTGACGGCGGCGTCATAAACAGTGCCGAGGAAATCCCTGTCGCCGGTGTATAAATAATAGGTCCAGAAGCCGCATATTCCCGCAAGCTGCTGCACGGGAAGCTCATGCAGAGCTTTATCCGTCGGTACAACCGTCTGCAATACGTTTGTAGCGGGGTCAATATGGCCGAGCATACAGGCAACTCCCTTCTGATAAAGCAGATAAGAGCTCGCATCCAGCGCATACATTGACATTGCCATTTCATTGGTAACGTCGCCCCACCACTGCGCTCTTTCCCTGTCGGGACAGTCCATAAAGTTGTCGCGCATGGTGACGTAGAGGGTACACAGAGACTTCTGCCACAGCGTGTTAAGCCGTTCGTCCGAGCATTCGTATATACCCGAAAACTCAGTGTCATAACCCGTTTCTCTGTATTTCAGTTCAAGTACTTTTACGCCCGAGGGTATCACATAGGTAATGTGCTCGCCGTTAAACCAGCCGAGCGCCTCAAACTCCTGCTCGCCTTCACGTGTGATATATGTGTCGTTGACGGAGCCTAACCATGTGTTTTCGGTTATAATACGGATTTTCCTGCCCGAAGGCGCTTCTACTTTAAGATAAGGCGTACACTGCGCATTATACGGAATATTGAGTGTTATTTTCTTTTCCGAATCAAACGTAACGCCCCTGTATTGTGCCGAGTTTTCATAGTCCTTCAGCCCGTAATCCTTCAAAAGCGGAATACCTCTCGGGAAGAGCTTTCCCCACGGTGCGCAACCGCCCGTTCCGTATTCGGTCGCATTTTCCCAGGCGGAATCGTCAAAATCGGGCGACAGCCAGTCGCCGACTTCCCTGCCTGCGTCGTAGTTGATATTGAATTCTGGCAGACGGTAATTCGGCTGAGAGCCGAGGGCAGCGTTACGGTAAGCGCTGTTGCGGCACACCTTCCAGCTGCTGTCGGAAAGTATGCTCCCCGCTTCGAAGATAAAGCCCGCCTTACCGCTCGAGGTATAGGAATAGTTTTTATCCTTACCCCAGAACCAGACAAGCGCGCAGATTACGTTTTTGCCCTGCTTAAGATAAGGCGCTGTTTCAACGCTGTCATAATAGCTGTCATCGGCGGTCGGTCCTCTTTTAACCGCGCCTTCAAAAACAACGGTTTCGCCGTTGATGTAAAGCCAGTATTTTGAATCTGCCGAAATATATGCCGTCAGCGTTTCGGGAACTTCGGAAAGCTCAACCGTCTTTCGCAGGCACATCCACACGTTTTCCTCGCTGCCGTCCGAGGAATCCCAGATATAATTCGCCTTCCAGTCGGGCTTCGGCGTTGTGTCAATCTGAGTATATGGCGCCAAAGTCTCGGGCAGAGTGTATTCATTTTTGAAATAAGTCTTGTTTACTTCGCCGCCTGCCAGCGACGAAAAGAATGAAGCAACAGCCATAATAAAGGAAATAATCCTGTTCACTCCCCTCACCTCATTAATGAAGAATTATTGTTATATTCTTTAATTCTGCGAGCCGAAATACTCCTTCGCTTCCTCGTCGCAGCTGTAGAAGCGCTGCTGAAGCTTTTCGTGCTCGGCGGTCTTTTTGATAATACCCTTTACGAGCGTATCAACCTCGCCGCCCTCGGTATAGTCGGCGGCAACAAAATACTTGATACGGTTGTCCTTTATCATACGGTAAACCTTCGACTTGTCGCCCGTGTCGGGGTTATATACGCCGACGGAATAACCTCCGTAGGTGTTGACAAGCTTCATACACGGCACGTCGGTATCGCTGTCGCCGATATAGACGATATTGCGGAAGGGAATCCTTATCTCCGACGGCTTATAGAACTTGTTGACCGTCTTGTCGTTGACGTCGAGTGTCCCCTTTTCGATTCTGAATAGGAACTGCGTCTTGTTTGTGTAGTTGACCGCCTGAGCGGGCCACTCGGCAACGCCCTTTTCATTGTAGTAAAAGGAGCTTGCGTAAATCTTTTTGAAATACTTTGCGATAGGCGTGCCCTCAATCATTTCCTTGAGTCCCGACGAAATGATATAGTGCTCAATTTCAACGCCGTTTTCCTCGCCGTACTTGTTGACACGCTCAAACCAGTCCTCGACGCCGGGATAAAGCTCAACCTTCGAACCGTACTCGGCAAGGGCCTTGCGGTTAAAAACGAGCTGGCCCTCGGCTTCCTTTTTCATCATAAACATATATGCGAGGTTTTCGTCCATCCCGTTTTCCTGCGCCAATTCGTTTGACTTCTTCCAGAAATCGGCGGCAACGTCATAGCCGACCGACTGAATATAGCCCTGCGCCTGCATTTCGTCGGGCGAGAGAGTGCGGTCAAAGTCGTAGCAAATAGCGAGTATGGGTTTTTTGTTCAATCTTGAGGACATATTATCACCCTGTCTTTTTAATATAGAATAATTATACAGCAAATGAGGCTATTAAGCAACAGAAAAACCGCCCCGAAAAGGGCTGTGGAAGAAAGCTGAAAGGAATTGCGCTATATTCTTAGATAAGTACACTTATTGGGACTATTAATATTTAATTGATTTTGACAAGCATTAGTCAACATGTTATTATATTTAAAAATGAAAATGGAGAGTGGTTTGATGTCAAAGCTATTTAGTGCTAATAGCTATATTGTTGACGGTGAAGTTTGTTGCACACGATACGATTGGGAATACAGAGTTGGCGTAGAAACCTTCACAAACACAAAAGGTATACTTAGTCTTTCAAAGTTAGGTTTATGGTTTGAAGCCGAAAATGGAAAGTCATACCATTTTGAGTATTTTCCTTTCACCAAATTGTTATTTCAAAGCGAACAAGAAAGAGATGACGCACTTCCTAGTTATCTGAGGAGTAATTCTTTAAAGAAGAGTTATAATCCATATAATTACACCCTTACTCCAGAAGATGGTTTTTGTCCAATTGATCAAAGAACGGATAGATTTGATATAAAAAGTGCAAATACCCTTCATCTTAAAGATTTGTTACCAGAACAAATCAATCAAATAAAGGAATACTGCAATTTAATAAATCAAGAAATTGAATCTGATTACAAACAAAAACTAAAAGTTGAATCAGATATTATTAGTTTTATTAAAAGAAAACACAACAATGAAATCATCTCTTTTATTGAACAGTTTACAAGTGATTTATTCCTTAATTTAAAGTATTACATTATTATTCAAAATTTTTTTGTATGGAACGATATATTTGAAAGAGAAAATGACGATATTCCTCGGAGAGAATTCTCGTTAAGAAGTAAGCCAGAACGCACCCAAAAGATTACAGATATTAAAACTGTTGGAAGATTTGACTCTGAATTGGGCTATATAGAAGATATACATATTCCAGATTACGATTTTCAATATTGCGATGAGTTTGTATTCAACAATTTCCAAAAACTTGTTTCCTATTTTACTCAAGAAATAACAGAAAAAGCTGAAGCATGTAATTTTAAAATAAGTAATGTATACATAGTTTGGCAAGCATTAATTGATACAGTGATTGATTATTATCACGACTATTGTATAACTACACTAGGCTTCAATGACTTTGATGGTGGTTTTGATAAAATGATTGAGTATATGTCAACTCATGAGCTCACTAATCCTACAAGCATGATGGCTGCAACATACTATACAATCAAAGAAGACTCTCTTGATGACTCGATTTCCAATGTTTATGAGCGAGTTTTAGATGAATTAAACAATTGTAAACGTAGAAAGGCTCAAAATGATTTTGCCAATTCTTTAAAAAATCCAACACCAAGCATCAAGAAAACAACTATCTTTGACATTGATTTAATGACAGGGTTAGAGTTTGAACAATTTATCGCTAAACTGTTTGAGAAAAAAGGATATACCGTCGAGGTAACTAAAGCGTCAGGCGACCAGGGAATAGATGTCATTGCCGAAAAAGGCGGAACAAAAATCGGTATTCAAGCAAAGTGTTATTCCGGTACGGTTGGAAATTCGGCGGTTCAGGAAGCTGTTGCAGGAAAGCAGTTTTATCGCTGTGATAAAGCAATGGTTATTACAAACAATTATTTCACTCCGTCTGCAACAGAACTCGCCGCAGCCAATGATGTTATTCTTTGGAATAGGGATACTTTGAATGAAAATTTGGTGTAATTCTTAACACTGAGAAAAAGTCACGGGTTTTCCCGTGACTTTTTTATAATTCTTTTTGAAATGTATAGCACTTTCACAATCTCGGGTGTATAATTAAGGCAACGTTAAAACTTTATATTCCGTCTAACAAAGACTAATAATATTTAAGTTTAAACGTTAGTACTGATTTGAAAGGAGGCGAAAAAGGATTAAGTATCTTTATTATTATTTAAATTTGGATTCATCAAACAATCCAAATCACAACCATGAAGTGCATTCTGAAGGTTGCCCTTGGTTGCCTTCACCGGAAAAAAGAATATGTTTAGGATTATTTTCTAACTGTCACGCCGCCATTAAAACGGCAAAAGCGTTATTTCCGGATTCTGACGGCTGTTGTACATGCTGTAACAGTTGTCATGAAGAATAAAGCATGTCAAGTTTTCTTGACATAAAAGGGACTGCTTTCGCAGTCCCTTTAATAATATCTTATTCCCTCAGCTGTTATTACAGTCTTTCCAGATAATCAAGCACTTCGACAACCTCGCCGTCCTTGACGTAAACGCGGGGTACGCGCATATTGATATCGCAGCAAAGCTCGTAATTGAATCTGCCCGAAAGACCGGAAAGCTCCTCAACGCTCAGGTCGAAGTTTCCGTCCTTGCCGAACAGCGTTACGGTATCGCCCTGCCTGACGTCGAGATCGGTCACGTCAACCATAAACTGGTCCATACAAACCCTGCCTATGATATTTGCAAACTGACCGTTTATTATTACCCTGCCCCTGTTCGAAAGGCTGCGCGGGTAGCCGTCGCCGTAGCCTATGGAAACGGTCGCGACGGTCATATCGTCCTTTGCGACAAAGGTGCTGCCGTAGCTGACGGTAAAGCCCTTGTGAACGTTTTTGACGTACGACACGCTGCTCTTAAGCTGCATAACGGGCGTAAGCGGGAAGTCGGTATCGACCTCCTCGGACGGAAACAGTCCGTAGCCCATGATGCCAATGCGCACCATATCGAGAAAATCGCAGTCCTCGTCGATAATCGAGGCGCTGTTGTCCATGTGGCGGATGCCAACGTCAACGCCCTGCGCCTTGAGCTGGTCGAGGAAATCGAGAAACAGCTTCTTCTGACGGTTTGACGAGGTCTTGTCACGGAAATCGGCGCACGCGAAATGCGTGAAAATGCCATCTATCTTGACATTTGAAAGCTTGCTGATTTTCTTAATCTCTTCAATGCTGTCCTTGTTCGGCAGGAAGCCTATACGGCCCATGCCCGTATCGACCTTTATATGAATCTTAACCGTTTTGTTGAGCCACTTTGCCTTTTCGTTGAGCGCAACGGCGTTATCGTATGAGAAAACAGCGTGCATAAGCTCGTTATCTATAAGGCGTTCGTATTCCTCGGGGAAAACGTAACCGAGTATGAGTATCGGACTTTTAATACCGTGCTTTCTTAAAAGAACGCCCTCGTCAACGCTCGCAACGCCGAAATAATCGACGCCCAGCTCCTCAAGCTCCCTTGCGACGGGAACGGCACCGTGGCCGTAAGCGTCGGTCTTGACTATCGACATAATCTTTACGTCGGGTCCGACCTTGTCGATAACAGCCTGAGCATTGGCACGAAGCGCGTCCAGATCAATTACGGCATAAGCCCTTTTGGGAAACATAATACCACTTCCAAAAACATTATATTAGAATTATAATCCAATTCCGCCTTAATGTAAAGTTGAAATATAATATTTTACGCCGATGTGTTCAATAATATGACAAAAAGTGCGATTTCTTGTGTAAAGGCAATCAGCTTTACAGTAAAATGCTTTTTTATATAAAATTCTTGCAGTTTTCGGGTATTTGCGTTATACTTGAAATGTTAAGTATTTTCATTAATGAGGTGAAAAATATGGCTGAAACCGTAAAGGTTAAAATCGC
>JAEEGI010027858.1_pt1 | contig 10787 bp, 5 predicted proteins | sample 8958751 | NCBI WGS metagenome assembly JAEEGI01 (sample SAMN16246545, study PRJNA631951) | gut metagenome | biome: gut microbiome; feature: rumen; material: KS-attached | host: Bos | place: Iran: Karaj | collected 2018-10 | reverse complement strand
GATATGGATGGCAACACCCTCTGTTCGAAAGTGAAGGCGAATCCTATCACCAGTCATATCCCTGTCATCCTCCTGACGGCAAAGAACCGTGACGAGGACCAGTTAGAGGGCTTAGAGACAGGAGCAGACTCCTATATTGTCAAACCTTTCAATATGGACATCCTGCGACGTACCATTATCAATCTCATCCATACTCACAACATACTTCGTCTGAAATACGGTCGCAACGACCAGTTGGAGCAGAAGGTGGACGAACTGCAGATCAAAACTCCTGACGATAAACTCCTTGAGCGTATCATGGCTGTCATCAACAAGAATATCGGCAACTCTGAGCTGAGTGTGGATGCCATCGCCGATGAGGTAGGTATCAGCCGCGTCCATCTGCATCGAAAGATGAAAGAGCTCACAGGACAGACACCTCATGACTTCATCCGTAATATCCGCTTGAAGCAGGCAGCCAACCTGTTGGCAGGACAGAATGTGAATATCACCGAGGTGATGTATGCCTGCGGCTTCAACAATGCCGCCTCCTTCTCAACCATCTTCAAGAAGTTCTACGGCATGTCGCCACGTGAGTATATGAACGAAAGAAAAGAGGGAAAGTAAATCCTTCCCCTCTTTTCTTAGCAAATATCTAATGGTTCTTACCTAAGTATTTTCTTTCCCTGATAGATATACACACCCTTCGTCGTCGGCTCACCTGTGAGTCTGCGACCGTTAAGGTCATACCAGTTATTGTCTGTATTCGGACGATTGTTGAAGGTTATTGGTGTAATGGCCGTAACGGTTCCCGTGACATCGTTCACCGTGAACTTGCCACCCACTTCAGCACCAATCTCATAATAGGTATCCTCGCTCAACGGACCGATATCAACAGTCTGTTTCTTGCCTGTGCCTGAACCTTGGTTGAAGATGATGTTGAAACTGTAGTCTTTCATATCCACATTGAACTCATAGCAGTACCACGTGCACCCATCAATCTCTTTGGTCGTAGTGATCTGTGTACCAGGCCAATTGCCCAGCAGCTGCGTATTATTCCCATCATTGGCCCATGCGTAGAAATATACAGGAGTAGTCCAGTCAGGATTCTTCAGGTAGATGGTAGCCTTATGAGGCTCGAAAGGCTTGATGGTATAGTGACGCGTGATGATGTTCTTCACTACCCCACCAATGAGCAGACCAACTTTCAGGGTACATGTCTCGCTAATGGTGATCTTGGCACCACTGTTTACCTTAGTGCTGCTAGCCACAGGATCACTACCATCGAGAGTATATACCAGCTGGGCATTTGCTGTCTGCGACACGGCAGTCAGAGTTGCCTCCATAGGATCGGTATAAGTATCCTCTGCCAGACTCACCCAAGGTGTCTCTGCATTCTTCTCTAGATAGTAGGCATATTTTTCTCCACTCAGAATCTTCACATAGTCACTACCGCTGAACGACTTGCTGCCGAACACCGCATAGAGTTTGGCCTTTTCTCCCGTAGTGTACATTTCATAATATTGAATGGCACTACTCACTTGCGTAAACGTGCTCTGGTTGGTGATGCCAGCCGCCTTACGAGCCAGAATCATCTGCTTGATCTCATCCTTATAGCTCTTCCAATGAAGCAGGAACACACATGGTGTGCCAGGCATTGCCAGTAACCAGGCATTGGCTGCTGCAATATTCTTCGTGATGGGGTCTTTTGTGTAACCTGTGACATTTCCTCTGTCCTGCATGTCATGATTCTCCACAAAGGTCACCGCATAGCGGTCGAAGCCTGACTGTGTGGCAAGTCCCCCATTTGCCAACTTACTCCAGTTAGTATTGTTACAAGCATCACGAGCAGAATAGCGGAAAGCAAAATCAAAGGTTGCACTCTGTATTTGGCCATTCTTCTTCATTTGATTCACCACGTTCTTCAACGTGGTAGCATTACCGTCCCAATACTCTCCTACTGAGAACTGGGCGCCTACCGTTGCGTTATAGTCAGCCAGTGTGCTACGACTGAAGCCCTTGGTCATATCATAGCGGAATCCAGCATATCCCAAGTCGTTCAGCAGATAGTCCAGATACACCTTGATGATGTTCTGCACATTCTCGCTCTTATGGTCCAGGTCGCGACAACCATCCCAGTCCTCACCTGTATCGGCATTGCTACTGATGCTGATGCCCTTGCTGTCGGCCCATGTTTTCGTCTTGCCCCCGTCGTCGTTATAACAAATGTCCGTAGGCTGCATCTGATAGGTCACGCCCTTATAGGTTTCAGCAGGATAGTCCACCCATGAGCCGTCCACGCCCAACACATTGCGATGGTTCACCACTACGTCGGCAATGATACCAATCTCACGATCCTGATAGGCTTTGATCATCGATCGCAGTTGAGCCTCTGTACCGAACGAGCTATTCTGATTGAAATAGTAGACTGGCATATAGCCCATCTGGTTGTATGATGAGTTACAATTTCCGCTCTGAGGTACCCAAATCAGGTCGAAGTAACCCTTCATCTCATCAGCCTGTCGTTCCAGGTTCGTCCATTGTGTATCCACGAAAGAGTCCCATGAAAAGCCCTGCAGCATTACGCCGCCATAGTTTGCGGGCCATCCCTGTGCTGAAGCAGTCAGCGTGGCAGCCAATACGATTAATGTTGTGTAGATTTTCTTCATATCTGTAAGTTTTTAGTTGTCTGTGTGCAAAGATACTATTTTTACCTTTACGTGCTACTTTTCAACTATTAAATAAGGTAAAGCGGGTCGTGCAATCGGTTGCACAGGGTGCTTTTTCGTAACTTTGCCTTCAGAGATGGCGAAGTTACTCCGTCTCGGCAAAAAAAAAGAATAAATTCTTTTGTTTTGCTCTCGACTTTTCGTAACTTTGCATCTGTAAAACCAAAACTATCATCAACTATGCCAAGAAAGAAAGACGGAATGCCCTTTGAGATTCATCCCTCCCCGATGAAAGGGAAGGATGGTAAAAACCTGTTGTATGTCCGTCCACGTAGTGGACAGAAAGTAACGATGAGACAGTTGGACGACTATTGTGCCCAGCACTACGCCCTGCGTCCCGGAGAACTCACCCGCTCGTTCAATGCCTTCATCCAGGCGACGGGCTATTACCTTGCCGAAGGCTATCGGCTGGAGACCCTTATCGGTTCGTTTGCCCCGAAGATCGGACTGCGCCGTGAGATTACTGACGCAAAGGATGTCAAAAACTATGATGTCCGTTTCGAGGGCATCGAGTATAAGTCGGTGAAGTCGTTCGAGGAGAGTGTGCGCAACTGGCTCCGTGGTTTCCGCCGTGCCAACAATCCCGACACCCAGGAGTTACTTGCCGACACGAAGCATATCGACCGTGCCCTCCAGCGGAGCCTCCAAGGTTTCGGCTACACCACCGTCCGCCGTTTCGCCCTATTCGCCAACCTCACCAAATACTCCGCCCGCAAACAATTGGAGGCATGGTGCCAGAGCGACACTCCCCGTCTCCTGAAGACCAAGCAAGGTCAACAGTTCATCTATACGGAAGTGTGAGTGTTCGCCCCAGGCTTTGGATTAGTACGAGTGAACCCTGCTATCCCTGCTACAATGTGGCTGAAATGCTGATGTACAAAGGGCGGAGCCTGTAGCACGATGGGAATTTATCCTGCTACAATCCTGCTACAATCCTGCTACAACCCCACAACCAGACAGCGACTGTTTTTTGAGTGGATTGAAAACGGCTATAGGCGTTCAGTTGTTTGGCTGGAGCCGTTCAGTCGTTTGGCTATAGCCGAACGGTTGAAAGGATGCTTCTAATTCCCTCGAAGGTAGGCACTAATACCCCATTACCAGTAGCCTGCAACCCTTATGCAAGGCATCTTCGTCTTCAATCGGAGGCATCTAATACAATATTCGAAACGATTCTTTGGTCGTTTCGTTTATTTTTTGTACCTTTGCATCACAACCATAGCTTGTTATCATAGCTGGCTATTATCAATAACTACAATGAGAATTTCAAAGATTAAGACCAAAGTCGGTGAACTTTGTACACCAGTGAGTGCGGAATTGAGCGCCGTAGTAGAACGTATGCGCTCGGGTAATAACAAGGAAGCGGCAGAACGGATAGCGACCAGTGCCCGTTTGTCGAGACTGATGGAGGAAGAAGGGAGTCCCCACTACTACCTGACGGACAAGGACCGCCTGCCCTACCTCATCTTCTCGGCAACGTTCGGCAAGGACGGTCTCGACCATCCGAAGGACTTCACCAACTTGCTCCTGCTTGATGTCAACTGTGAGAAGGGCTTGTCACAGGTGGCGATGATGAGACGCAGGGTGGCACAGGTACCTTATACGTTGCTTGCCTTCGCAGGGGTGAGTGGCGTGACCTTGAAAGTGGTGGTGCGCTGCCAAGCACCTGAGGGACAGCCAAAACATGACAAGGAGAGCTATCTCGCCTACCTGACCGATGCGCAGAACAGTGCCGTGCGCCTGTATAGTGCCTTGACAGGTTGTGAGGTGTTCGTCAAGGAGCAATCCTTGAAGGTTGGTTGCCGTATGAGTCATGACCCACAACTCTATTACCAGCCAGAGGCACTACCGCTTCCCGTCGTCCGTGAGGAGCAGGATGTCCTGAAAGCCTATGAGGACACCCATTCGGATGACGAAGGGAATGTACTGCCACCTCCCTCGCTGGAGGTACGTGAGCAGGCACAGTTGGAGTACCATACCTGTCTGTCGAAGGCTTTGGAGGAGGCAGGTGATAACGTGGAACATTGTGTACAGCAACTCGCCGACTACTGTGCGAAGGCACATCTGGGCGAGGAAGACAGTGTGGAGCGCACCCGTTGGCAGAGTCGTTTCCGCACGCTCTCCGAAGATGTCATCCGCAAGATCTTCCGTAATGCCTACAGGAAGCCGCAAAGTGAGAAACCCCTCTCGCAGATGAACGAGAAGGAGCGTATCATGCGTTCTATCGTGGAGTTCTTCGACCGTCGCTACCAACTACGCTATAACGTGGTGAAACAGGTGACGGAATACCGTCCTAACGACCTGACCTATAAAGAGTGGAGACCATTGACAGACAGAGAATTGAAGAGTATTGTCGTGGAGGAGATGAAAGAGGGTGGTGAGAGTTGGATGAATGATATCCGTACCTATGTTGAGTCAGCACATATCCAAGACTACAACCCCATTCACGAGTTTCTCGCCGCTGTGGGGGAATGGGACAGAAAACAAGATTATATCGGAGCCTTCGCCCGTCGTCTGCCCACGACGTATCAGCATTGGGAGACGTTCTTCCACCGATGGTTCCTCGCCATGGTGGCACAGGCACTCAACCTCAACCGCGACTATGGTAACTCGATGGTGCCGCTGCTGATCGGCGGACAAGGTATCAAGAAGTCGAACTTCTGCAAGAACATCCTTCCTCCCTCCATGCGTGAGTACTATATGGACGACATCAAGATGGAGAATGCCGAGCAGGTGGAGCGTGTCTTAGGTCGTATGTGGCTGGTGTGCATCGACGAGTATAACGCCAAGACAGAGCGGGAGCAAGCGAAGATCAAACGACTGTTGACAGAGAAGGACGTGCAGGCAAGGAAGATGCGCTCCGACCAGTACACGATGATACCCCGCCTTTGCTCATTCATCGCCACCACTAACGACAGCACACCCTTGCCCAGTGGGGACGGCAGTCGTCGCTACCTGTGCGTGGAGGTGACAGGAGAGATTGACATGACAGCCCCCATACCCTATAAACAGATGTATGCGCAGGCGATGACAGAGTTGCGTCAGAAGGGTTGCGTCTACTGGTTTACCAGTGAGGACGAGCAGGAGATTCAGGAGCATAACATGCCTTATCAGCAACTATCGTCCCCAGAACTGATCTTGCAGAGCCTGTTTGAGCCGACGGACCAGCATAGTAAGAAGTATTTCTGGACTGTCACGGATATTCAGAAAGAGATTTCCAAACACTTGAAGGCAAGCGATGTACCTAACCTGAAATCGTTGGGAACAGCTATCAAGCGGCTCAACTTCCCCAAAGGAGGAATCAGTGGTATTCGCGGCTATTATATGACTCTCAGGAAATAAATAGATGGGTGGAATGCTGTAGCAGGATTGTAGCACCATTGTAGCAGGATAAATCCCCATCCTGCTACAGCCTCCACCCTTTATTTATCGACATTTCAACCACATTGTAGCAGGGATAGCAGGATTTTAGGAATATTTAGGCATATAAAAATGTGGGATTTTGAAATATAATGTCTATCTTTGCAAGCGGAACTAAAAATCTTATATACAAAAACTATGCAAGCGACCAGTATCAAGAAGCGCGTCATCGGTGTAGACATCGGTAATGCCGTAACCTCCTATGCGATTGTTGACGTTCGTGGCAACGTGATTGCCCACGACCAGTTCGCCACCCCCGACTATCCCGACATCAACAGGTATGTTGAGAAGTTGACGGAGAGCATTGTGGAGATCGCAGAGGCTAACGGCGGCTACGAGGCTATCCGCTCAGTAGGTATCAGTTGTCCGAGTGCCTCCCATACCTCCGGTTGCATCGAGAATGCCGCCAACCTCCCATGGAAAGGTATCATACCCTTGGCTGCCATGCTTCGTGACCGACTGGGAATCGCTGTCGCCTTAGGAAACGACGCCCATAACACAGCACTAGGTGAGAAGATGTACGGCTCTGCGCATGGTATGAAGAACTTCATCGTGCTGAACCTCGGTGTCGGACTGGGCAGTTGTTTCTTCTCCGAGGGACACGAGCATCAGGGAGCCCAAGGCTATGCCGGTGAGATAGGACATACCTGTCTGAAGGACAACGGCAGACCCTGTCCCTGCGGACTCAAAGGATGTCTGGAGACTTACGTTGCCGCTGCGGGTATCGTCCAGACAGCGAAGGAGTTGCTTGCGGAGAGTGATACCCCCTCGAAGATGCGTGACATAGAGCATTTGGATGCCAAGACCATCTCCACCTTATGTGATGAGGGTGACGAACTTGCCATAGAGGTATACCGCCGCACCGGCTATCTGTTCGGTATCGGACTAGCCACCTATGCCTCTATCGTCAACCCTGAGGCAATCATCATTACGGGAGGTGTCTCCCATGCCGGCAAATGGTTGCTAGAGCCTACCCAGGAGTCATTCGAGAACCATGTCTTCCGTAATATGCGGGGCAAAGTGTTGGTGACCCTCTCAGAACTGAACGACCAGGAGCGTGATGTCTTAGGAGCCAGTGCCCTTGCCTGGGAGGTACAAGAGTATTCTTTGTTCAAATAATATATAAATAGGTAAGACCAGGAAACCACAATAAAGGCAATGGACTAATAAGTGCCGATTTTACAGATGTCATCCTCAAAGGTGTCCTTCGATACGGCACGTGCTTTCATTTTCGACCGATAGGTATAGATCGTGGTGATGCTGGAACGCAGGATGTCCGCGATCCGCTGATTGTCAGTGATACCCAATCGGATGAGGGCAAGAATCCGCAGTTCTGTGCTGAGTTTCTTGGCGTCATCAGGTTTCTCAAAGCGATTCTCCTCCATCATCAGTTTGTTTACCTCGTCTATAAAATTCGGATAGATATTCAGAAATGCCGTATCGAAGTTCTTGTGGAACAGGCGGACACCCTCATTGATAGTGGTGTAATTCTTCAACTCAGCATAGAGATCCTCCAACTTACGGTCACGAGCCAGTCGGTTGAGCAGTTTGTTACGTTCCTCTCCACGATGCACCAAGTCACTACATAGTTGCAGGAAACGTCCGATATACTCTTCCTTGATGAGGTTATCCTCCTTCATTTGTCCGTTCAATGTTTGTATCTCCTCGTTATGATGAGAAAGTTCCTCATTCATCAGGCTGATTTTACGGGAGGCGATACGCCGTTTCCGAAGCAAGGATAACGTGAAAAGCATCAGTGCTAAAAGCAATAATGCCGAAACGGAGACTGCCAGCAACAAGATGTTGGTTCGCCGCTGGGTCTGATTACGCGCCAAGTCATAGGCATTGGTGATGACTGGTGCCAGACGAGCCACCTGCAAACTACGTAATCCGCTGCCATACGCCTTAGCGTCACCACTGGCACGTGAAAGATAAATGTAGGCTTTCTCCAATTCACCCCTATCTAACAAAAATAGAGACAACTCACGGAAAGAGATATTCTCCAGGATCGCCCCCTTGACATCACTGATGGCACTGAGCAGAAGATAACGTTCCTGCATCTGCTGATCACCTTTACGCATATAGAAAAAGGCAAGGGTACTGGCGACAATGGAGTAACGGCGGTCACCAGACTGGAAGGTAGGCAGGTAACGCTCAAACATACGGATTGCCCCATCAATATCACCTGTCTCACAGATGTATCCAGCATAATTGGTAATATAGGCGAACGACTCTTTGGGAGCGACCTGCATCACTTTCTGACGGTAATACTGGGCACTATCAATATATTCACTGAAAAAGGGTGAGTACTGCGCCATCTCCGAACGGTAGAGATTAATTTCCACACGCTGGTTGTAATAGTCTACAAGGTCAGTGTCAGAAAGTCGCTCGGGGTGGATGGTCGTCAAGATCCTCTCAGCCTTGTTAAAGAGTCCACTGACAGACAGGATGTGTGAAAGTCTGATCAAACTGGCAGCATACTGTTCTTGTGGAACTCCTTCTTGTTCGGCAAGTGAAATATTCTTCCTTATATAATAATAGGCAGAGTCGAAACGGAAGGCAACATACTCATCGTACAGACGCATATTGAACTCATAACGCTGGGAGGAGGAGAGATGGATGCCCTGTAATCCGTTACCGAGTGACTCGATATGACGTTCCTTGGCTGTCATGATCTCATCGGAGAATGCGATAAGACTGTCAAGCGTTTGATATAGTTGGGGTATATTGGGAGTTGAGTGTACTTTCGGTACACAACAGACCACCAGCAATAAAAGGAAGAGACGCTTCATCATAAGTCAACAGAGTTTTGGGGTTTTATGTTTCGCCAACAAAGATAAGTCTTTTTAGGATAAGCTCCAAATGATTCTGTGGGAAAATAGCCAAATATGAATTGAAAAACTTTAGATTTTACAAACTACTAATTTTCGCAACATTCTTATTGTCAGATAGATACATTTTGAGGCACTTTGATTTTTATTTGTTGTGCTTGGAAACTGATAGCATAAGTTCTAATTTTGCCGTCGAATGCCAAAACATGATAAATACTAAAATTATGAATAGGAACTTTTTAAGGTTAGTAGTTTGTTTTAGTTTAATGACTGTCTTCACCGCGTTGGGTAACGCAGCGAAGCATGTGACTTCACCCGACGGTCGGATTTCGTTGACCGTCGGACTGAAGTCGGGCAAACCCTACTACACAGTCAATTATAACCAAACCCCTATTATCGCCCCGTCACATCTCGGTTTCCAACTTGACAAGGGAACACTGGGTGAGAATATGAGAATAACGGACGAGCATACCGACTCAAAGGACGAGACATGGCAGCAGCCATGGGGTGAGGACGAGACCATCCGTAACCATTATAACGAACTCACGGTTGACTTACAGGAGAAAACAGGAGCGAAGGTGCGGATGAGTGTTATCTTCCGTGTGTTCAACGACGGAATAGGATTCAGATATGTGATTCATACTAATAATAATAGTGAGAAGTATTGTATTCTAGAGGAGTTGACCGAAATGACCTTGGCACACGATGCCAAGGCTTGGTCAATCCCCACCAACCGCACCGAGTATTTCGAGGGTATCTATACCTCTGACTTACTGAGCAAGAAGGATACGGTATGCACCCCATTGACCATTGAGTATGACAAGGATATTTATCTTGCTCTTCATGAGGCGGCATTAGAGGACTATGCCAGCATCAACCTGACACCACGAAACAACAGCGACGGCAGTGTACGCCTGATGACGGCACTGACTCCTTGGCAAAACGGAGTAAAAGTCTATTGCGAGGGAACGAAGAAAACTCCTTGGCGCACTATTATAATAGGTACACGCGCAGGAGATTTGATAACTTCCCGTCTGATGCTGAACCTCAACGAGCCTTCTAAGATAGAGGACACATCATGGATAGAGCCAGGACGCTATATCGGCATCTGGTGGAGCATCCACAAGAAGCAGAACACCTGGGAGATGGGACCCACTCACGGAGCAACCACACAAAACGTCAAAAGATATATCGATTTCGCCGCCCGTCACGGATTCAGTGGCGTGCTGGCTGAAGGCTGGAACCCTGGCTGGGGCAAGGGAGAGCAGATCAGTTACCTGAAGGCTTATCCCGACTTCGACATTGAGGAAGTTTGCCGCTATGCCCTCTCGAAAGGAGTCCGTTTCATCGGACATACCGAGACATGGGGCAATGCGAGACTATTGGAGGAACAGATGGACGAGGCGTTCGCCTGGTACAATCGTCTGGGCATCCGTGCCGTGAAGACAGGCTATGTAGGACACTACTTCGACGGTAAGGAACTTGCCAAGTCGCAATACGGCATCCGCCACTATCGCAAGGTAATAGAGTGTGCCGCCAAGCACCAGATCATGATTGACAACCATGAGCCCGCCATGCCTACCGGTATCCAGCGTACCCTTCCCAACTTGATGACTCAGGAGGGTGTTCGCGGACAGGAATACAATGCCTGGGATGTTAGAGGCGGTAATCCACCTGCCCATACCGTTACCTTGCCATTCACCCGCTGTCTCGCAGGACCTACCGACTTCACCCCTGCCATCTTCAATTTCTCGGAAGTGGTGAAGGGTACCCATTCTCACTCCACCCTTCCCAAGCAACTCGGGTATGTCGTGGTCATCTACAGTCCGTT
>JAEEGI010027856.1_pt1 | contig 10787 bp, 7 predicted proteins | sample 8958751 | NCBI WGS metagenome assembly JAEEGI01 (sample SAMN16246545, study PRJNA631951) | gut metagenome | biome: gut microbiome; feature: rumen; material: KS-attached | host: Bos | place: Iran: Karaj | collected 2018-10 | reverse complement strand
AGACAAATTCCGGCGCCAAGAAGAGATTCTCGTTCACCGGTACAGGTAAGGTCAAGAGACACCACGCTTACCACAGCCACATTCTGACGAAGAAAACCAAGAAGCAGAAGCGCAACCTCTGCGGTTCTACGCTTGTTGACGTTAGCAACATGAAGCAGGTTCGCGACCTGTTGTGTCTCCGTTAATTCACCTATTGTCGAACATTTAAAGAAGTAAGAAACTATGCCAAGATCAGTTAATCACGTTGCATCAAGAGCAAAGCGTAAGAGAATTTTGAAGCTCACCCGCGGCTACTTCGGAGCCCGCAAGAATGTTTGGACAGTAGCAAAGAACACCTGGGAGAAGGGTCTGACATACGCCTATCGCGACCGTCGTAACAAGAAGCGCGCCTTTCGCTCACTGTGGATTCAGCGTATCAATGCTGCCGCTCGCCTCAATGGCCTGAGCTACTCACAGTTGATGGGTGCCCTCTCAAAGGCCGGCATCGAGATCAACCGTAAGGTGCTTGCCGACCTCGCCATGAACAACCCCGAGGCTTTCAAGGCCATCGTTGACAAGGTGAAGTAGGAAAAGAAAAAAGGTAAAAAGTAAAAAAGGCTGTGCTTCTGCATGAGGCGCAGCCTTTCTTCGTCTTTTCACCGTTACTTGTGGAAACCCCGATAATTTGGCAACAAAAAGTTTGGCAGATTGGATTTTATTGATTACCTTTGCCAAATAAAAAGTGTTACAGGCGTTGAACAGACTACAGTAGCACATGGACATCTAACTGAAAACCAATAATTTAAAAATATTTATCATGTTCGAGAATCAACCTAAAGGACTCTATGCGTTGGCACTGGCCAACACGGGCGAGCGCTTCGGCTACTACACGATGCTCGCCGTCTTCGCACTCTTCCTGCGTGCTAACTACGGACTCGACGCCGGCTGGGCGGGCGAGATCTACAGTGACTTCCTGATGCTGGTCTACTTCCTGCCCATCGTGGGCGGCTGGCTGGCCGACAAGTTCGGCTTCGGCCGCATGGTGACCATCGGCATCCTCATTATGTTTGCAGGCTACCTGCTGCTCTCCGTTCCCCTCGGTGGCGACACGGTGGCGCTGGTCGTTATGCTGGCTGCGCTGGTGCTCATCGGACTGGGCACGGGACTCTTCAAGGGTAACCTCCAGGTGATGGTGGGCGACCTCTACAACGACCCGCAGTATGCCGCTCAGCGCGACTCGGGCTTCTCCATCTTCTACATGGCCATCAACATCGGCGCGCTGTTTGCTCCGACGGCTGCCGTGAAGATTATGGAGTGGGCACAGCAGAACCTCGGTACGTCGGTCAACGACTCCTACCACTTCGCCTTCGCCGTGGCCTGCGCTTCGCTCATCCTCTCCATCGCCATCTACTACATCTTCCGTCCGACCTTCCGCCACGTGGAGGGCGGTTCGAAGAAGGCAGGCGTACAGGCTGAGGTCGAGGAATTGTCGAAGGAGGAGACGAAGGCCCGCATCGTGGCCCTCTGCCTCGTCTTCGCCGTGGTCATCTTCTTCTGGATGGCCTTCCACCAGAACGGTCTGTCGCTGACCTACTTCGCCGACGAGTTCACTGCCAAGACGTCAACCGGCGTCGAGGGCATGGCCTTCAACGTGTGGAACCTCGTGGCCATCATCTTCATCGTCTATGCCGGTTTCTCACTCTTCCAGTCGAAGACCAGTAAGGGCAAGGCTATTTCCGCCGTTGTCATCTGCATCGCCCTGGCCGTCCTCTTCCTGCAGTACGATGCCACAAAGGGTGAGATTGTAGCCGTCTCGGCTCCCATCTTCCAGCAGTTCAACCCCTTCTATGTCGTCGCTCTGACGCCCGTCTCGCTGGCCATCTTCGGTGCCTTGTCGAAGAAGGGTAAGGAGCCCTCTGCTCCGCGCAAGATTGCCTACGGTATGGTGGTGGCTGGTCTGGCCTACTGTCTCATGGCTGTCGCCTCGTTCGGTCTGCCCATGCCGCAGACCACCATGGGTGCCGACGGTGAGCCGGTGGCTGTCCACGTGGCCGACGTCACGCCGCAGTTGCTCATCTACACCTATCTTATATTGACGTTCGCCGAGCTGCTGCTCTCGCCGATGGGCATTTCGTTCGTCTCGAAGGTGGCTCCCCCGAAGTACAAGGGCCTGATGATGGGCGGCTGGTTCGTGGCTACGGCCATCGGTAACAAGCTGGTAGGCGTCGGTGGCTATCTCTGGGGCAACATTCCCCTCTGGGCTGTCTGGACGGTCTTCATCGCCCTCTGCCTCATCTCGGCTGTCTTCATGTTCTCCATCATGAAGCGTCTGGAGAAAGTATGCTGAGTTTCATCCCGTTTCTGGTCCTCATCGCCCTCATCTCCTGTTGCGTTGCCGTCTTTGGCAACGCAACACTCGATGGTGCCTCGCAGGTATCGCTCTTAGTCGCGTCGGCAGTCAGCGTGCTCGTCGGCCATTTCTCCAAGCGGCTGGCGTGGGAAGACTTGGAACGGGAGATTACCGCTAAGATAGCCTCGTGTACGCCGGCTATCATCATCTTGCTGCTCATAGGTGCCATCGGCGGCACGTGGATGGTGTCGGGTATCGTGCCCACCATGATCTATTACGGCATGCAGATTCTGCGGCCTGAGATATTCCTCGTCAGCAGCAGTCTGCTCTGTGCGCTGGTCAGTCTGATGATTGGCTCGTCGTGGACCACCGTCGCCACTATCGGCGTCGCCCTGATGGGTATCGGCAAGGCTCATGGCTTCGACGACGGCTGGATAGCGGGCTCCATCATCACCGGCGCCTATTTCGGCGACAAGCTGTCGCCGCTCAGCGACACCACCGTGCTGGCCTCCAGCGTGTCGGGAACGCCGTTGTTCACGCATATCCGCTACATGATGTTCACCACGGTGCCCACGTTCTGCATCTCGCTCATGGTCTTCCTCATTGCCGGCCTGACGATGAACGTCTCCGGGCAGGGAAATGTGGCTGAGTTCATGGACGGCCTGCAGCAGACGTTCGTCATCTCGCCGTGGCTCCTCGTGGTGCCCGTGCTGACGGGCATCATGATTGCCCGCCGCTGGCCGTCGATGGTGGTGCTGTTTCTGGCCATTCTCCTGGCAGCCGTCATGGGACTGGTGGTGCAGACCGACCTCATTCATACCATCTCAGGCCGCGAGGGTGGGGGACTGCTCGCCTCCTACAAGGGCATGATGCAGGTGTGCTACGGAGCCACCGACATTGAGACCGGCGTGCCGATGCTCAACGAGCTGGTGCATACCAGCGGCATGGCCGGCATGATGCCCACCATCTGGCTCATCATCTGTGCCCAGACTTTCGGCGGCGCCCTTACCGCCACCGGTCAACTGCAGGACCTGATGCGCATCGTACTCCGCTGGGTGCGCGGCACGGCCTCACTCGTGGCCTCCACCGTCGGTTCCGCCCTGTTCTGCAATATCGCTATGGCCGACCAGTATCTCTCCATCATGCTCACCAGCTCCATGTTCCGCGACACCTACCAGCAGCGGGGCTACGAGTCGCGCCTGCTGAGCCGCTCGTGTGAAGACGGCGCGACGGTCACCTCCGTGCTCGTCCCCTGGAACACCTGCGGTCTCACCCAGAGCACCGTCCTCGGCGTGGCCACGCTCACCTATTTGCCTTACTGCTTCTTCAACTACCTTTCACCGGTAACGAGCATCGTCGTTGCCGCCATCGGCTGGAAGATATACCGTTGCCGATGCTGAGGTCTGTCGTTGGGGCTTGCGTGGTCTCTCTCTTCTCTCTCACAGCGTCGGCTCAGTCGCTGACGGTGGTCGAGCTGAACTGCGAGAACCTCTTCGACTGCCGGGACGACTCGCTGAAGCAGGATGAGGAGTATCTGCCCGAGGCTACGCGGCACTGGACTTCGAAACGCTATTGGCGCAAGCTCAACAACATCGCCCAGGAGCTGCTCTCTACTAGCGACGATGGCATTCCCGACCTGATAGCCCTCTGCGAGGTGGAGAACGACACGGTGATGCACGACCTCACGAAGCGGTCGCTGCTCCGCAATGCTGGCTATCAATACGTGATGACCAGTTCGCCCGACCTTCGCGGCATCGATGTGGCGCTGCTTTACAGCCCTTACGCCTTTGTCCCTGTCAGCAGCTATCCCATTCGCATTACACCGGTTGAAGGTATGCGCCCAACCCGCGACATCCTCTATGTCAGCGGACGCACGGTGACAGACGACACGCTGCACGTCTTCGTAGTCCATGCCCCAAGTCGCTATGGTGGCGAGCGTTACAGCCGTCCGTTCCGCATGGCCGTCGCCGAGCGCCTCTGCCAGTCGGTTGATTCGATAAGGATAATCGTACCGGACGCCCATGTCCTGATTGCCGGTGACTTCAACGACGAGGCTGACGGGCCAGTCCTGCAGCATATATGCCGGCACAAGCTGCGAAATCTGACGAAGGAAGCCCGTGGCCAGAACGGCGTACGCGGTACCTATCGATACAAAGGTCAGTGGGGCAGCATCGACCACGTCCTTGGTTCCCCCTATATATATAATAAGGTGGACACGGCCTACATCCATTCCCCGAAGTTCCTGTTGGAGGATGAAAAGCTCTACGGCGGCTACCGTCCACGCCGTACCTATAACGGCATGAAGCATCAGAACGGCTATAGCGACCACCTGCCCCTCGTTGTCAAACTCCGTCTCTAAGTGTATGAAAAGAAAACTGCTAATCTTCGCCCTTACGGTCTTATCCCTTGCGGGGATGAGAGGACAGCCGTTTACGGTGGCAACGCTCAATGTTGACGGGTTGCCAGAGAAGATTCTTTTGATTCCGCTAAACAACGACGGCCCGGGCTCAAAGGGCACCGCGCGCGCCAGCCAATATTTGGCCAACAAGGGCTATGACATCATAGGCGTGCAGGAGGACTTCTACTACCACGACGAACTGACCAGATATCTTGACAACCCTTACCACTGGGGGATGGTGCAGCACTTCAACATGGGCAACCTGCCCTGGTTCCATCTTGACGGGCTGACGTTCGACACCGACGGCCTCTGCCAGTTCTGGCAGAAGCGCCACCTGCTGCAGGGTGAGGATGCCGTGAAATGGAACGATGCCTACGGGCGTACAGACCATGCCAACGATGCCCTCTGCAACAAGGGCTTCCGACGGCTCGAATTGAAGATGGACGGCGGCCGTCAGATCGTGATCTATAACATGCACATGGACGCCAGCGACGATGCCGATGAACTATCGGGTGCCGATCTTCCTGACAAAAAGGCGCGCTGGAACCAGTGGCGGCAGTTGCGCAACTACGTGCTTACCCGTCTCGATGACCGTCCCGTCATCGTGATGGGCGACATGAACAGCTACTATACCCGCGACAGCATTCTCTCGCTCTTCATCCGTCCCATCGAGGCAACGGGGCGTTACATAGTCCGCGACTGCTGGGTGGAGTATAGCCGCCGAGGCCAGTATCCCGCCATCGGCGACGAACAGCTGAATCCGTGGAAGTACGGCTATCAGCAGGGCGAGATGCTCGATAAGATTTTGTATATTTGTCCGATAAAAGGTCCGCGGCTTGAGTTGCTTGACTACCGCGTGGAGATGGACTACACGTGGGATAACGGCCCGCCGTTAGGCGACCACCGTCCTGTGATGGCTAGTTTTCGTATTGTTGAGAAGGGCGATGCCAATGGCGACGGCACCATCAACGGTCTCGACGTGGCCTGTGTCGCCCGCCATATAATTGGCCTGACTCCCACCGACTTCTCCTTATGGGCTGCCGACATCAACGACGACGGTCGTATCGACATCACCGATGTCACCCGCATCATCAGACTCGTGCGTTGACCGCCCTTTTTAGGCTTATAAATGAATTCCCCATCCCCATCAGCAATCTCCAAATGTAAGTCGCCTTGGTTGCCAAGGATTTTGCGTACCAGTAGAATAAGGCTTGGAAAACTTGTTTTTTGATGTCACTCGCATTTTAACCTCCTAACCTCCCGTTTTCTTCTGAAATGCCGATGTACAGAGGGCTTGGGGACGGGAGGTGTCTCGCTGAGACCTCCCGTTGAGGTCCCGTTGAACGTCCCTAGGGGGTAACCAACCAGGAGGTGTCACGGGAGGTCAGGAGGGAGAGGTGACGGGAGGTGTGACGGGAGGTCTGAGAAGCGCGAAAACCCTTTGTGAATCGAGGTTTCGAGCATTCGACGGGAGGTGTCGCAAGGAAATGAAAAAAGACGGAGAAAAAGATGGATGCGCTCGACTAACTCGGCCAGTTAGTAAGACTAACTAGGCGGGTTGAGGGCGCTTACACGCCGGTAAACGTATCTGTACCCGGCGGTAAACGGGGGGAAAGGTGGCGGGTAACGACGAGGCGGCGCCTCGCAATTGCGAGACGCCGCCTCGTGGTCGTGAGGAGGCTCCGCCTATTTCTTTTTTACTGGGTCGCAGGTCAGGCCGCAGCCGAGCTTCTTGAAGATCTTGCGGTCTACCTCGGAGAGCATCACCGTAGAGTGAATCTGGCAGTCGCGCAACTTGGGCAGCTGCTCCAGGGCGCGGCTGCAGAGCTCGTCGTGCTCCGACAGGACGCTCAGCGCCACGAGCACCTCGTCGGTATGCAGGCGCGGGTTCTTGGCACCGAGATATTCGGTCTTGGTCTTCTGGACAGGCTCTATGAGGCTCTGCGGAATGAGCTTCGTCTCGTGGTCGATGCCCGCCAGGTGCTTCGTGGCATTCAGCAGCAGGGCGGCACTGCAGCCGAGCAGTGGGGATGACTTGGCGGTGATGATGGTGCCGTCCTCCAGCTCGATGGCGGCAGCCGTGTGGCCCGTCTCAATCTTGCGCTCGTAGGCGGCTGTGGTGGTGCGGCGGTAGGCGGTGGTAATCTTCGCCTGGTTGAAGAGCAGTCGAATCTTGTTCACCTCGTTCTCATTGTCGGCACCGTCGGCCATCTTGTTCGTCGCGTCGTAGAAGCGGCGGATAATCTCGTTGCGGCTCGCGTCGCAGCACACCTCGTCGTCGCAGATGCAGAAGCCTACCATGTTGACACCCATGTCGGTCGGCGACTTGTAGGGATTCTCGCCGTAGATGCCCTCGAAGAGCGCATTCAGCACGGGGAAAATCTCCACGTCGCGGTTGTAGTTGATGGCCGTCTTGCCGTAAGCTTCCAGATGGAACGGGTCAATCATGTTGACGTCGTTCAGGTCGGCGGTGGCGGCCTCGTAGGCAATGTTCACGGGGTGCTTCAGCGGGAGGTTCCAGACGGGGAACGTCTCGAATTTGGCATAGCCGGCGCGGATGCCCCGCTTGTTCTCGTTGTAGAGCTGTGAGAGGCAGGTGGCCATCTTGCCGCTGCCCGGACCAGGGGCGGTGACGATGACCAGCGGCCGGGTGGTCTCCACGTAGTCGTTCTTGCCAAAACCTTCGTCGGAGGCTATCAGCTCGACGTTGTGGGGGTAGCCGTCGATGGGATAATGAATGTACGACTTGATGCCCATACGCTCCAGACGGTGACGGAACTGGTCGGCAGCATGCTGGCCGTCGTAGTGGGTGATGACCACCGAGCCCACCATGAAGTCGCGGTTCATAAACTCGTCGCGCAGGCGCAGCACGTCCTCGTCGTAGGTGATGCCAAGGTCGGCGCGAATCTTGTTCTTCTCAATGTCCTCGGCACTGACGACGATGATGATTTCAATCGAGTCGCGCAGCTGTCCCAGCATGCGCAGCTTGGAGTCGGGCTTGAAGCCTGGAAGCACGCGCGAGGCGTGGTGGTCGTCGAAGAGCTTGCCGCCGAGTTCCATGTAGAGCTTGCCGTCGAACTGGGCGATGCGCTCCTTGATGTGCTCCGACTGAATCTTCAGGTATTTGTCGTTGTCGAATCCTATTTTCATCTTTATGTGGTATTTATTCCCCCTCCTGAGTTAGGAGGGGTTAGGGGAGGTCTGAACAAACGTATCTTCAGACCCCCACTAACTCCCCCTAACTCAGGGGGAGAAAAGGTTACTCCGTAATATTAGGAAGTTCCAGACCGATGCCTTTCTTCTTGTCGACGACCTTCAGCACGAGACCCAGCAGGAGGGCGGCCACACCAAGGCAGGCCAGCATCACGAGCGGGGCGGTATAGTCAAACTGCGTGGGGTCGGTGACGCCCGGGTTGGTGGCGTCGAGCACCTTGCCGATGAGCAGCGGGAACAGCCACAGACCGATGTTCTGAATCCAGAATATCAGGGCGTAGGCCGAACCGATGACCTTCTGGTCGACGAGCTTGGGCACCGAGGGCCACAGCGAGGCGGGCACCAGTGAGAACGAGGAGCCAAGCACGAGGATGGTGACGTAGGCGATGACGATGCCGCCGACAGCCGAACCCTTGAACAGGGGCAGGATGAAGGCAAACGTCAGGTGGCAGCCGATGAGCAGCAGCGAGCCGAGCACGAGCATCGAGGCGGCCTTGCCCTTATGGTCGACGTAGGAGCCGAGAATCGGGGTAATCAGCACGGCCAGCAGCGGGAAGACGGCGAAGATGGATTCTGCCGACTGGCGCATATAGCCCATGTAGCAGTAGACGATGAGCGACAGGATGCTGAGGCCAAGCAGACCGTACTTCAGGTTGGCCTTCTTCTGGAAGTTGCTGGCGAAGCCGGCGGCTGCCACGATGAGCATGATGACATACTGGACGATGGTGACGTCGGGCTGTGCCCAGAACGAGTCGGCGGCGGGCGGCGTGAGCGTCAGGTTGCACTGCAGCATGTTGACGGCGTACTTCTGGAAGGGGAAGATGGCCGAGTAGTAGAGCACGCAGAGCAGGGCGACGAGCCAGAAGCCTGAGTCGCTGAGAATCTTGCCTATATCGCTGACCTTGAACGGGTCGTCCTTCTCCTCGGCTTCGCCAGTCTGTGCGTCGAGCTTGCGGTCCATGAAGAAGTAGACGATGGTCATGATGAGGGCGATGCACATGAGCACCACGCCGAAGGCCACCGAGCGGGTGACGCTGACATGACCGCCGAGGCGGGCGAAGAAGGGCGAGAATATCATGCAGGTGGCAACACCCAAGCGGGCAAGCGCCATCTCAGAGCCCATAGCCAAAGCCATTTCACGGCCCTTGAACCACTTCACGATTCCGCGCGAGACGGTGATACCGGCCATCTCGCAGCCGCAGCCGAAGATCATGAAGCCGCAGGCGGCAAACTTGGCCGAAGCGGGCATACCCTCGTAGAAGGGGCTGACACCCAGCTCGTCGAACAGCGGGATGTAGTTCAGGTTGTTGGTGAACCACGACTCCAGTCCGCTGCCCATGAACGACTCGCTCACGGCGTACCACTTGATAATGGCGCCGATGAGCATGACGGCAGCCGAGAGAACGGCGGTGAAGCGAACGCCCATCTTGTCGAGGATGATACCGGCGAAGATGAGGAAGAATGCGAACACGTTGAGGAACACCTCAGAGCCTTGCATCGTGCCGAAGGCCGTAGAGTCCCAGCCTCGGGTCTCCTGCATCAGGTCCTTGATGGGTGAGAGGATGTCCATGAAGATGTAGCTGCAGAACATGGCGAGAGCCAAGAGCAGCAGCGCTGTCCAGCGCATGGCGGCGCTGTCGCGAAGGGTCTTTTGAATTGTTGTTGCCATTTTCGTTATTTCGTTATTTCGTTTTTCCAATGTTCCGATGTTTCGATGTTTCGAGGATTACTTCAGCCACTTGGCCAGCCACTCGAAGTAGGTGCGCTGCCAGAGGATGCCGTTCTGGGGCTTCAGCACCCAGTGGTTCTCGTCGGGGAAGATGAGCAGCTCGGCCTCGATACCGCGCATGCGGGCGGCGTTGAAGGCCGACATGCCCTGCGTGGCGTTGATGCGGTAGTCCATCTCACCGTGAATGCAGAGGATGGGTGTGTCCCACTTGTCGACAAAGCGGTGGGGCGAGTTCTCATAGGTCTTGCGGGCGTTGGCAGTCTGGTCCTTGTTCCAAGGCGCATCGTCGTACTCCCAGTTCGAGAACCAGTTCTCCTCGGTCTCGGTATACATGGCCTCAAGGTTGAAGGCACCGTCGTGGGCAATGAAGCACTTGAATCGCTTGTCGTGATGACCGGCGAGGTAGTAGACGCTAAAGCCGCCGAACGAGGCACCAACGGCTCCCATGCGGTCCTTGTCGACATACGGCAGGTTCTGGGCGGCATCGTCGATGGCCGTCAGGTAGTCCTTCATGCACTGACCCGTCCAGTCGCCTGAGATTTCCTCAAGCCACTCTTGACCGAAGCCCGGCAGACCGCGACGGTTGGGGGCGATGATGACGTAGCCCTGCGAGGCCATGATGAAGAAGTTCCAGCGGTAGCTCCAGAACTGCGAGACGGGCGATTGCGGGCCTCCCTCGCAGAAGAGCAGCGTGGGGTATTTCTTGTTGGGATCGAAGTGTGGCGGCTGGATAATCCAATAGAGCATCTGCTTGCCATCGGTGGTTGTCACCCAGCGTTGGTCGACAGAGGGCTTGCCTAACTGGTCGAGTATCTCCTTGTTCACATTGGTAATCTGCGTTGCAATGGCGCAGTTGCCGTCCTCATCGTATTCCTTGATGTTGGGATCGACGGCATAGAGGTCGGCGGGTGCCAGGAAGCTGTGACGCTCCATGAGCAGGTGCTTGCCGTCGCCAAGGAGCTGGAGCGAACCCCAGTCGGCCCACTCGTTCGTGAGCTGCATCACCTCACCCTCGAGATTGGTGCAATAAAGGTTCTCCGTTCCGTGCCACACACCAATGAAGTATAGTGTCTTTGAGTCGGGCACCCAGCAGAAGTCGTCGACGTTGGAGTCGAACG
>JAEEGI010027854.1_pt1 | contig 10788 bp, 8 predicted proteins | sample 8958751 | NCBI WGS metagenome assembly JAEEGI01 (sample SAMN16246545, study PRJNA631951) | gut metagenome | biome: gut microbiome; feature: rumen; material: KS-attached | host: Bos | place: Iran: Karaj | collected 2018-10 | reverse complement strand
TAAATTAAAAATAATTATGGTTTCCCCCAATTATAAAAATTAAAATTAAATTAAAATAATTCGTTTCAAAAAAATAATATTTCGTTTCCCCATTAAAAGAATTATGATTAATTATTCTAATTCGTTTTCCCAAAAACATCGCGCTTAGGCTTTAGAAACGAATTGTCCTGATTTATTCTAATTGTATTCTTTAATCCATGATAATATGGAAACGAATTACCGTGATTAACCATAATTCGTTTCTAAAATCAATGCTGCGACGATTTTTCACTTTGTCACCAAAAGAGACGTTTTGATTACACTTTGACTTTTTGAAACAGTCAACTTGAAAACGCAAAATAGAGAAAGAAAAGACATTTCTTTATTGATTGAAAGACCAAAAACAGAGGTTAAAAAGTAAAAGCTATCAAATTACATCGTGATTAGATAGCTTTTACAATCTAATATGATAGCTTTTACAACGTAAAACGGCACCTTTTACAACGCAATTTGATAGCTTTTACAAGCGAAAAAACAGGTTACGAGGAAACCGTCTATTGAATATCAGAGAGTTACAGCGTGCGCGAGAATCGCGTGTACGAAAATAATTTCCTTGCGATGGATTTTATCGCAAGGAAATTGAGGTTCGAAAAATCAAAGTGTAAGAAAATGCGCCAGAAACTATCAAAGTGTCAAAGGCAGATATAAAAACTACCACACTTTACAATGGCATCACATGCAAAGAGCCCTTCAGTCAACTCAATCCGCGCCATCTTTCTCCATTTGCTCCTTAGGCCAGTTTACGAGGTAGAGGGTTTCGGTGGCACGGGTGAAGGCGGTGTAAAGCCAATGGATGTAGTCTGGCGTCAGCATATCGTCAGTCATATAGCCTTGGTCAACATATACATGACTCCACTGTCCGCCCTGCGCCTTATGACACGTAACGGCGTAGGCAAACTTAATCTGCAGGGCATTGTAGTAACTGTCTTCCCTTACAGCCTTGAGACGATCGGCCTTATGCGGCAGATGGTCGTAATCCTCCATCACGGCATCGAAGAGAGCCTTCTGACGGTCGGCGGTAAGCGCCGACGCCTCAGTCTGGAGCACGTCGAGCATGGCAGTCAACTGCATCTCATAGTCGTCATAGTCAGGGAAGCGCAACAAGAGATCGGCAAAACGGAAGCCATATAAATCGCGCACATTCCTGACCCTGCGCACCACGGCTATATCGCCATTGGCTATAAACGTAAGTCCCTTCTCAGACTGTACGTCATCCGGCACGGCAGTCTGCGCTGCGCCGTTGTCTTTCTTGTCGTCAAAGTAATGGTTCTTCACCACCATTATACGGTCGCCGCTACAGAGTTCATCCTCATGGTCAACCACCCTTGCCCTTATACCATTATTATATATGTTAGCCCTCTTGTTACTACGTGTTATCACCACGGTATCGTCGAGCCCTACCCTATGGTAGCTGTCCTCCAGCGCCTCTATCAGTTCGTTGCCCGGCATCACCCTGATGTCGGCAAAACCACGAAAACGAATCTTAGGCAACTGCGTAATATCGTCGTGGGTAATGAGGCGACGTATCATGGTAGCATTCCACAGTATGCCCGAGGCCTGCTGTTGTCGCACCACCTCGCACATGTCGCAGTCAAACACCCTCAGTCCATAGCACTCCAACACATGGTTGCGCAAAGCGGGAGCCTCATCCTCGCCCACCGGTGGCAGCTGTGCGGTATCGCCGACAAGCATCATGCGACAGTTTCTGCCGGAATAGACATAAGTGACGAGGTCGTCAATCACGCCGCCACCGTTACCATTGAACATCGGCATGCCGTCGGTGCGCACCTGGGACATGGTACTGATCATCGAGGCCTCATCGACCACAAAGAGTGTATCGGTATGCAGATTCACGTCGAGGCTGAAATCTCCGCCTACGCTCTTCTGCCTGTAAATCTTACGATGTATGGTACTTGCCGGTCTGTCGCAGTTTAGCGACAGCACCTTGGCGGCGCGTCCCGTAGGAGCCAGCAGCACAACCTTCTGTTTCAGGTTCAGCAAAGCCTGCACCATGGCAGCCACCACGGACGTCTTACCCGTACCTGCCGAACCACGCAGCACCATTACAGGCCAGTCCATCGCTCCTTCACCCTTTGCTGCAAGGAAGGAGCAGAAACAATCTATCGCCCCAAGCTGATCTTGCGTAGGGGGCAATCCGAACTGTCGTAATATTATGTCTTCAAACTCCGTTGTTGTCATTAATCGCTTAGCTCTAAGTGAAAAGTGAAAATGTACATAGAGAGATGGTTAGGGCCTCTTAGCCCTTAAATAGTATCTTCCCTGCTGTACCACTCCGCGCATCAGCAGGTAAGCATTAAACGCCAGCCACAGCGCATGATTGCGCATATAGGGATAGAGCAGGAAATAAAGCAAGAAAAACGCCACGGCACCGCCGAAGGTGCCCCACATCATGCCCTTGGTATCTGTCATGCCGACAAAGACACCATCCCACACGAAAGCCATCACGCCACAGAAAGGAATGGCTATCGCCCAAGGCAGATACTCTACCGCCGCAGCCCGTATGGAAACATCGTCGGTGAGCAACGACAGGAATGCCGTACCACCAAACGCATACGCCAGCGTATAAGCCACCGTAAGGCATATAGCCCACAGCCATACGCCACGTAAAGCCATAGAGAAATTGTCACGCTCGCCGGCACCGTAATAGCGTCCGCACAACGCCTCAGCAGCAAAGGCAAAGCCATCCATGACGTAGGTATAGAGTATGAACATCTGCATCAGCACAGAGTTGACGGCAAGTATCACCGCACCGCCCTTGGCACCTGCCTCGATGAAATAGAGGTTCACGGCTATCAGGAACAATGTCCTGACAAACAAGATACTGTTTACCTTACCCGACGATATGCTCGTAATAACATAATCGCTGTCCCTCTGCCACCTACGCGGCAATATGACAGACATAAGCACCGGCAGCACCGCCTTACGCAGGTTGAGCCTGCCACAGACGTCACGATACCTCCATACTATCAGCGTGACAGCCATCAATGCACCGCACCACTGTGCCGTCAGCGTACCCAAAGCCACACCCTCTATCTTCATGCCCATGGCATAGACGAAGAGACATGACAGGCAGATATTCACGACGTTCTGCGTAATGCTTATCACCATAGGCAACTTGGTGTTCTGCATGCCGACGAACCACCCAGTGAAGGCATACAGCGCCAGCGATGGCAACGTGCCCCACACACATATATTATAATATGTATGTATTGTGTCAATGATGGCATTGTCAGGTTCGATGAACCACATGGCAAGCCTGAACAACGGCACCTGCAACACAATGATGGCAAGTGCTATCAGCATGCTGGTAAGCTGTGAGCGCAGCAGTATATAAGCCTCGCCGCCGTCACCCTTGCCATACGCCTGGGCCGTCATACCGCCTGTGCCGAAACGCAGGAATGAGAACAGCCAGTAGATGATATTAAACACCATAGAACCTACGGCAATGGCGGCCATATAGCGCGCCTCACCCATGTGGCCCGTTATAGCCACATCGACGAGTCCGAGCAAAGGCACGGTGATATTCGATATTATAGAAGGAACGGCAAGATGCAGTATCCTTCCGTGCATCATCTTTTGTGTGTTACTCTCAGCATTCATCATTTTCACGATGCAAAATTACATCATTTTTTTCACCTCTGCAAAAGAATGTCACTATTTCACCAAAGTTTTCTGCTATTTTATCCATGTCACACCTTGTGACATACGATGCCGGCAAACAAGAAACGCCACACAATCGTCATACAATATTGTTTATAAATCATAAAGAAGAGCCCTGAGAAACTAAAAAATGCTTAAACGGCGCACGGTTTATTTAATAAGCATAAATTTTATTTTATTAGTTCGGGAAATATTCTTACCTTTGCGAAGGAATTTTGATAAGGGCGGGCTCATAGAGCCTACAGCCTCCACCGTAAACAGACATTATGAAGAATACTTTACTCACGAATAGTTTGCTCGTCTTATTAACCGTACTGACAGCGGCTTCTTGCACTAAATATAATATTTCCGGCACATCATCACTGGAGGGTGTTGATGGTCACATGCTATACCTGAAAGGCATATCCAACGACGAAATAGTAAACATAGACTCTTGCGAGGTGGTGCACGGAAAGTTCAAGTTTTCCGGCTCACTCGACTCCATACAGGTCGTTACGCTTTGCATTGACAACGACCCTATACTGCCCGTAGTACTTGAGGACGGTGAGGTGATAGTAGAACTCAACGAGCAGCGTCAGCAGTGTAAGGGCACTCCGCTCAACGACACACTGTCTGCTTTCAACAAACGCTACGAGATACTGATGCAGCAGTTTGACGACCTGAGCCATCAGCAAAGCCAGGCCATAATGAACGGTGACGACATGGACGCCGTAAACCAGAGACTTGCGGAAATGGAGCACAAGCTCGTGGAAGAGGAAGACCGCATGATATCAACATTCATCAGCGAGAATTTCAACAACTGCCTCGGTCCATACGTGTTCCAACTTGCCACCAGTGCATACCCCTACCCTATGCTTACGCCATGGATTGACGCACTGATGACAAAAGCCACCGACACATTCAAGAACTCACCTTATATAAAGGAGTATATGTCTATGGCAAAACAAAACCAGGACATAATGACCGGAGTGGCTGAACCACAGCAGCAGATGCCACCTGCAACGGGAATGTTGCCGCAGGGACCTGACAAGATGCCACCGCCACCAACCCCGAATGAGTTAGCTAAACCAATGGAATAATGAGAACACTGATAAAAAAAGGAACCATAGTCAACGAGGGACAGCGCACAGTGGCTGACCTGGTAATAGAAGATGGTTATATTAAGGATATTATATGCGAAGGAATTGACGCAACAAGCGCCAATTCCTTTGACATTATTGTTAACGCCGAAGGCGCATACGTGTTGCCGGGCGTGATAGACTCACACGTACACTTCCGTGAGCCCGGACTGACACATAAGGCTGACATGGAAAGCGAAAGCCGCGCTGCCGCATGGGGCGGAGTGACGTCGGTGTTCGATATGCCTAACACCAAGCCACAGACGACAACGCTGGAGGCTCTTGCCGACAAGCAGCGCATGGCAGAAGGCAGGATGCACGTAAACTATGCCTTCTTCCCTGGTGCCACGAACGACAACATTGACGAGCTAAGGAAACTCGACGTGCACACCATACCTGGCATAAAGCTATTCATGGGCTCTTCGACGGGAAACATGCTCGTTGACAAGGAAGAGGCGCTCGATGCAGTATTCAAGCTCGCAAAGGAGATGAACCTGCCCTTGATGGCACACTGCGAGGACACTGACATCATCAACGCCAATATGGCTTACTACAAACAGACGACTGGCACTGATGATCCGGCAATACAGTTGCATCCGCTGATACGAAGCGAAGAGGCATGCTACAAGTCATCGGAACTGGGTACGAAGCTCGCAAGGAAGCATGGCACTCAGTTTCACATAGCTCACATAACAACGGAAAAAGAACTCTCTTTGCTGGGCGACAACATAACAGGCGAGGCAACCGTGGCACACCTGATGTTCGCTGCACCAGACTATGACACACTGGGAGCACGCATCAAGTGCAACCCTGCCGTAAAACTCACAAAGGACCGCGATGCCCTGCGTAAAGCCGTGGCAACAGGAAAACTGACAACGATATCAACCGACCATGCTCCCCACGATATTTCAGAGAAGCAGGGAGGTTGCGCCAAAGCCATGTCAGGAATGCCTATGGTACAGTTCTCACTGGTAGCCATGCTATCGCTTGTCGATGAAGGAATACTGACGTTGGAACAGGTGGTCAGCATGATGTGCCATAACCAGGCAAATCTCTTCTCACTCAACAATCGAGGCTTTATACGCAAGGGCTACAAGGCCGACATTGCCATAGTAAGACGATCAGACAAGCCTTGGACCGTCACACAGCAATGCATACAGAGCAAGTGCGGATGGAGCCCACTGGAGGGTATGAGCTTTAACTGGCAGGTATGCCTGACCATGGTAAACGGACAGGTCATTTACGACAACGGAAACTTCCTCAGCAAGGCTCACGGCGAACCTCTGAGCTTTAGATAATCAACGATGAAGAGTGTGTTTTACAAGATATATCAGATAGTGGTATTGTGTCCCGTAGTGTTTTTCGCAAGCGTATGGGCAGGCAGCACCATGGCAGTCATGTGCCCGCTGGCAGGCTGGCTAAAGTCTCACCTGCCATTCAGCCTCGGCATCATGACACGCCCTGATTGGTGGGGCTCATTCGCTTCACGCTGGTGGGCACGACTGATAATGACGACATCGCTAATACCCGTAACCGTTGAAGGCAGGGAGAACTTCCGCAAGGATACATCCTATGTGTTTGTAGCCAACCATCAGGGAGCCTACGACATATTCCTTGTATGCGGCTATCTCGGCGCAGAGATACGCTGGATGCTGAAGCGTGCGCTTGAGAAGATTCCATTTCTCGGAATAGGTTGCCGACATGCTGGATATATATATGTGGATAAAGGTAACCCTGGTGCAGTACGCTCTACCTACCGCCGTGCCGAAAAGGCATTGCAAGGCGGTGCATCGCTAATGGTATTCCCTGAAGGCTCACGCACAAGAAACGGCTTTATGAGTAAATTCAAGAAAGGGGCCTTTGCCCTCGCAGATGAACTGCAGTTGCCCATAGTACCCATCACGATTGACGGTTCATACGACATACTGCCATGCACAAATGACGGTGGTTTCATACAGCGCCACCCATTAACCATGACCATACACAAGCCTATCTTTCCACAGTCAAGGGGCGAGGAGAACATTGAGCGCATGATGGAGGAAAGCTACAGAGTGATAAGCGAGAGCCTGAAGAGATAAGAGCGTGAGAATACATAAAGGTGCTTTTTGTTTTTTTAACACCTAAAATATTGCAAATACAAATAATTTATGTAACTTTGCAACCAGAATTTTTCTATATAAACCATAGATTATCAATACATTAATATTTTACTATAACAATATCAATCTTTACTAACATTAAAAAAACAAATGAAAAGTATTAAGGTATTAGTATTGTCATGCCTTATCGGTGCAGGTATGTCCGTAATGGCACAGACAACTCCGACCTCACAGATGGAGAAACTTTCCAGAGGTCTTGTGGTAATTCCTTCAAACAGTGGCAGTGGAGAATTTGTGAGTTGGCGCCTGTTGGGCACCGACAATGCCAGCACGACCACGTTTGACGTAATCCGTAATGGTACGACCATTGCAAAGAATCTTAAAAACGTAACGAGCTACCTTGATACTGGCGGTTCTTCAAGCAGTAAGTATCAGGTAGCAAAGCGCGTAAACGGCGTGATAACAGAAACTACCGACGCTGTAACTCCATGGTCAAATGTCTATAAGTCACTGAAGCTGAGCAGGCCTAAGGCAGGTTATTCACCTAACGACTGCAGCGTGGCTGACGTTGATGGTGATGGTGAATACGAACTCATCGTAAAATGGGATCCTTCTGACTCTAAGGACAACAGTCAGAGCGGTAAGACCAACGCCGTATATATTGACTGCTATGAATTTACAGGCACAAGGCTGTGGCGCATCGATCTCGGCTATAACATCCGTGCAGGTGCTCACTATACCCAGTTCCTCGTTTATGACTTTGATGGCGACGGCAAGGCAGAGCTGATGTGTAAGACTGCTCCGCTCAGTAAGGACGGCAAAGGCAACTATGTTACTGCCGCTGCTACTGACAGCAACATCAAGAATGCTTCGCAGACTAACTATCGCAGCAGTACAGGCTACATCCTTTCAGGTCCTGAGTATCTTACCGTGTTCAACGGACAGACAGGTGCCGCCATACATACCGTATGGTATAACCCTAACCGTGCAGGAGGCTATGGAGCAGCTGCCGATCACCCTGCAAAGTCTTTCTGGGGTGACAACTACGGCAACCGCTGTGACCGCTATCTCGCTTGCGTGGCATACCTCGACGGTTCGTCATCAACTCCAAGTGCAGTGTTCTGCCGTGGCTATTATACCCGTGCATACCTCTGGGCTGTCAAGTTCAATGGTTCAACCATCAGTACAAAGTGGCTGAGTGCACATACCTCTAAAAACAGCGTGACTGTTACCAACAGCAGCGGATCATCCACCACCAAAACTTATTCTTCAAGCACATCGGGCAGTGGCTCTGCCACTCTCTATGGCAACGGTAACCACAACCTTTCTGTTGCCGATGTTGACGGCGATGGCAAGGACGAGATCCTCTATGGCTCAGGTGCTGTTGACAATGACGGTTCACTGCTCTATGCAACGGGTTTTGGCCACGGCGACGCTATACACGTAAGCGACTTTGCACCAGACCGCAGCGGACTTGAAGTATTCCAGGTTCATGAGGAGAGTCCTTACGGATGGGACCTGCATGATGCTGCAACAGGTAAGATTCTCTATTCCTCAACAGGCGGCAGTGATAATGGTCGCGGCATAGCAGGATGCTTCCTGTCAAGCGCACGTGGCGGACAGATGGCGTCAAGCAATGACCGCCAGCTGCGCAGTTGCGTAAACAACAGCGTATTGTCAACCAAGTCAACGTCAGTGAACTTCCGTATCTACTGGGACGGCAGCCTCTATGACCAGCTGTTTGACAAGACCATAACAAAGACAAACGGTTCTTCCATCACTACATTGTTCTCGCCAACCAACTACAATAACTCTACTACATGTAACAGCACCAAGGCAACACCTTGTCTGCAGGCTGACATCTTCGGTGACTGGCGTGAGGAGATTATCATGTGGAACTCGTCTGACAGCTGTACCATAAACATCTTCTCTACTACAGAGAGCACCTCTTACCGCGTTCCTACACTCATGCATGATCATGTATATCGCATGGGCGTGGCATGGCAGAACGTGGCTTACAACCAGCCGCCACACCTCGGCTATTACCTGCCAGACTATGCTACGTCATTCAATGCCAACAGCTCTATCGTTGCCGTTGACAATACCACTATGACCGGCTATGTGCAGTGGACATATGACGGTGGCACACTCAGCCAGAGTGCTACATACAGCGGACTCTCAGGCTATGTTACAGGCTCTGTCTCTGCAGGCAGCGGACTGACAGCCGGCGGCACGAAGACCGTAGGCGGACTAACAGAGACATTGCTGGGCGTTACGAGCAAGACGTCTTCTGCAAGCAGCAGCAATGCCCTTACTTTCAAGGTCACACCTGCAAGCGGCTATACCTTCCAGGCTACCAAGGTAGAGGTTACCGCTACGCGCTTCGGTACTGACGGCGGCAAGCTCGACATCAAATTCGGCAGCACCACACTTGCTTCTGGTGTAACGCCATGCCGCAACAACACATCGCCTTACTATACCACATATACGTATAACCTGAGCGGCAGCGCAAGCTCTTCTGCACAGTCACTCTTGCTGTATCTCTACAACCTTGCCACCAACAAGCAGTATGGCATTTGTAACATAAAGGTATATGGCACCGTCAAGTCTGTTTCCTCTGCCTCTGCTAAGTCTGCAGGCATCCTTGTCGATGAAGGAGACGAGGTAGTGACAGCCATACAGGAAGTCCAGCAGACAACACCACGCCAGAACGACAATGCATATTATGACATGAGCGGCAGACGCATCAATGCAGCAGCCCTGCGTCCAGGTACATTGTATCTGCATAACGGAAAGAAGTTCATAAAATAAAGTAAGACCGGTGATGTATTACCATACATCGGCACACTGAACATACACAGACTCTAAAGACGACAATTTTGACGATTTCAACAGAAATTATCAAAATTGTCGTTTTTCTATAAATACCTTTGCCCTTGATTTATAAAAAAAATGTGAATATATTTCTTTATTTCAAATAAAATTATTAACTTTGCATCTGATTTGTGCGTATGCGCATACTTAAACAAAAACGAAAACAAAATAAAATAAAGATAATGGCAAAGACAAATGTAAATGAGTCTGCTCAGGCAGAGCAGATACTCAACAAGCAGGAAGCATTCTTCCTGAAGTTCCGCAAGCAGATACTCATCGCAGTAGCTGCAATCATAGTATTAATCGCTGGCTATATCTGCTACAAGTCATTTATAGCTGCTCCACGTGAGGACAAGGCCGCTACGGCAATGGCTAAGGCTCAGGAGCTTTTCTCACAGCAGGATTTCCAAAAGGCACTCAATGGCGATAAGAACATCGAGGGCTTCCTCACAATCATAGAGAACTACGGTGGCACTGACGCTGCCAACCTCGCAAATGGCTATGCCGGACTCTGCTACGCTCAGATGGGCAAGTGGAACGAGGCTGTGAAGTACCTTGACGAGTTCTCACCACAGGACGATGCAATGATCAGCCCTGCAATGGTTGCAGCACTCGGTAACGCATACGCTAACACCAACCAGGTGGACAAGGCTATCAGCACCCTTAAGGAGGCTGCAAGCATGGCTGACTCTCGCGCAAAGGACGGTGTGAACAACAGTCTCTCACCAACCTACCTCATCCAGGCTGCACGCTTGCTGGAGAGCCAGAAGAAGAACGACGAGGCTCTGGAGATTTACAAGAGCATCAAGGAGAAGTACGTAAACAGTCCTGTATTCCAGGAAATAGACAAGTACATCGAGCGCGTAAGCAAGTAATATAAAACGCTGACACATTCATTAAAGGTGGGTTCTATTAATTCGCTTTGTTATATTTTCGAATTTATTTCGAATGCAGAGTGTTAGTTATTGAGGGAGCAT
>JAEEGI010027851.1_pt1 | contig 10788 bp, 9 predicted proteins | sample 8958751 | NCBI WGS metagenome assembly JAEEGI01 (sample SAMN16246545, study PRJNA631951) | gut metagenome | biome: gut microbiome; feature: rumen; material: KS-attached | host: Bos | place: Iran: Karaj | collected 2018-10 | reverse complement strand
TAATCTGGAAAAGAGAGTTGCAGCCGCTTTGTTGGATGTCAAGGCTGTAGAATTGAATACCGAAGAGCCCTTTACCTGGGCTTCGGGACTGAAGTCTCCCATTTATTGCGACAACCGCAAACTGTTGTCGTATCCTGTCGTTCGTACTTTTATCGCCGAGCGGCTGGAAGAGGTTATAAGGGAACAGTTCAAAAAGGTTGACGTGATTGCTGCAGTAGCCACCGGTGCAATTGCCATCGGTGCCATAGTAGCCGAAAATATGGGATTGCCCCTGGTGTACATACGTCCGAAACCGAAGGATCACGGAACAGGATCGCAGATAGAAGGTGTATTCGAGAAAGGAGCCAACATCGTGGTGATAGAGGATCTTATTTCAACAGGAATGAGTTCTCTGGCTGCCGCTCAGGCAGTGTCTCAGCAGGGAGGTTTCGTCGAAGGAATGGTTGCCATCTTCTCATACAATTTCACCAAGGCCCGCAAGGCATTCGAGACGGCAAACATCACCCTCTATACTCTTACTGACTATGATACCCTCATTCAGGTGGCCGGTGAAAGCAACTATATCACGGAAGAGGAGATGAGCGTGTTGAGAGACTGGCGTTTCAAACCAGAAAACTGGGGGAAATAGTCGATGGCTGAGCACGTTGTCGGTAAGACGATATTCCTTGACCAGCAGCCAATAATGTTGTACAGCCGCTTCTCAAATCTCGAAAGCATAGCTGACAGGCTTCCGGAGGACAAGCGCAAGATGGTCGAGATGACTCAGGATTCCGTGCTTGTCAAGACTCTCGGCATGGAGTTCGGAATGAGACTCACCCAGAGGATTCCTTTCAACACTCTGGTGTTCGAGCAGATGGGACAGTCTCCGTTCCCTTTCCAGTTCAGCCTACATTTCGATCCTGCGGCCAGCAAGGACGGTGCTACCGATTTCCATATCGAATTGAACACGGAGCTCAACACGATGCTCAAGATGATGATAGGCAGCAAGCTTCAGCCTTTCATCGACAACATAACCGACACAATCTCCCAGATGGCCTCCGGCAACATACCGGACGGAATGCGCGATTATGTCGTTTAGTCCCGACACGATATTCAAAGACAATCTAAAGGGAGCGCTTGGACAACAGGCTCTTGACAGATATATGCAGGCTCTTGAGACAGAGCCTGCGACCATTTCTGTACGCCGCAATCCGTTAAAGTTTTCGCAAGAAGTTTTTGCTGGACATTTTGCCGGTTCGTCCGACGGCCAGGTGCCGTGGTGCCGCGACGGCATTTACCTCAGAGAACGGCCCCAGTTCCATCTGGACCCGCTTGTACACGCAGGAGCGTTCTACGTGCAGGATGCGGCGTCTATGGTTGTGCAGAGCTTGTTCTCCTCGTTACACGGAGAATCTGCCGTGAGAGTGCTGGACCTGTGCGCTGCTCCAGGCGGTAAATCCACCTGCATTGCCTCACAGGCTCTTTCTTCAGAGGACTTACTCGTGTGCAACGAGGTTATCCGCAGCCGCTCCACCATCCTTGCAGAGAATATGGCGAAGTGGGGCAGGGTGAATGTAGTAGTGACTAACGACGAGCCCCGCCGCTTCTCTTCACTCGAAGGATATTTCGACATTGTTCTTGCCGACGTGCCTTGCTCCGGTGAAGGGATGTTCCGCAAAGATGCGGGAAGCATCGGGCAGTGGAGCCCCGATAATGTGGCATTGTGCTCCGCCCGCCAGCGGAAGATTGTGGCTGAGGCCTGGCCCTCCCTGAAAACGGAAGGCATCCTGATCTATTCAACCTGCACGTTCAACCGTGCGGAGAATGACGGAAACGTGGAGTGGATATGCCGGGAACTGGGCGCCGAAGCAATGAACCTTGACGTGGCCCCCGATGCCTTGAAAACAGACTTCGGCCTGCAGTTCATCCCTGGTTCTACCAGGTCAGAGGGCTTGTACCTGGCCGCTGTCAGAAAAACATCTCCCACAAGGCAGGCAAGGCTGCGCCTTCCTAAACTGCCCTCAAAAGCCGCCTGCGATTATGCCAGGGCCTGCGAATGTTACAAGGTAAGCACCGCTGCCGGGGATATGATCAAGGCATATCCCTGTGGTCTTGCAGCTGAAATAATGGCTTTGGAGTCTTCCCTTGGAGCTATCCGTTCGGGAGTGGCGGTTGCTTCAGTGAAAGGCCGCGACCTTGTGCCTGCGGCTGCCATCGCCCTGAGCGAATGTCTCTGCGAAAAAACATTCCCCTGCGAGAACTTGTCTGCAGGGGATGCTTTGAAATATCTGCGGCTTGACCCGCTTGTCTTGAACGACGCCCCCAGAGGTTTCATCCTTCTCAAGTATGAGGGGATTCCCCTGGGTTTCGTTAAGAATCTCGGCAGCAGGACCAACAATCTGTTCCCGTCTGCCTGGCGTCTGCGATCAACCGAAGTTATCGAATAAGATGCTCTCAGGCGGAACTCCGAGGCTGTCGAGCAGGTTGCATACAGCCTGCGACATCATTGCGGGACCGCACATGAAGTAGAGGACGTCCTCCGGAGCTTCGTGGTTCTTCAGGTAGGTCTCGTACATCACATTATGCACGAAGCCGGGAGTGTAGGCAACGCCTGCCTCGTCGGCTGCGGGATCCGGGCGGTCGAGGGCCAGATGGAACTTGAAGTTCGGGAATTCTTTCTCTATGGCGTGATAATCTTCGAGGTAGAAGGCTTCCTTCAGGCTGCGCGCTCCATAGAAGAAGTGCACGGTGCGGGTAGTCTTCTCTGTCTTGAAGAGATGCATGATGTGGCTGCGCATCGGAGCCATACCGGCACCACCTCCGACGAAGATGAACTCCTGGTCTTTCGGGCAGTTGTCCGGTACGAAGAATTCGCCGTAAGGACCGCTGATGGTAACCTTGTCGCCCGGCTTGCGTGAGAACACGTATGAAGAGCTGACTCCCGGGTTGACGGGGAGAAGCTTGTTGCTTCCCTTAGGCGCGGTGCGGTCGAACGGAGGGGTGGCGATGCGGACATTCAGTTTGATGATGTCGCCCTCTGCAGGATAGCTGGCCATAGAGTAAGCCCTGATTGTCGGGGTCTTGTTGACCATCTTGAGGTCGAAGAACTTGTAGAATTCCCAATCCTTGCGGTACTGCTCGTCGATGTCCATATCCTTGAAATCCACGGTGATGGCAGGAATGTCAATCTGGATGTAACCGCCGGAACGGAAGTTGAGGTGCTCGCCTTCAGGCAGCTTGACAACGAACTCCTTGATGAAGGTGGCTACGTTGTGGTTGGAAACTACTTCGCATTCCCACTTCTTCACGCTGAGAGCGCTTTCGGGGATGACGACCTTGAGGTTGTCCTTGACTTTCACCTGGCAGCCGAGGCGCCAGTTGTCGTTGATCTGCTTGCGGGTGAAATGTACGGTCTCGGTGGGGAGAATACTTCCGCCGCCTTCGAGTACACGGCATTTGCACTGCCCGCAGGAACCCTTTCCACCGCACGCTGACGGAAGGAAGATCTTCTGCTCGGCCAGGGTGGCCAGCAAAGAGTTGCCCTGAGGGACGTCGATTACTTTCTTACCACCGTTGATGTCGATCTTGACGGTTCCGGAAGGGGTGAGCTTGCCTTTGATCCAAAGCAGCAGGGCCACGAGGATCAGAATAAGCAGCAGGCACGCTACTACAGAGATAAATATTGTCCTTATATCCATATCCTCTTCCTCCTATAATTGAAATCCCATGAAGCTCATGAAGGCGATGCCCATGAGGCCGGTGATGATGAATGCAAGTCCAAGACCCTTCAGGGGTTTGGGAACGTTGCTGTAAGCAAGTTTCTCACGGATGGCCGCCATTGCTACGATGGCGAGGAACCAGCCGATGCCGCTTCCGAGTCCGAATGTGAAAGCTTCACCTACGTTGGAATATCCTCTCTCCTGCATGAACAGCGAGCCGCCGAGAATGGCGCAGTTCACTGCAATCAGGGGAAGGAAGATTCCGAGTGAAGAATAGAGTGCGGGAGAGAACTTCTCTACGAACATCTCCACGATCTGGACGAAAGTGGCGATCATGGCGATGTATACGATATAGCTCAGGAAGCTCAGGTCAACGCCGGCCAGGTTCGGTGAAAGCCAGGTCAGTGCGCCTGCCTTGAGTACGTATTCATAGAGCAGGTAGTTCAGGGGCAGGGTGATGGTCAGCACGAAGATCACTGCGAGTCCCAGACCGGTTGCGGTCTTGACGTTCTTCGATACGGCGAGATATGAGCACATTCCAAGGAAGAATGAGAACACCATGTTCTCGACGAAGATCGACTTAATGAATATATTTATATAATCCATCATTCTTGCGTCCTCCTATTGCTCTTGAAGTTCTTTGTCGATGCTCCTGTGTACCCATACCACGCAGCCGAGAAGGATGAGGGCCATGGGCGGAAGGATCATCAGACCGTTGTTTGCATACCAGCCGCCGTTTTCGATGTACCAGCTCTGAGGGATAATCTGATATCCGAGAAGGGTGCCGCTTCCGAAGAGTTCACGGAAGAAGGCCACGATGATAAGGATCATACCGTAACCGAGTCCATTGAAAGCTCCGTCGACGAAGCTGGGCCAGGGCTTGTTGCCAAGGGCGAAGGCTTCGATGCGGCCCATAATGATACAGTTGGTGATGATCAGGCCGATGTATACGGAAAGCATCTTCGAAGTGTCGTACGAGAAGGCTTTGAGGGCCTGGTCGATGAGAATAACGAACATCGCTACTACAACCAGCTGCACGATGATGCGCACGCGGTTGGGAATCGTGTTCCTCAGCAATGAGATGAAAAGGCTCGAGAACGCTGTTACCAGAGTAACGGACAGAGCCATCACAAGCGCTCCTTTCAGCTGGACGGTAACTGCAAGGGAAGAGCAGATACCGAGCACCAGCACCGTGATCGGATTGCCTTTGAAAAGGGGTTTCAAATATGTTTCTTTATCCATCTTGTTATTCTCCGAGTATTAGTTTGTAGTAGTTCATCCATTGCTCGATGGTGTTCTGGAGCGAGCGGGAAGTGATGGTCGCACCGCTGATGGCGTCAACTCCGTTACGGTCGCTGCCGGCACCGCCTTTGACGATCTTGATTGAAGAGAAAGCCCCGGAGTTCTTGAGTGACTTGCCGTCGAACTGGTTGTAGAACCAGGGCTCCGCGATTTCACCGCCGAGGCCGGGGGTCTCGCTTGCGTGGGCGAACGTTGCGCCGTGGAGGGTTTCACCGTCTTCTTCGACGGAGAGGTATCCCCAGATGGCACCCCAGAGACCTGCGCCGTAGCAAGGAAGGATGGTTACGGTGTTCCCGTTATCAAGCTTGCACTCGTAAACGGGAAGAGTCAGTTCGCCGCCGTTCTTTATGGCATTGTACTGAGACTTGAGGTCAACGTGGAAAGCGTCTACGCCAGCTACCTTGTTGCCGTTGGCGTCGATGGCGTAGGCATCGGTGATGTGCTGCTCATAGAGCTTCTTGAAGTCTGCTTTCTTGTCGGGCTGACCGTTCGTTTCGCCGATGTTGGCTGCAAGCATTATCGATTTCATCTGCTCCAGCTCGACATTGGCTGTCTGACGCGGCTTCAAGGCGCTGGCTACGATGGCCAGGATGGCAGCTACGACCACGACAAGGACTGTCGTATATATGATAGTGTAGGTATTGCTGTTTGTATTCATTGCCTGCCCTCCTTAAACTGTCTGTGTCCTTTTGAGACGTTTGCGAATGTTGCCGCTGACGATGATGTGGTCAATGAGCGGTGCGAAGGTGTTCATCACGAGGATGGCGAGCATCATACCCTCCGGGTAGCCGGGGTTGAAGAGTCTCAGAAGCACTGCGAATGCTCCGATCAGGAAGCCGTAGATCCACTTGCCTGCCTCGGTCTGGGCTGATGTCACAGGGTCGGTGGCCATAAAGACGCATCCGAATGCGAAGCCGCCCATAATGAGGTGATAGTAGCAGGGCACGTCGCCGAGCAGTCCGACAAGCAGTCCGCCGGCCACGCAGCTGAGCATGATCTTCCAGCTGGCAACGCCTGTCCAGATGAGGATGACGGCGCCGATGAGTATAGCGAGGGTAGAGGTCTCTCCGATTGCTCCCGGAATGAATCCCAGGAACATGTCGGCAACGGAAAAGTCTACAGAGCCGCTGGCTGCCATCTGGCTGAGAGGGGTGGCTCCGCTGAAACCGTCCACACCTGCAACCCATACATCATCGCCAGTCATCTGCTTCGGATAAGCGAAGAACAGGAATGCGCGGGCAAGTAGGGCAGGGTTCCAGATGTTGTAGCCTGTGCCGCCGAAAACTTCCTTGCCGATGACGACTGCGAAGGCTACAGCCAGGGCAAGCATCCACAGGGGGACGTTGACGGGCATTATCAGAGGGATGATCAGACCTGTTACGAAGTATCCTTCGCTGACTTCCTCATTGCGGATGTTGGCGAAGAGGCACTCGAAAAACAGACCCACGATGTAAGATACGAGGTACATCGGGAGCAGCTTGAGGAAGCCGTACCAGACCATCTTCCAGAAACCCCAGTCGAAGTCGCCGGCAAGGCTTGTCTGATATCCGATGTTGTACATACCGAAGAGGATGGCGGGCAATAGGGCGAGCATAACGGTAGACATCGTCCTCTTGAGGTCGATGCTGTCGCGTACGTGCGCTCCCTTTGCGGTCACGGTCTTCGGGACGTATACGAATGTTTCGAAGGCTTCAAAGAATGAGCCGAATGCGTGAAGCTTGCCTCCCTTCTTGAAGGCGGGCTCCCATTTGTCGAATAATTTCCTGAGTCCCATATCCTTAAGCCATTTCTTTTAACATTAGGTCGATGCCGTCGCTGATGACCTGCTGGATGCCGACCTTTGAAGGGCAGACAAATTCGCAGAGGGCGAAATCTTCGGGGAGGACCTCATAGATTCCGAGGTTTTCCATCTTCTCGATATCCTTTGCGATGCAGGCTTTCGCCAGGTAGACGGGGTAGATGTCCATAGGCAGCACCTTTGCGTAGACGTCAGAAACCACGAAAGGTCTCGGTCCGCCGTTGGTGTTGGTGTCCATTTCGTATTTCTTCTTGCCGCCAAGCCAGCTCCAGTAAGTATGTGAGAAGCTGAACTTCTTGGTGCGGAAAGGTTTGCACCATCCGAAGGTCTCATAGTAGTCGCCTTCCTTGAGGATGGTTATCTGGTTGTCGAAGAATCCGAGGAAACCGTCCGGTCCTACATTCTCGCCGGTGAGGATGTCGCCGCTCACCAGTCGCACGTTTTCAGAACCGTCGAAAAAGTCGGCGAAAGCGGACATCGGGGCTCCCTGGATGGCATTTACGTAAGCCGGATTCTTGGCTGCAGGGCCGGTGACGGCCACAAGACGGGTCGCGTCATAGATACCGTCGTTGAAGGCCTTGCCTATCATTGCAACTGACAGCAGGTCTACGGTCCAGACTGTCTCGCCCTTGTTGATGGGGCTGATGTGGTTGATCTGTACGCCGACGTTTCCTGCAGGGTGCTTGCCTTCGAATTCGTGGAAGATGACTCCGCGGAGTTTCTTGAATTCCGAAGACGGGCAGGTGTAGTAATTCATGCTGAAGTGGACTCCGCCCTTTGTGAACTTGCCGAGGACGTCGATTCCTGTCTGCACGTCGTCGAAGCGGTTCTGGAGCACGAAATCATAATCCGGTGCCAACGGGGCGGTATCCATGGCCGAAATGAAGATTGATTTGGGGCTGTCGTCCGGGTTGGCGATGATGCCGTAAGGCCTTTGGATGATCATCGGCCAGAGACCCATTTCCAGCATACGGGCAGTTGCCTTCTCTTTGGTCATGGAAGCAGGGACTGCCGCTTTCTTGCGGCGGTATTCCATCTTGCCGTCAGCCTTTACTTTCACCTCGAGCAGTTTGCGTTTCTCTCCCCTGACCACGGCTTCCACTGTGCCGCTGATTGGAGAGCAGAAACTTATCTGCGGACGGTTCTTGTCAACAAAAAGAGGGTCACCGGCAAGTACACGGTCCCCCTCCTTGACCACCAGCTTCGGGACAAGGGCCCTGAAGTCGGTAGGCTTGATTGCAACAATGTCCGCAGAAACAGTTTTGGCGATTGTAGCAGAGGCTGCCCCGGCAACGGGAATGTCCAGTCCTTTCTTTAATCTGATCTGTTCTGACATTATTGGTTGTATAAAATTATTGATATAGATTTTGTTCAGAATATCCGGCAAAGATACATATAAAAAAAGAAGAAATCACCTTTGTTTTAGGTTTTTTCGGTTATATATTTGCCATACTATGGAAAACGGCGCAAATCATATTTTCGACCAGCTTAACGAAGCTCAGGCACAGGCAGTTCGGAACATTGACGGACCTTGCCTCATCATTGCCGGAGCAGGCGCCGGAAAGACCCGTGTGCTGACCTGCAGGATTGCCAATGCAATAGCCTGCGGAGCCGCTCCCGGGGAGATCCTTGCCCTGACTTTCACAAAAAAAGCAGCCAACGAAATGAAGGAGCGTATCGCCGCATTGGTTGGCGAGTACAAGGCAAGGTGGATATGGATGGGAACATTCCATTCCATCTTCATCAGGTTCCTCCGCGACTATGCCGACAAGCTTGGCTATCCCCAGCAGTTCACCATATATGACCAGTCCGACAGTCGTGCCGCCGTGAAGCAGTGCATCAAGGAACTGGAGCTGGACGAGAAAGTCTACAAGCCAACGGAAGTCGCAAACCGCATATCGTCAGCCAAGAACAACCTGATTACCGCTGCCCTCTATGCCAACACTCCGTCGGCCGTCGAGCAGGACAAAATGGCCCGCAAAGGCCGCATCAGCGATATATACAGCCTCTACGCCAAGAAGTGCAAGATTGCCGGAGCGATGGATTTCGACGACATCCTTGTAAATACCAATATCCTGCTCAGGGATTTTCCCGAGGCACTGGAGCAGATCCGCAGCCGATTCCGTTATATCCTGGTTGACGAGTATCAGGACACCAACTACGCACAGTACGTCATCCTGAGGAAACTTGCTGCCGTGCACCGCAACATCTGTGTGGTGGGCGATGACAGCCAGAGCATCTATGGCTTCCGCGGGGCGAGAGTTGAGAATATACTAACCTTCCATAAGGATTACCCCGAAGCGAAAATCTTCCGCCTGGAGCAGAACTACCGCTCCACACGGACCATCGTCGACGCCGCCAACAGCCTTATCGCCAAGAACGAACACAGGCTCGAGAAGACTTGTTTTTCCGATGGGCAGGTAGGTGAGAAGATCGAGGTCCTGAACGGTTTTACGGAGCAGGAGGAAAGCTATCTCGTCGCAGCCAGGATCGTCGACAGGATATATACCGCCAAAGCCCAGTACAGTGATTTCGCAATCCTGTATCGCACCAATGCCCAGTCCCGCTCCATAGAGGAGGCGCTGCGCAAACGCAACCTGCCGTACCGCATCTATGCCGGCTTCTCATTCTACGACCGCGCCGAGGTCAAGGACATGCTGGCTTATTTCAGACTCGTCATAAACCCTATGGATGACGAGGCTTTCCGCAGGGTGGTGAATTTCCCTGCCCGCGGCATAGGCGACACGACTCTAACCCATCTTGCAGCGCTTGCGTCGGCAAAGGGTATCTCGATGCTGGACAGCGTGATGCTGCCCGACGCAGACCTCGCCGGATCCGGCCTCAAAGGTGCGGCAATAAGCAAGCTGAGGTCATTCGCCGCGATGATTGTGGAGATGAATCAGAAGATGGCAGTCTCAGATGCTTATGAACTTGCACTGGAAATCGGCAACCAGTCCGGAGCCCTGATTGCATTCAAGTCTGATACGTCGATCGAGGGCCTTTCGAAGTTCCAGAACGTCGAAGCGCTGTACAACAGCATCAAGGACTATGTGGATGAAGAGACTGATAATAGGGCTAACGACAATGATGTTGCCAACGACAGCATAACCGTCACGCTTGCCGAGTATGTGGAGAATATAACTCTGCTCGCCGCAATCGACCGTGAAAGCGGCCAGGACGATGACAATAACAACAAGATCTCTCTGATGACTGTCCACGCCGCCAAAGGCCTGGAGTTTCCGTTTGTATTCGTGATAGGAATGGAGGAGAATCTCTTCCCGTCGGGGTCGGATCTTCTTCCTTCGGATATAGAAGAAGAACGCAGGTTGTTCTACGTGGCTCTGACCAGGGCCGAAAAAGCAGTGACTCTGTCGTATGCAAGCAACCGTATGCGCTGGGGAAAGAGCGAGAGCAACGATGTGAGCCGCTTCATCAGGGAAATAGACGGCAGGTTCCTTACTGGTTCGGTTCCGATGCGCTCCGGAGCCAGGGCTGCAAGCAATGCTGCAATGGGTGCAGCTTTCGCAAGGCAGTTCGGCGGGGCTCGTTATGGCAGTGGTTCTTCATATGGCCAGAACAGGCCTACGGGAGGTGGCGACCGCCCTGCGTGGAGTTATCCTCGCAAAACCGCACCAACCCAGCCGGTCCAGCAACGTCCAATACAGCCGACGCCGTCCCGTCCGGCTGCACATGCACCTAATCCCGGTTTCACTCCGGATCCTGTCGCATCTCTCCAGGTGGGCCAGAGAGTCGAACACGACCGCTTCGGTTACGGCAAGATTCTCTCATTTGACGGTGAAGGTGCCGGACTTAAGGCTGTCGTCAGGTTCGAAGACGGAAGTACAAAGACACTTTTGCTAAAATTTGCAAAACTTCGTGTGGTTCGTGACTAATTGTGGCACAGTCTTTGCTTATTTTCACATCGAAGTTTATCATAGTTTTAGTTTAGGTCAGGGACAGGGTCGGTTCGCCATACCGAGCCGGCCCTTC
>JAEEGI010027848.1_pt1 | contig 10790 bp, 5 predicted proteins | sample 8958751 | NCBI WGS metagenome assembly JAEEGI01 (sample SAMN16246545, study PRJNA631951) | gut metagenome | biome: gut microbiome; feature: rumen; material: KS-attached | host: Bos | place: Iran: Karaj | collected 2018-10 | reverse complement strand
TACTAAAATTGCTAGTAAAATTGCTGTAGCAATAAATCTTAATACATAGTACCACATTGCTATATTTTTTCTGAATTCATTAATAAAACCTTCTGATGCAGAAAAATTAAAAAAATCAATACTAACTACTTCTAATTTGTTAAAAAGTATAGTAAATGGAGTAACAAACAAATCCTCTGATGACCCTCCAAACCTCAAAAAGACACTCATTAGTCCTTGAAGCGCTACAGACACACCTAATACCATTAACTTAATTGGCCATGTAAAAACGCCAATAACTGTACCAAGAGTCTTAAGTAGTAATTGTATTACCCCATCTAATGCATCCTTAGCAGTTATGGCTGCATATACAGAAGCATGGGTACATAATGCTATTAAAATAAATATTAGTATACCTACTAGTATTTTCTTTTTGATTTTCATTTCTTACTTCCCTTCATTTTTTATATAAATTATTGATTATTATTATCATCACTCGTTGGTAAATCCATATGACCAACTTTATTCTTTTGGCTATTTGGATCTTTTTGTTCTACATCTTCACCAGATAATACAAACTCTTTTGAACCATCGCCATTTTCCCTTTTAAATTTCTTAACACCATCTGGTAAAGGCTCTCCAATCTTCTTTTTAGGTGATGTTTTTGTACTTGAAGTTGTTTGGTCATTTTGACCTTGCTCTGTATTTTGCCCAGTAGTTCCAGAAGTATCCATATATGTTGGAGTTGGTTCTGCAAAAGTAGCATTCTTCTTCTCCCAATATGCTCTTTCTCCATTTGGATCAACTCCTGGAGTTGTATTTTCTTCAGTTTTAGGTTGTTCAACTTGTTCATTTTCTTGAGGTTGAGTTGAATCAGATACTGATTTTCCGAATATTGGGGTTCTTCCCTTTTGTTGAGGTCGTGATTGTGATGGATTCTCAACTGGTACTGTTTCATTTTCTAATTCAGTGTTATCAGATGCTAGTTCATCTCCAGCTTCTGTTGTAGTATCCTGAGTAGCTCCAGCAATAATTTGTTCAAGAAGATCATCACTTGAAGCTGGTACTTCTTCTGGCGTAACAGTTGTGCTAGGTTCACTAATAGTTGTTGTATCAGCAACCACACTTTCTTCTTCAGCAGCAGGCGCCTTAGATACAATATTCTCTTCAGGTGTCTCCGTACTTGTCTTTTGAGTATCAGAACTATCTCCACTCTCTGGACTTGGTGTGTAATCCTCTTCTTCAATATCCTCAAAGAACCTATCTGTTGGACTTTCCTCAGTGTCTCCTCCATATTGTAGATATTGTGTATCTGCTTTTCGGGCTTCTTTTGTTGCTACAAATTCTTCAATTATTGCTTCTTGTTCTTTTGGATCTCCAACATCACTCAAAATCTCTCCAAGAACATCATCAGCTGACTCTTCTTGTTCAGCCATAATTGCTTCAAGAAGATCTGTACCAACAGTTGTTACGCTACTATCAGTTTTCTTTCGAGCATCTTCTCTGCCTTCTGCTCTTTTCTTATCATCATAGAACATTCTAAATGATTCTCTTGAATCTTCGCTTTCTTTTGATTTGTTCTTAAATGATTCTTTTAATTTCTCGCGTAATTGACTGATTTCTCTTTCACTTTCGCCACTACCATCCTCATTATCTGCATTTTTAGCTCTAATTATGCTTGCCATATCTTCTAATTTTTTGTCCATTGTTTTTCTTGCTAATCCTTCAATTGTGTCATAACCAGCTTCAGGTAGTATTTCATCTTCTTCAATATAATCATGTCTTCTCATAGATTCTGGCAATCTCATGTTATCTGTTTCTTCAAAGTATTCTTTCAAACCAGCTTCTAACATTTCAACTGCTTGATCTACGTTAACACCATCTTTTCCATTTTCTTCAATTTGTGTAGTGATTGCTGATGCAGCCAATTCTCCCGCAACTAATGAAGCTTTTGCATAGGCAATTGCTGCATCCAGTCCCATAATATAATCATGTACTTCTTGTGGTATCTCACCTTCAATAGAGTATATCTTCCTTACCATACCAAATAATTCTTGTCTAATTGCTGCATTATTTGATGCCGTTAACTCAAATTTTCTTACAGTTTTACTTTGTTTAGCAGCTGCTGATATTATAGCTGCTCTTACATCTGCCATAGTTACTTTAAAGTTAACAGGAGCTTTTGGAAAGATTTCTCTTGATGGAAGTTTTACTTCTCCTTCAATCGCTTTCTTATGTGCTTGTGCTGCCTCTTCTTTTCTCTTTTCTTGAGCTTTATTATAATTTTCTACACATTCTCTATAGAATTGATCAGTTGCTTCTTCTCTTTCTTCTTCTGGTTTTCTTCTTTCTGCCAAATCAACATTAGAAGTAACATTAATACCATCTTCATTTGTGTAAACTGGTACAATCAATTCCTCTTCAATTGTTTCAGTTGATCCATCAGGATTTGTTCTTTCCACTACACTATGAGCTTTGGTTAAGACTCCCATTTGTAAACCACTATTTAGGTATTGATTAATTGGTCTACTTTCTCTTTCTTCTCTTTCCTCTTTAGCCTCCTTGGCAGCCTTCTCCCATAGCTTCTTAGAAACTTTGGTACTTTCTTTATTAACTTTTTTAACTATTTCTAATGTTCTCTTAGCTGCACGTTCACGAGCAGAATAACCAATTCCTCCAGATCTAGAAATATGTCCATGCTCTTGAATAAATTCTTCCTGTTTTGTAGTAGCATCTTTTGTTGCTGTTTCTGCCTTTTGTTGCCTTTTATTTAATTTATCAAGTTTCTTATCTATCTTAGCTATCTTTTTATCAATAGTTGCAACTTCTGTTCTTAGTTCTTTTAACCATTTAGAGCGTTCTGGTACAGTTTCTGGCTCAGACTCTAATTCGGTAATTCTTTGATGCTTAGAAACGCTTGCGTTTACAATTTCTTCTTCTGTTCTTTCTGTTTCTTCTATTCTTTGAATAATTCTCAATCGTTTCTTTTCTAAAGCTTTTTTATCTTCTGTTAAATCAAATTTTAGAATGTCCCATCTTGTTTTTGAAACATCTCTATATAATATACCAGCAGGCCATGTGGTTACTGCTAATCCAATTTCAAATGGTGTTGATAATCTTCTGGCTAATGTTCTATGTTTACGAGCTATACTATTTACTATATATTTATCCTTCTTTGTAATTAACTCGTCAGTTATTTGTTTTCTCATTTCCTCTATTTCATAAACAGATAAAGCTGGATCATCTTCAAAATCAGGTGCCAAAAACTCTACTTTATTATCATCTCTTAGTAGGTTTATTCCATTTTGAAAAGCCAAAGCACCATAAAACATTCCCATTAAGCCAAATGTTCCAGAGTCAGCAAGTGAACCCATTGATACTATACTTCCCATGAATCCTCCTACTGTGGTTGCAACATTTCTATATCCCTCTTGAAAATCTTCCATATCTTCATCGGTATATCCAACAAGATTCTTAAGTGAGAATTGTTTACGAACTATCTCTTTGTATACATCTTTTCTCTTTTTATGGATGTGTTCTTTATCCTTCTTATATCTTACACCAACTTCATATGAACCGTCTGATTTTCTTTTTGCATATCTTTCTGTATATGTTCTATAATCAAATGCATCATGGACATTTTGTCTAAATTTAGCTAAAATAATTTTTGGATTTTGAGCTAATCTGGCTTTTGCTTCATCTACTTCTCTTTTTGTAGTATATTTTGGAGTTTCGCCAGTATATTCTACGCCATATTTTTCACTATCTAGATATCTTTCGCCTTCTACGATATCTCTCATTTCTTGTTGTTCTGGTGTTAATTCTTCATATGGAGTCTCTTCATCATAATCAACTATTTCATCAACATAATTTTTATCTTCTTCCGGATTTTCTAAATTCTCATCAGTAAGATCTCTTTTATTTTTAATAGCATTTTCAGCACGATGTAGCATTTCTTGTCCAAACGCAAACTCAGCTCCTTTTTGAAGTGGTTTAAACACTAATGCTCTAGCTGCACTATTAGCTTTACCCACAGCATTAGCTCCAACAATAAATCCAGCAGCTGTTTTTAATGTATTTGCATAACCTCTTGGTCCCTTTGTAGAAGCTAAATCTTGAATTGCACTACTATTCATTCCAAATATTGTTCTAATTATTTTTTCAGCTTCAGTCATATATTTTAAAAGAATTAAAACAAATAGTATACCAGTAATTGAAGATAGTGATATTCTTAAAGCTCCCATAACAAAAGTAACATATGCTAATGCATGGAAAAATTGAATTATTACTACTGTAACGTATTCTTTCAACCATTTAGAAAAAATACTCGCTTTTCCAGTCATTATTTTATTAAAAGCAAATGAAACTGCTACCAATGGAGATATAATAGTTAAAATTGCTATATTCAAAATACGTTTTAAGTAAATAAATGTAAACTTATATGCGAAATATACTAAACATGCATATAATACTAGTCCTATACAACCATTAGTTAATTTAGCATCATACGCCCTTGTTCTAACTGATTCATATAAACTAACTTCTAAGTCTTCAGCTGTCTTACTTTGATATTTTTTGGAACCATATTCACTAGGATCTTCTGATACATATACTCTTTGATCTTGTGAATATACTTTATTTGCTGTATTTTTAACTAAATCAATACCCATTTGATTTGCTAATACAATTGCTATCATAATATAGTGAATTGTGAAAACAATAATAAAACCAACAAACCAATCCACTAACATCTTTTTATAAAGTGCCTTTTCAGAAGCAACAGTTGTGATAGCAATTCTTATGCCTAAAACAAGTAAAACAATCAACATTAATGCGATGCTTACGTATCTTAGAATAAAATACCATAAAGAAATTGCTTTTCTAAGTAATAATACTATGTTTTGATCCATGGTATGATCTTCTTCTTCTTCAGCAGCATCACGCGTACCATGCTCATCTGTTCCTATAAAATCTGTTATAGGAGGAAAATCATCTCCAAATATTGCTTTGGCTTCGTCGTATGTTAATGTACGCGTAGTTGTTATTCCATCTGTAGAATTATATGTTGTTACAAATTTTCCTTGATTTGGATCCCAGCGTAAAATTGCATCATAACCACCAAAATTACCATAATGATATACTATAGCCCACTCGCCATCAACTTTGACTAATGTATAATCATCACCATCTCTAGTCCCTGTAAGCGTTTTATCCTCTGAAGTGCCATTCTTTGCCGCATCTATTATTTTTTGGTTAGCCCCTTCTCTTTGAGTTTGTTGTTCACTTATTTCTCTAGCCGCCTCTTGAGAATCACTTTTAGCTTTATTCAATGTGTCTTTATCTGGAACTCTACCTGATTGTGATTTCTCATACTCCTCATATGGGACATTTATGTTGTAACCATAGGCTGGACCAGCAGGCCTCTCTTCTCGGTATTCTCCCCTAAAAGATTCAGTTTCTGGATCCCAGGTCAATCTAACATCCTTTCCACCTCTTTTAGTAACTATATAAGGTGCTCCTGTAGCATCGTATTGAACAGGACCATAGTCGTCTGCAGCTAATACTATTGAAGAACAAGATACAATTATTAATATTAACATTAAAAAAATCTTTTTAAATCTTCGATTCATTTTAATCTCCAAAAAAACATATCTGTACCAATTACTATCTTATGTAATATTGTATTAATCACTTGCGTAGTCTTCTAATGTAACTTTATCATAGTTAAAAACATCTGCATCGAAAATAGGAATTTCGTTAAATACTATTTTTTCAATTGTAATCCTATTAGGAACTTCATTTATTTCGCCATATGGATCTACATCATACATATTGGTATAATTAGTTCCACAAATATTATCGAAAGTCACTACAAGCAGCCATTCAAAAAGAGCCACCCAACCAACAATTACCATTCTTGGTCCTAAGGTTATAATTCCTAATATATATTGAATTAGGATTCTTACCACATTGGCTAAACCAATTGCTTCTTTTTGAGAATAAGTAGCTCCTGTTGTACCATGATAATAAAAGTCATCTGACTTTTGTGAAGCAAATGCTGGCTTATTACTAGCCATAAAGGTCAAAAGTAATGATATAATTAATAACACGACTAAACTTTTGTACATAAATCTTTTCATTTCAACATTCCTCCTTTCAACCTTATCCTATAATATAACTTGAACTTCTTCGTTATCATATTTTAATATTCCATTATTACAACTTTTAATTGTATAATTTGCGCCAGAATCTCCACTTACTAATGATCCACGATATCCATTTTTTAGATTATAAAAATATATTCCACTCTCTGGGATACCATATAGCAAGATAGTATCGTTATACCAAGCAAAACTTCTTAAACCAGTAATCAATTGTCTATCTGGAATAGATTTATCTTTAGATACAGCATATAATGCTGAAATAAATCCATTTAAATCTTTTTTTACATATAAATCATAATTTGGATTAACCAAATAGTTTTCATCTGTTCCATATGTATCTATAAATTTTTTAAATTCATTTTCTAAATTTTCTTTTTCTGCTACTCTTTCTTGTTCTGCAATATCATATGCATCAATGGATCTTTGTAGTAAAACCTTTGAATATTCTCCTAACTTATCTATTTGATTGTCATTAAATCCTGAATTATTATAAATAATAAAATGCTTTAAATCATCATAATTCCACTTTATAGCTATTCCCCTAGTAGGATAAGATATATAAAATCCATTTTCTTTATATTCATATCGATTATAATCAGGCCAAAGCTCAGTAATTTTACTATAAAAAGTATTAATACTTATTTCATCATTAACATATTGATCAACTAAATCTATAAATTTTGAATAGTCATCATATTTATAATCTCTATATACTGAAATCTCGCCTTCGCTGAAAAATACATATAAACCGTCGCCTTTGTATCCAATCATAGTTTCATTTTCATTTTTAAATGTTGGATTTCCAAACACAGCCCTTGCTCTAGCAATATCATCGCTTGGTTTAATATTATTAACAACATAATCATCATAATTCTCTGTAAAAATTATATTGTAAAAATTATTGTTTAAGTACTTTACTTTAAAGCCTCTTGAAGAATACTCTTTAAATCTTTGAAATTCACTTTCTTCTTCGCCAAAATTTGTTGACCAATTATTCCTTAGTAAATTAGATAATTCAACAGCTTGAACTTCAATGTTACTTTGTGTGATATTTGAATAATTTCTTGTTGCAAGTTGAGCCTCTAAAACATCAAAATAATTCTCAACTCCATTTATCAATATTGTAGAAATTTGTCCGGCAGAGCAAATAATATTGATTGTTATATCTGCGTCTTCATCGACTAATTCAGTATTTCTATAATCAAGTACTTGAGCAACTTCCTTAATTAAATTATCATAAGCATCTCTATTTGAATTACCATCAACATCAATCAATGACTTATTAAATTTTACTAAATGTTGTTCTGGATATTCATCGTCATATTCTACGGTAACTTTTGCTAAATATTCTCCGCCGAAATTCTTAATAATACTTTCAATACTATCCTTTGCGACACCAGTTTTAGAAGGTTTTCTTAGACTATAAAATGCTAACATGGTAAACAATATAAAAATTATAATAACTACTGCAACTATTGCGAAAAAATAACGTAGCAATCGTTTATCCATTCTTTCCCTCCGTTAATTATTAATTCTAGCTTTTTCTTCTTCTTCAATTGAATTTTTTAAAAGTTCAAGTCTTATTTTTCCTTCTGCCGCTTGTTTTTTTAGTTTTTCAGTAATACAAAAATTATTATAAACTACAATACCATCTGAATTATTATTTTTAATGTCAATCATTATTCCATTTGCTGGATAGTGTAAACTCAAATTTTTCTGTTCTTCGTCAAATTCATAATAATCATAATTTGCATACGCTCTGCGCACATTCTCTGAAAACTTCTTAATATTTTTATCTTCTATATATTCATCTATATAATCAAGCAAATCTTGATTGTCTTTATATGAATAAGGATATATAGAAATTTCATCTTTATAGCAAAAAACATAAAAATCTTTTGTTCTATATGCTACATAGTTATCATCTTTAAAAGCATATTTCGGATACGTTTGCAAGATAATATTTGGTGCTATACCAACTTTTATCCCCTCAAAAATTTCATCTGGATAATCATTATAAAAAACTATATTTCTTACCCTTCCGTTATAATTCCTTGTTTTAACAGTTTTATCAAAGAAAATTGAATATTGTCCTTCAGTTCCAATTGCATTTCCACTGCCTAACTCATTAATAACTCTCATATTATTATTATTTAATTTTTTCAAAAGTTCATTTTTAATTGAAATATTATTATATTGAACTGGTTGGATTTCAGACACTTTTTTATAAGCATCATAATTAATCTTTTGAAAATAACCAGGAATGTTATTTATACTATACGAAAATGTATCACCATTTTTATTATAAACAACCTTAATTTCAATTTGCTTTTTTTCATCGTTTATTACAAAAGAAGTAAGTTGTGCAGTTTTGGCAACAGAATGGATTAAATTTTCAAAATAAGTTACATTAGGACTTCCATCTTCTTTAAATATATCTTTTGCAAAATTCACAAAATATGTATCATCAACATTTTCTATATACTTACATCCATAAGCTTCAAAAGCAAATTTCACCTCTTCATATTCTATACTTGTATCATATGCGTCGCCAGCTGTGTCTTGTTCAACTGGATGTGATACTTTAGGTTTAATAATACCAACCCTCTCAGCCTCTGCTTTAGTCATAAAAAGAAACAGGATTATTACTAAAATAATAGTTACAACTGTTACCGCAATAACTGCTTTTTTTGATTTCACTAAATTCTCCACATCCTTCTCCTTTCATGCTATTATTTTTCCATAGCTTGCTTTATTAAGCCACCGCCAGCTTCAATACCTTTCTTGATACCTTCTTTGGCTTCATCAATACCACCGACAACAATACTCTTGTCTTTTGAAAAGATTAATTTTCTTACAACTTTTTCAACATAAGTTATTAATACTAAAAATATCAAAGATAATACTGGCGCAACCTTAGCTATTTCACCTGCAGTTTCGTTAAATACCATGTATATAACACAATGTATAGGTTGAATAAAAGCTGTTATAGATAATTCTCTAAACCAGGTTTGGAAGGCTTGCGCCTTACCATCACCAGCTTTATCTATTGAATATGTTATTGTAATAAGTGGGCTAACTGCGATTAAGAATCCTGTCATGAAAAATCTTTTGATATATAACCAGAAAAATTTTACATGTGTATATGCAAGAACCCACAATGCTACAGTAAAGTATATAACCCCCACACCAGATATTTGTGAATATGTACTATAAATACTTGCTATTAGTTTTTCTTCAAAATTGTTATTTGTTACATCGTTAAGAGATGTATATATTTCCCAACAACCTTCTAAAAGTACGTTACTTACTGTAAATAGTGCAGCGATAAGGTAATGCATTAAAAATAAAATTATTATACTTTCAATCCATCCCTGAAACATCTTTTTATATTTTGCTTCTTCTTCAGCAACTGTAGAAATTCCCATTCTAATTCCAATATATATTAACAATACTAAACTAAGTGCAACTGAAAGATATCTCATTACAAAATATAATTGTGCAACACCAGTTTTTGCTTCTTGTATATAACCTGGTACTTTAACTGTAACATCTCCAACAGTATATGAAGCTCCAAAATCGAAAAAGTCACAATTTAACATTCCAACCTGATTAAATACAACCTTTTCAATAGTAAAATATGATGTTGATTCTACTGATAAGTTACCACTTATGAATGTTAAAATTATCTCGCCTAGCAAAGGTAATATAGACAAAGCAAATCCAAACAAACCAACAACAGTTCCAAGCAAACCTTTATCTTCTAGAATGTCGTATTGGTTGGATGATGTTTTTCCTGATTGACCAGAATCAAGCATATCAGAAATATCGCTCTCACCAAATTGAGTGGTTTCATCAATTAAATACTTAGCAGCTCCATCTGGTTGAAATTCTGGATCTGGATTTTCTTCAGCATAAGCATGATAACAACATATGAAATTAAATAATATTGTAAACAATATTAAAGATGTTAATACTTTTTTCATAATTCTTACCTTACTGTTTTTTATACTTAATTAGTTTTATTTTTTTCCATCATAGCTAATTTATTAATATTTGTTTCCATGAATTCAAACTCTTTCTTAGTTGGTTGAATAGCTAGTATCGCTGAATCTCCAGCAACTCTAAGTAAGCCTTCACCTCTATTACATGTAACTAAGAATGCTGCCTCACCTTCACTTAGTTTGAATACTTCACGTAAGTATTCAATCTCAGATTTATCTTGTGCTAAGAATAATTTTGTATCTGATGATGTTAAAACAGCTTGAGCTTCTTTCTTCTCATAGAAATCTTGGAATTTTTGTGAAGCTACGCATAGAGAAACATTTCTTTTTCTGGCACGTCTTGCCATTGTATTTAAGAAATCTACGGCCTCTGGATATGGTAAAAGCATCCATGCCTCGTCGACAATAACCCTTTTCTTTGCTGCTTTTTCTCTATCTTCACTATTCTTCTTAACATATTTTTCCCAAACCCATGAAAGCATGATTTGTTGTGCCAAAGGTCTTGCAAATCTTTCCTCTAATTGTGAGATATCAATATTGATAAATGGGATACCATCTAATAAATCAAATGTTGATTGACCATCAAAGTATGCCATTTGTCCTTGATACTCTCTTACATATTGTCTCATAACTTTTACTAAGT
>JAEEGI010027844.1_pt1 | contig 10790 bp, 5 predicted proteins | sample 8958751 | NCBI WGS metagenome assembly JAEEGI01 (sample SAMN16246545, study PRJNA631951) | gut metagenome | biome: gut microbiome; feature: rumen; material: KS-attached | host: Bos | place: Iran: Karaj | collected 2018-10 | reverse complement strand
CTCAACAGCATCCTTACCCTTGGCCTTTACTACAGGCTTTGAGAAGGCGAAGGTGGTGTAGCTCAGTCCGAATCCGAATGGGTAAGCCACATCGCGACCAAAGGTGTCGAAATAGCGATAACCTACGTAGATATCCTCCTCATGGTTGGTGTAGGCATGTCCAGGGATTGGGGTCTTGTTACCAATCATCTGCTGCAGCGAGTAGTCGTCAATCTGTCCAGGGAAGTTCTTGGTCGATGCATGATCAGTTGCAGCAATAGGCCATGTCATGGTCAGTTTACCCGAAGGATTCACCTTACCAGTCAGCAGGTCGGCAATCGAGTTACCACCCTCCATACCAGGCTGCCAAGCGCACAGGATGGCATCGGGATAACCACTCCATGAGGCAGTCTCAATCACACTACCCGAGTTGATGATTACAATCACAGGTTTGCCTGCAGCGTGGAAAGCGTTGCACACATTTGTAATCAGGGCACGCTCCTCAGCGTTCAGGTTAAACTCGGTGTTGATGTCGCGATCTACACCCTCACCAGCCTGACGACCGATGGTGATGATAGCTGCATCGGCACCATTCACCTCTTTATTCACACAGATAGGATCCAGACCGATCTCAGGATATTTCTGCTGTCCGAAGTACTCGTTCTGGTACCACTTGGCAGGATGACGCTCAGCCTGGAATTTTACTCTTGCAAACTCGATATACTTGCGATAGATGTCAGTGAGAGTCTCGCTCGATTTGATGCCGGCATTCTTCAAACCCTCCAGCATGTCAACCACATAAGGTGGGTGAACACAACCCGAACCGGTACCACCGCTCAGGAAGTCGTATGAGTTCTCACCAAACAGGGCCACGGTCTTGATGTTGCCGTTCTTCCAGGGCAGTGTACCGTTGTTCTTCAGCAGTACGATACCCTCGTTGGCACTCTGACGGGTGATGGCGGCATGGGCCACAAAGTCGGGATTGTTAGAGGCAGGATACTTCTTGAAGCTTGGGGTCTTCACGATATACTCCAGCATGCGACGCACGTTACGATCCACATCGGCGATGTCGAGCTTACCGCTCTTTACACCCTCGATAATCTCGTTCACCTGTGCAGGCTGTCCTGGCTCCATCAGGTCGTTACCGGCCTGTACCTCAGTGATGGTAGGCAGACCTTCGCGAATACCAATCCAGTCGGTCATCACGATACCCTTAAAGCCCCAGTCCTCGCGCAGGATCTTGGTCAGCAGGTCGCGGTTACCCATCGAGTACTGACCGTTAATCTGGTTGTACGACGACATCACGGTCCAAGGGTTACTCTCACGAACGGCAATCTCGAAACCACGCAGATACAGCTCGCGGGCAGCACGCTGACTCACGCGCTCATCTACAGCGGTACGGTCGGTCTCCTGCGAGTTGATGGCAAAGTGCTTGGCACTCACACCGGCACCTTGGCTCTGCACACCCTGTATGTAGGCTGCTGCAATCTTACCTGTCAGCAGAGGGTCCTCCGAGTAGTACTCAAAGTTACGTCCGCACAGGGGATTGCGATGCAGGTTCATACCAGGACCCAGAATCACGTCGCAGCGATACTCCTTGGTCTCGTTACCAATAGCCTGTCCTACCTTGTTTACCAACTCAGTGTTCCAGGTCGAAGCCAGGCACGAGCCGATAGGGAAGGCAGTGGCATAGTAAGTCTTGTCGGTACCCTTACGTGTAGGGTCGATACGCACGCCGGCAGGACCATCGGTCAGCACTGTGGCAGGAATGCCCAGTCGTGGGATGGCAGGCGATGTACCTGCAGCACCAGCCACCAGGTCGGCCTCGCCACCTACTACGGCGTTAGCACTGAAAAAGTTGTTAGCACCGCCAACCAGTAGTTTGGCTTTCTCTTCAAGGGTCATAGCCTTGATTACCTCGTCGATATTATCGGCGCGGAGCTGTACTTGAGCATTTGTTGTCATTGCGAATGTTGTTGCTAATAAGCAAGTTAGTAATCTCTTCATATTGTTGATGCCTTTTAGTTGTGTATTTGCGTTCTATTTCATGGGAAGATACGGAACTCATACCCCTGGTCCTTCAGCCATTGCAGCGACTCGGGTAGGGCAGTCTTCAGCTTGTCGATACTCTTCAGCGAGTCGTGGAAGGTGATGATCGAACCATTACGCGCGTACCTCTTTATATTATTAACCACATCTTCGGCGGTCATCCACTTCGAGTAGTCGCGGGTCACCAGGTCCCACATCACAATCTTGTACTTCCTGCTTAGCCAGGCATACTGTGCCATACGCATCCAACCGTGGGGTGGACGCACATAGTGACTGTGGATATAGGCGTTGGCCTTCTCCACGTTGTAGCTGTATTCCTTCACGGTATGGCGCAAACCACCTATGTGGTTGTGGGTATGGTTGCCCACCTGATGGCCCTCAGCCAGAATACGTTTGTATAGTTCCGGATATTTGCGTACGTTATCGCCCACCATAAAGAATGTGGCGCGCACGCCGAATTCTTTCAGGGTATCGAGAATAAATGGGGTAGCCTCTGGGATAGGACCGTCGTCGAAGGTCAGGTACACTGCCTTCACGCGACGGTCCATTCGCCAGTATGCTCTTGGATAGAGCCAGCGCAGATAGATAGCGGGTTGCTCTATAAACATGATTTACTCTCCGTATGTGCCACCTTTGGTCTCGTAGAGATTGCCGATGGCTTTAAACTGTGCTTCCTTCTCCTTGGCCTGCTTCTCGTCAACAACCGACTCCAGATTCAGAATCTGGTTCAGGATATACATGTGAACCATGCACTCCTGCTGCGACATGGCGAAGCGGTCGGTGCTCAGCGAGCAGTACCACAGCATGTACTCAGTCGATTTCTTCCACAGGTTATCGATAATCTGCTGGGCCTTCTTAGGCTGTCCAGTCAGGGCGTATGCCTTGGCCAGATCCAGCGAACCACTCTGGTAGTCGTGTGGGATATTGTAGCTTGGCAGGGCCTTCTCTGCCTTGGCCAATACAGCCTTAGCCTGCTTGTCCTTACCCTCCTGAACCAGGTTCATGGCCAACAGCGACAGCAGTCGGCGGTGGGTATAGCACATGCGCATCACAGTCTCATCAAGATAGATACCAGCCTTGTCCACACCACCGAACTTGAACTTGTTCATCACGTTGTTATACGTCTTCTCAGTATCAAAGTTCTTGGCACCAGGGGCGTTGGTGGTGAATGGGGTGATACGGTTAGCCAAGCCCTCCTGAACAAAGTTGTCGCCCAGGTTCATGTAGTTCTCCGAACCTACGGTAGTAGCTACATAGATAGGACGTGTCCAGTTGCACTGGGCAATCATCTCCAGCATCATCAGGTCCTGCTTGTACAGGGCGTTCTTACCCTTCAGCGAGATCACCATCTGATCGGGGATGGTATCAGCAGCCATCATCATGCCACTCTTGCGAACAGCCTCCTTGTCGATGGTTACATATACGGTATCTGTAGGAATCACATGCAGATCCTTATTCTTCGAACGAACCCAACGTTCCAGGATATTCTTCAGCTCGAATGGCTTCTCACCAAAGTTCTGTTTAGCCTCCTCTGGGTTCTCACGATACAGTTTCTCTACTTCAGCCTTCAGCGATGGGTCAACCTGTACGTATTCGTTGGTACCTGCACAGTACTCCAGTCGACTCCAGGTGATGGGCACTGAAGGTGAGTCGTAAGCCTGACGACGCATCTGGTCGATATACCAGTCGGTCTGCAAGTACGACAGGTTACATACGCGTGCATCGGTACGGAATCCCTCAGTATCCTGGTTGTACCACAATGGGAAGGTGTCGTTATCACCATTGGTAAAGATAATGGGGTTACCCTCTTCCTGCAAGGTCATGAGGTAGTTCTGACCGAAGTCGCGACAGCAGTAACGACCCGAGCGATCGTGGTCGTCCCAAGTCTGACTGGCCATCTGGATGGGCACCAGCAGACAGGCAACGCCAATCACAGCGGCCACTACCAGGTTCTCCTTCTTCAGCTTGCGGTTCAGCCAGTCGATGATGGCAGCTACACCCATACCACACCAGATGGCAAAGGCATAGAACGAACCAGCGTAGGCATAGTCGCGCTCACGTGGCTGCATAGGTGTCTGGTTCAGATAGATCACGATGGCCAGACCTGTCATAAAGAACAGGAAGAATACCACCCAGAACTGCTGAATGCCGATAGGCTCTTCAACGGTCTTCTCTACGCCGTTCACCACGGTCTTACGCTTGCGGGTGTACCAAGCCTGCCAGAACAAGCCCAGCAAACCAAGTATCAGTGGCATGCAGTAGAATACGTTATGTCCCTTGTTCTCCTTCAGCTCAGTAGGCAGCATGCTCTGGTCGCCCAGGCGTGCATCATCGATAAACGAGAAGCCGGTAATCCAGTTACCATGCTCCAGCTCACCGTTGCCCTGGATATCATTCTGTCGTCCGGCAAAGTTCCACATAAAGTAGCGCCAGTACATAAAGTTACACTGATAGCTCAGGAAGAAACGCAGGTTCTCCAACTGCGAGGGCACCTTCACCATCATCTGTTCGCCACAGCGGTCGTAAGGTACCTGCGAGCCATCAACACCACCCATCCACGATTCGTAAGCGGCAGCATGACCGGCATCGTACATACGTGGGAACAGCATATTCTGTGCATACTTGTATTCATCCTTGGTGCGTACTACAAAGTACGAGTCCTTCTCATCAGCAGTAGCCTTTTCCTTACGCTGATATACGGGCTTACCCTTACTCATCACAGGCTTGCAGTAGTTGCCGTCCTGCTCCAGAGCTACCTGTGAGGTGTAGGCGGGTCCGTAGAACAACGGACGCTGTCCGTACTGCTCACGTCCCAGGTAATCACCCAGCGTAAAGATGTCCTCAGGTGAGTTCTGGTCCATAGGTGGGTTAGCCGACGAACGGATGACAATCAGCGCGTAGCTCGAGTAACCAATCATCAGCATCAGCATACACAGCAGCATGGTGTTCTTCATGCGGGCTGTGATGAGCAGCTCTTTTTCACGGGTGTACTTCAGCAGGAACCACAGTACTGCCAGTACTACCACGCCAATCAGGAAGGCCGACCAGCCCCAACCGTAGAAGGGGATACCCAACATACCTACCGACAGCAGGAATGCCAGGTTCTGGATAGTCAGCGAGTGCTTCTGTGTCTGTGTCTCGTAAACTGCCCATATGACGCACGATACCAACAGAATCAGGTAGATAATCTCACCCGTATTGAATGGCATGCCCAGTGTGTTCACAAAGAACAGCTCAAACCAGCCACCCACAGTGATGATACCAGGTACTACGCCATATAGCACAGCAGCCAGGATCACTACTGATACTGCCAGTGCGATGAGCGAACCCTTCAGGTTGGCATCGGGGAAACGACGGTAGTAATATACCAGCACAATGGCAGGCACACACAGCAGGTTCAGCAGGTGTACACCAATCGAGAGACCTGTCATATACATAATCAGAATCAGCCAGCGATCACTATGAGGCTCGTCGGCCTGATCCTCCCATTTCAGTATGAGCCAGAATACCACAGCGGTAAAGGCCGATGAGTAGGCGTAAACCTCACCCTCAACAGCCGAGAACCAGAAGGTATCGCTGAAGGTGTAGATCAAGGCACCTACCAGTCCTGATGCCTCGATGGCAATCAGTTTGGGCATACTGAGCTCGCTCCAGTTGCTAATCAGCAGTCGGCGTGTCAGGTGTGTGATGGTCCAGAACAGGAACAGGATACACGTTGCCGACAGCAGGGCGCTCATGGTGTTTACCATACGGGCCACCTGGGTGGCATCGCTGGCAAAATGCGAGAACAGGTTTGCTGTCAACATAAAGAAAGGTGCCCCAGGTGGGTGACCAATCTCCAGTTTATAACCAGTGGTAATAAATTCGGGACAGTCCCAGAACGAGGCTGTCGGCTCGATGGTAGAACAATAGACAAAGGCCGCAATCAGGAATGTCAGCCAGCCCAACGTGTTGTCTACTAATCTAAATTGTTTCATTACAAATTATTTTTTTACTTTAACGTTAAAATTCGCGTTTGGTGGTGCAAAGGTAATAAATATAATTGATAATTTACAATTGATAATTGAGAATTAACTTACATAAACAATCCTGCACCATAGATTAATACCACATAACGGAATAATTTGCCTAGGGTAATGGCTATGAACGTAATCACCACGTTCGATCGCATCAGTCCCAAAGCGATGGTGATGGCGCTGCCTAACACAGGCAGAAAGGCAAAGAACCCCATCCATGCACCATGACCTGCCAGAAAACGGTGGGCTTTGTCAAGGTCTTCTTTCTTTACATGCAGGTATTTCTCTATCCACTCTATCTTACCCATACGTCCCACACCGTAGTTGAACACACTACCCAGCACGTTGCCGATGGTACCGTATATCATCAGGCTCCATGGGTCAAGTCCTGTGGCCATCAGTCCCACCATCACAGCCTCGCTCGAGAATGGAAAGAAACTGCCAGCCAGGAAGGCAGCCAACAGCATGCCCCAGTAGCCGTATTGGGTTAGAAAGCTGATGATGAAATCCATAGGTTCATGCCTGTTAGGAATAGGATTGTGGCCATGGTTACGATAAAGAACAGGTTGCTCAGTCTGCTATTGGTAAGCGTAAAGAAGTGGGCCACGATGGGCGACACCACGATGGTGAGCATACCAATAAACGTGTCGTACTGCTGAGGCTGCACAGCCATCAGTAGCAGGGTGTAGATGGTGAGCATCATCATACTGTTGTATATCTGGCGCACACGTATCTTATCCTTGTAACTGTTCATCCAGAAGTGGATGGTACCCACGATAAACAGCACTACCAACAAAGCCAGGTACGCCCACTGCTGGGTGTTTACTGCGCTGTAGTCGGTACTCCACTGTACCTCGGTAAAGCGGTTCAGATTGTCGAAAGCCATCTCAGGCTGATATCTGTAGATGTAGAGTCGCCAACCGGTATAGAGCCAGTAGGGTGTTACCAGTCCGATGAGTGCTGCGAAAAAGGTTCGCCAGCTCAACGAGTAGATGGTGGTAGCCATCAGCAACAGGAAGATGGGCACATACAACAGGAAGTGCGGCTCCAACAGACTCACAATGCTGATGAGCATATACAGGTAGAACGTGCGCCCCACGCTTTTCTGGTCCTGATAGCACGAGCACAGCAGCAACAAGCCTATTACCATGCTGAGCACCTGCACCGTACCTAGGATGGATCCGAACATCCAGGTGGCCGAACAAGCTAACAGAATATAAAATACCGAAACCGAGCGACTGTAGATACGTATCAGCATGTTGATGTTGTTCAGGTGAATCATGGCATATACCGATGCAAAGAAACACAGGAACTGGAACCACCAACCCTGATGTACCAACCCCGCCAAAAGCCAGATGCCGACACCATACAGGATGGTAATCGGCAACGTGCGACGGCTCTCAGCTATTTTATTCTGAAATCTTTTCACTATTCACTTATCACTATTCACTACAAGTCCGCTCCGATGTCTCGACGGAAATATTTGTCGGTAAACTGAATCTTCTGTGCCTCCTCGAACGACTTCTGCAGGGCCTCGGCCTTGTCCTTACCGTACGATGATACGGCAATTACGCGTCCGCCATTGGTCACTACTTCGCCATCCTTCAGGGCTGTACCGGCGTGGAATACAATGCTGCCCTCTACATCTTCGATGCCTGTGATGGGGTAGCCCTTCTTATATTCCTGTGGATAACCACCCGATACCAGCATCACGCAAACAGCTGCACGCTCATCAAAGGCGATGGTACGCTGGTCGAGATTACCCTCGGCCACACCTTCCAACAGGTCAACCAGATCGCTCTTCAGGCGCAGCATCACGCTCTCAGTCTCTGGGTCGCCCATACGGCAGTTATACTCAATCACGTATGGCTCAGCCTCCTTGCTAGGGGTGTTGGTGCGGTTAATCAGTCCGAAGAAGATAAAGCCCTTGTAGTCGATGCCATCAGCAGCCAGACCCTCTACGGTTGGACGGATAATGCGGTCCTCTACCTTCTGCATCCACTCCTTGGTGGCAAAAGGCACGGGGGTAACGCTACCCATACCACCGGTGTTCAAACCAGTATCGTGCTCGCCAATACGCTTGTAGTCCTTGGCCTCGGGCAGAATCTTGTAGTTTTTGCCATCAGTGAGTACGAACACCGAGCACTCGATACCGCTCATGAACTCTTCGATCACTACGCGACTCGAAGCATTACCGAACATACCGCCCAGCATCTCCTTCAGCTCTTTCTTGGCCTCGTCGAGTGTAGGCAGAATCAGCACACCCTTACCAGCGCACAGACCATCAGCCTTCAGCACATAGGGAGCCTCGAGTGTCTCCAGGAATTTCAGTCCCTCTTCCAGGTGTTCGCCATCAAAGGTCTGATAGCGGGCTGTGGGGATGTGGTGACGCTCCATAAAGGCCTTGGCAAAATCCTTTGAGCCTTCGAGCACGGCACCTGCCTTTGAGGGACCGATCACTGGTACGTTCTTGGTACGCTCATCAGCCTTCAGGTCGTCGTAGATACCCTTTACCAATGGATCCTCAGGACCTACCACTACCATCTGAATGCCCTTTTCAACTACGAACTGCTTGATGGCCTCAAAGTCGTCGGCCTTCATGTTTACGTTTTCTCCGCAGTTGCTGGTTCCGGCATTACCTGGGGCAATGTAAAGCTTTTCGCATTTATCACTCTGAGCAATTTTCCAAGCTAAGGCGTGCTCACGTCCGCCACTTCCTAACAGTAAGATTTTCATCTTTGAACTTTGATCTTTGAACTTTATGATTACTTTAAATAGTCTTCGAAGTATTGGGTGATGCGCTCGTGCAGGTGCACTGAGGCATGACCACGCATGTTATGCTCCTCGCCTGGGTAGGCAAAGAAGTCGGGCTGTGTGCCGGCCTTGATGCAGGCATCCAGGAAACTCAGGCAGTGCTGTGGCACCACGGTGTTATCGTTATAACCCGTGATAATCTGCAGTTTGCCCTTCAGGTTCTTGGCCTTGCTGATCAGACTGCTCTTGGCATAACCCTCGGGGTTATCCTGTGGGGTGCCCATATAGCGCTCGCCATACATCACCTCATACCATTTCCAGTCAATCACCGGACCACCTGCTACACCTACCTTAAACACGTCGGGGTAGTTGGTCATCAGACTGATGGTCATGAATCCACCAAAGCTCCAGCCGTGAACACCCAGTCGGTTTGTATCCACGTATGACTGCTGCTTCAGGAACTCCACACCCTTCATCTGGTCCTGCATCTCTACCTGTCCTAACTGATGCCAGGTAGCCTGCTCAAAGTCACGTCCGCGATTCTCCGAGCCACGGTTGTCAATGATAAAGCAGATGTAGCCTTTCTGTGCCATGTAGGTCTCCCACGATCTGCTGGCCCAGTGCCACGAGGCATCTACGTTGTGGGCGTGAGGACCGCCATATACATACACCACAGTGGGGTATTTCTTATGGGGGTCAAAGTCGTGTGGCTTCACCATTCTATAATATAAATCGGTAGTGCCATCAGCGGCCTTGATGCTGCCGTTCTCATAGATGGGCTGCTCGAAGGCTGCCCAGGGGTCAGCGGCTTTCAATAAGGTGATGGGTGATGGGTGGTGGGTGTTGGTTACTTCAATGTTATTAGGAACGGTGGGTTCCTGATATTTGTTGAACAACAGGGCACCTGTTGCCGACAGCTCACCACGATGCACGCCCTTACCGTTATCCAGCAGGGTGCGCTTGCCAGTGCTGATGTTTACAGCCCAGAAGTTACGCTGCAGGGGGCTCAGCTCGTTCGAGGCGATAATCACCGACTTATCCTTCAGGTTAAAGCCTAACACCTCCATCACTACCCATTTGCCACTGGTAATCTGCTTCAGCTGCTTACCGCTCTTATCCATCAGGTACAGGTGGTTGTAGCCATCCTTCTGACTCTGCATCACGAATTTGCTGGCATCCCAAGGCAGGAACTCGATGGGGTGCTGTGGCTCCACATATTTCTCCGATGTCTCACGATACAGCTCAGCTATCTTGACGCCTGTGTTGGCATCGTACGATACCAATCGGCAGTCGTTCTGCTTGCGGTTCAGCTCCAGCATATACACCGTTTGGGCATCGGGAGCCCAACTGATGTTGGTGAAATAACGGTCGGTTGGGTCGCCAGCCTGCAGATATACGGTCTTACCGCTCTTCACGTCAAACACGCCCACGGTCACCTTATGACTGGTCATACCAGCCATGGGGTACTTGTCGGGCTCGTAACTGGCGTTACGTGGGAAGATATCTACCTGTGGGTAGTCGGTTACCATGCTCTGGTCCATGCGATAGAAAGCCAGTTTGCTACCATCAGGGCTCCAGAAGGTACCCTTGTCGATACCGAATTCATTACGATGCACACTCTGACCGTACACAATCTCTCGGCTGCCGTCTGTGCTCAGCTGGTGCTTCTTACCGGCACCATCCACCACATACAGCTGGTGGTTCTCCACATAGGCTGTGGCACGCGAGGTGGCGTTCCAGTCGTAGGCCTGCTGTCCGGCTATGCTGTCCTGCCAGATCACCTGCTTGGCCTTGAAGTCGAGCAGAATCACCGCCTTCCTGTTACCCAACTTCACGATAGGTTTGTTGGGGTAGGGGAATGTGGCGTTCATCAGGTGGCGCACGTACTTGCTATCATCACTGCCTGCCCACTTGTTGATATCGTCGAGTGTAAACAGCAGGGTTTTCTTACCTGTCTTGGTGTTGATGGTGTAGCAGGCCTCTACATCCTGC
>JAEEGI010027842.1_pt1 | contig 10791 bp, 7 predicted proteins | sample 8958751 | NCBI WGS metagenome assembly JAEEGI01 (sample SAMN16246545, study PRJNA631951) | gut metagenome | biome: gut microbiome; feature: rumen; material: KS-attached | host: Bos | place: Iran: Karaj | collected 2018-10 | reverse complement strand
CTGCAGAAGGCCGGCATCCGCATCCCCAGGATGCATGCCGTTGACAGGGAGGCCGAACGGATAGTCAAGGACTATATCGAGGGACCTACTGTGATGGAGCTTTTGCAGACGGGGAAAGACCCTGCGCCGTATCTGCCCCAGGTTCGTGACGTGGCAGCAAAGGCAATGGCGGCGGGGATGAACATCGACTATTACCCGACCAATTTTGTTGTGCAGGACGGCCTGCTCTGGTACGTGGATTACGAATGCAACGACTACAGCGAGCAGTGGGACTTTGAACACTGGGGCATTGAATATTGGCAGCCTAAGGTGCGCCTTTGCGGCTACCGGGACGAGGATTATGAGGCGGTCTGCCATTTCCTGATCGAATTGAATCGGAAGGACAGAACGCACATCAACTGGAACTGGGCACGGTTTGAATGGATGATGGAACATTCGGAGTTTGACAAAAGCGCCAGGTCATCCATCGGGCTCTGGTGGTCGGAGGATAAAGTCGTCGGCGCGGCGATATACGATATGTACTTCGAAGAAGCCTTCTGTGGGGCGCTGCCGGAGTATGGGGCTCTGTACCCGGAGATCCTGGACTATGCATACCGGGAGCTGAAGGACGATTCCGGGCTGGCTGTTGCGATCAATACAGAAAACACCGAAGAAATAAGAGCTGCTGAGCTGGCAGGATTCGAGCGGACCGATCAGAAAGAGACGATCATGGAGCTCTCCCTTGAAAGAGACTTCTCATCAAAGCTTCCCGAGGGACTGCAGCTTCGGGAAATGGATCAGGTCGCGGATCGGGCTGCTCTTGAGTGGCTTTTCTGGCAGGGCTTTGATCATGGTGATGACCGGGAGGCGTTTGAACGTTCGCAGGACCATGTTCCTCATGTCAGAAGGCATTTCAACAAAGCCTTATGCCTTTCCGCCGTGGATACTTCCGGAGAGCCGGTATCGCACGGCTCACTCTGGTTTCATCAGGATACGGACTATGCCTATGTGGAGCCGGTCTGCACGATCCCCAGCTATCGAGGCAGGGGCATTGCCGCTGCGATTCTTTCTGAAGCTTTTTCCCGTGCCAAAGCATTAGGAGCAAAGGAAGCCTATGTGATATCCGATCTTCCGTTTTATGAGAAGCTTGGCTTTGAAATAGCGCAGAATTACTCGTTTTACCGGAAGAAAAGGTGATAAAAGCCCTTGACTCTCACACTGTGGCAGGCATTAAGCTTGACGTGAGCTCAAAATAACAGCAACAGGAGGTACCGCCATGCTGAAGATCGGAGAATTTTCAAAATTGTCCAGAGTCAGCGTCAGAATGCTCCGCCACTATGATGAGATCGGCCTTTTGAAACCAGCCGAGATCGACCGCTTCACGGATTACCGGTATTACAGAGAGGATCAGCTCCCGACAGCGGGCCGCATCGCCGCCCTGAAGGATATGGGCTTTTCCCTTGCGGATATAGTCAGGATCCTTGAAGTCTATGATGACCGGGATAAGCTGGAGCAGTTCTTTTCTGCCAGACAGAAAGAGTTGGAGGCCTTATCAAAGGACACAGCATATAAGCTGACGCTTCTGGACGCAGCCCGGAAAAGGCTGAGAAAGGAAGAAGACATGAGTTATAACGTAACCCTCAAGACCATTCCTGAGCGCTACGCAGCGACCGTTCATATGACCATTCCCCGCTACGAAGATGAAGGGATCATCTGGGGAAAGCTGGCTGAGGAAACCTGCCGGATGAATCTTGTGGAGGATGATCCCTGTCTTTGCGCGGTGACCTATCTCGATGGTGAGTACAAGGAAGAAAATGTGGAGATGATGGCGTGGAAGACCGTCAGGGGAAATTATCCTGATACAGAGCATGTGAAGTTCCGCACACTTCCGGAGGTAACGGTCGCAAGCTGCATCTACCAGGGAAGCTACACCCAGATCACGGATGTTTACACTGCCGTTATCGCATGGATCGAAGCAAATGGCTATGAGCCTGCTGGACCGATGTTCAACATTTACCACGTCAGTCCGCATGAGACCCAGAATCCGGATGAGTTTGTGACGGAGATCTGCTATCCGGTGAATAAGAAATAATGAACCCGGGGGACAGAGGAATGGCTTTTGATTTCAAAAAAGAATACAAGGAATTCTACATGCCGAAAAACAAGCCCGGCATCGTAACGGTTCCGAGTATGAATTATATCGCGGTCCGTGGACAGGGCGACCCCAATCAGGAGGATGGGGAGTACAAACAGGCCATCGGGCTGCTGTACGGCATCGCCTTCACCATCAAGATGAGCAAAATGGGTGATCACCGCATAGATGGATATTATGATTTTGTCGTTCCTCCGCTGGAAGGCTTTTGGTGGCAGGAGGGCTTAGAGGGCATCGACTATGCCCATAAAAATGACTTCCATTGGATATCCGTGATCCGCCTTCCGGATTATGTTACCCCGGATGATTTCGCATGGGCAGTGGGGGAGGCGACAAGAAAAAAGAAGACAGACTTCTCTAAGGCAGAGTTCCTGACCTATGATGAGGGGGTGTGCGTTCAATGTATGCATTTGGGCTCCTATGACGATGAACCCGCTGCGGTTGCCCGGATGCATGAATACATGGAGGCTCAGGGCTATGTTCTGGACATAAACGGGCAGAGGCTGCACCATGAGATCTACCTGAGTGACCCCAGAAAAACAGCACCTGAGAAGCTGAAAACTGTTATCCGTCACCCCATCAGAAAGGGATAGCAGCAGGACGGATCTAAGCAAAAAACTTCCATCACCGGTACTGAAAAGGACCCGGTGATGGTTTTTTATTGTTGTCAGATGCATGGAATTAATGTGCCGCGGGAAAAACAGGTGCTTATGCTTGAAAGGGGAAAAGTAAAGTGATAAAATTTTATCGAATAATTATAATGGCATATTATAAGGTTATCGAAATTAAAGATCCTGTATATGACAAGCAAAGCAGCTGAGCCAAAGAATACAGAAAAGAAAAAGCGCGGAGCAAAAAGGGTGCTCCTGCGTATATTGTGTTTTTTGCTTGCGCTTATGATCGCTGCAGCTGCAGCTGTCTATGCTTATGCACAGTATACTGAAACTCATTATAAGATAAGCTTTTATCAGGAGACGTCCCCTAAGGTCAGCGGCAATATCAGGCTCGTTGTGATCTCGGATATCCACAACCGGGAATACGGAGAAAAGAATGAAAAGCTGATCTCCGATATCCGGGATCTTGCCCCGGATCTCATCCTTTTCCCCGGAGACATGGTCATCAGGGAGCAGGATGACTACCAGCCCATGCTGGACCTCGTGTCAGTACTGTCAAAAATAGCTCCCTGCTACGGGGTTTTAGGCAACCACGAAAGCGAGCGCATCTACTACAGAAACGACAAGGGACTGACCTCGGCCTTTGAAAGCGCAGGGCTTAAGCTGCTTAGAAATGCCGGAGAGGATGTCACTATAGGCAGTGATACCCTTCAGCTTATAGGCGTTGAGGGCACATCCTATGGCTTTGAGGAATACGGCGGGCGCGAATTCATGGATAAGACCGAGATCGACCCATCCAGGTTCTGCATCCTGATGGCCCACATTCCCATCCTGTTTGAACCGCAGCTGTCCGCATACAGCTTCGATCTGGGAATCGCGGGACATGTGCACGGCGGAATAGTGGTCCTGCCCTTTATAGGCGGGCTTTATACAAGTGAAGAAGGATTTTTCCCGAAATTTACTTCGGGTAAATATATTCTGGACAACCGGCAGAGCCTGATAATCAGCGGAGGACTGGGTGATTCCAAGCCCTTCCCGCCGCGGATCAACAACACTCCCGAGCTGGTTGTGATCGACATCGACCGGTATTGAACTAAGGGCGGCTTCAAAGCGCCGGAAGGAGAATAAAGGCTATGAAAGACAGTAACAGATCAAGGACGGCCGGGGAGGGTATCTACTCCGGCAGCCCGGGAAGAGGGTGGACCAGCCTTCAGAACAGCTTTGAAGCGTTCAGGAGGCGCAGGCTGCTTGTTTTCATTTCCTTCCTGATAATCGTTCTCGCCCTGTGTGGATATAATTATTCCAGATATCGACACACAGCCAGCACCATCATGTCGCTGGACTATGAAGAGGCTTCAAAGGGCCTGACTCCCAATCAGACCCGGTACAATATCTTCGAGATTCGCAGCGAAGAGGTGATGGAACGGCTGATAGAGTATGCGGGGTTGGAAGGAAAGATAAGTCCCAAGGAGCTGAGCGAATGCGTCAGCGTACGGGCAACCCACGACAAAAACATCAGCGCCAATGTGAATTATATCAGCACCTCCTTTGTGGTGGAGTTCACGAACAACGGAGAGATAGAGGGGCGAAGCGCGGAGGACATGCTTTCGCTGCTCTGTAAGGCTTACCGCGAATACTTCGTGGAGCGCTACGGCTTCAATCACTCCATCCTGTCTTTCGATGTCAGCGATCTGAAATTCAATGACGAGTATCTGATGGCTGTGGACCTGCTGGAGCTTAAGTGCAGCCAGCTGGAAAAGTACGCGAGTCTTCGCAGAAGGGAGAGCAAGAACTATCAGGACCCGGATACCGGGGTCACATTCTCTTCCCTGGAGCAGAGGGCAACCAACTTCTATGCCTACGATCTCGCCAGGCTGCGCTCCTTTATCATCGAAAACGGTATAGCGGAGGACAGGGCTGAGCTCGACAGCGTGCTGAGCTACAAGATCCGCATGGACCGTCTGGCCTATGATAAGCTTATGGCTGCATATGATGAGGACAACAGCGGCATACGCATGTATGACGCTGCCATGTGCGCTGCCGTCATGATCCCCACAAAGGACAAGTCAAATGATTATTACATGTCCAGGACTAAAACCGGCATGGACAAAATGGCTATTCACGCTGACGCCCAGCTTGCAGGCGCAACGGAGCGGATGGAGCAGATCGAGTATAACAGTTATCTTGCAGAAAAGCTGAAAGCTAATGTGTCCGACAGGATCAAGACGGAAAAGGCCAATACCATGATCCTGGAGCTTGAGGCATCGCTTAAAAAGCTTGCAGCTGATATCCAGGCGATGGACAGTGCCTATACCAATTCAAAGGCCCGCAATTATATCGGCTTCAGCGAAAATAAAGTAGGGCTTGCGGATCAGGTTGGCCTTGTATATTCGCTTCTAATAGCTGCACTTATACTTGCGGCGGCCTTCATATGCGTCTTCCTCAGCAAATATTATTCCAAAAAGGAGAGAGCAGTATGAGAAAATTCAGTATTCTTCGCTATCTGAAGCAATTCAGCCTGCTGATCTTTCTTTTAGCCGTGATCGGATCTCTGCTGATCTTTGTTTACGGTAAATCTCATCAGCAGTATGTGGCATCCACTGTCATACAGTACACAAACAGCGGCGCAAAGGATGGCTTTACTCCCGACGGGACCCCCCTGAACGTGGAGGAGATCTATTCCTCCACGGTGATAGACGCTGCCCTTACGGATCTGGGCTACCAGTCCAATATCGATTCCATCCGCTCAAACTGCTATGTGGAGGAGGTCATCCCCGAGAACCAGCAGAAGCTTAATGAGGCTCTGCTGGAAAAGGGCGAGGATCCCTCCTACGTAACGGATACCTACCGGGTATACTACGTGGGGGATAAGGACACCGGCGAGGATTATGCCTGGAATGTGCTGGATGCCATCATCAATAACTATTACGAGTTTTACGCGGAAAAATATGTAGAGGAGCAGCTGCAGAACAACGGCGTCTCCGTGCTGGCTGAAGGAAACTACGACTATCTTGAAAGCGCTCAGGTGCTGGAGGATTCCGTTTCCGAAATGCTGGATTACCTGCTGGACAAAAGGGCTGCCCACCCATATTTCCGTTCAGTCGAGACCGGCTATACCTACAGCGACCTGTACAATATCTACAACTATCTCTACAACCACGAGATCCCCAGCCTGTACGCCGCAATCCTTACCGACGCGGAAACAGGGGACATAGATCTTCTGATGAGTCAGCTGACAAGGGACTGCGAGGATATGCAGCTGTATATCGAAAACCGCGAGGCCCGGGCGGAATCACTTAAGACCCTTATCGATAACTTCAGCGAACGCAGCAAGGAGATGATGGATTATCACTATCATCCGTCGGAGACCTCCAGCAGCGAGATGGAATATATCCTGAAGAATGTTGAAAAGGACGACGATTCCATCAATAAAGAGACCACCTATGACGGACTCATTCAGGAATATGTGGATCTGAACATCGATATCCACCAGAGAAGGATAGAAAAGGAGCACAAGGAGTATCTGCTGTCGGTATTCGACAATAACCGCAGTGCTGCAGGAAAGAAGACCTTCAGCCCCCAGGAGATAAGGGATAAGATCAGTCACTGCGTCGATCTGGCCACGGAATACTATCAGTACGTGGAGAGAACAGGCCAGGAGCTTAACCGCCAGCTGAGCGCAAATTATCTTACGATGCTCAGCAGCATCAATGTTCAGCCCACTGTTAATCTTAAGCTTTACGTGGCCATCGCCATCATCCTGTTTGCGCTGGTGGGAGGCGTCGGTGCCGTTCTTCTTGGAAGAGCCCTCGACTTTATCGACTACTTCCGCTACACAGACAAGACAGTCCAGCTGCCCAACAGGGCCAGATGCGATGTTTATATCGATGGCTGGTCAGACAGACTGCTGGATGACAATTTCTCCTGCCTGTCACTGAGGATGGAATCCCTGAGCCGTCTGTCAGCTGAATTCGGGCGCGCAGTCGGCGACGAGGTCCTGAAGGATTTCGCCATGATACTCAAGGGCTTCGGAGACCTTTACGGCTTTGTGGGCTACAACGGCAGCGGCGTATTCTACGCCTTCTTCCCGGAATGCTCCCATGACAAGCTGGATGTGATCCTGGAAGCCATAGGACGCCAGGTGGAAAAATACAACAATATCAATCCGGAGCACAGGATAGACTACAGCTATGGCAGAGCGGTCTCCAGCGTGGACAGCGTGTTCGAGATCAGAGAGCTGCTCAGACTTGCCATACAGAGGATGCGTTCGGATAATGCCGCTCCTTCACCTGCTGACGCTGCAGCAGCCGGGGCAGAGACTGCAAAGGAGCGCGCGTAGTAAGAAGCACGGAGAAAACCAGTGACGAGCAATAGACTTCCGGAGAATGGTGCACAGGGTGAGGTGCTGCAAAGTGCGAGGAAAGAATGTCCCGCTTTTGTGGCTTTTCTTGCTGTTGCCTGCACCATTCTTGCGGGGCTCGGAGACTGGAAGGTCCTGAATAATGCTTACGGGGGACTGCCCAAGGCCATAGCCCTTGGCACCATAGTCTGCGCCTTTCTGAATTTCCTTGTGACCGCTGATTTTTCAAAGCTCAGAAAGGCTATGGGCTATTTCCCCATATTCCTGCTTCTGATAGCCGTGTATGCCATCGTCAGCATGTATATATGGATAACGGATTTTTCTGATGCCGCATCCATAAGCAGGGCAGGGCAGAAGATACTGTTTCAGGTCATCACTATCATTTATGCAGTCTTCATGTGCTATCTGTTTGAAGACAAAGCCATTAATTATCTGTTTTTCAGCATGTGCGCCACCAATACGGCCATCATGCTGCTTGAAATGCCAAAGTACGGCATCAAAGAGAGCATCATCTCCGTCGTCACCTGCATCGTTACCTTCGGAAACGCCGAAGGCTTTGTCCGTGCCCTGGAAATCCATGACATAACCTTTTTATTCGGACAATTCTTTATCTACTATGTGCTGTTCGCGCCGAAAAAGACGAAGCCGGAAAGACGGCTCAGGCGCCTGTGCATAATACTTTCGCTGTTTTTCATACTGCTGGGGCTTAAGCGCGGCACTCTGCCGGCGGTGCTTCTGGTATATGTTTATGTACAGCTTCTGCGTCTTACCGGACGGCCCAGGAAGCTTATAATTGCCACAGGGGTCATCCTCTTCCTGTTTTTTTATTTCTATCTCTATCTGACCCGCTCAGGCATTCTGGTGGCTTTTCTGGAATCCCATGGCATCGATATGATGGGCCGGGATGTGCTGTGGAGCCTGCCCAACGATTACTACGAGCTTTCCCCCTTCTGGAAGGGACTGGGCTTTGAAAGTGTGACAGAGCTGGTTAACGAATGGTACCACGCAGGCCTCATCAACAGAGCATATCCGCTTCACAACGATATTTTAAAGGTCTTTATTGAACTGGGCGCCCTGGGCTTCACCCTCTGGGCGGGCATCAATTATATCCTGTATCCCGCCTACTGGATGATGCGTCACGATGACGATACCGGCATGCTTTATATGGCCATCCTGTGCTATATGACTGTGTCCTATCTGACAGACAATACAGCCTTTTATTTCTGGAGCTGCATAGGCCTGAGGCTCATACCCATGAGCTACAGCTATCATGTGAGCAAGACTGCGCAGCAGAAGCAGTGGAAGGCGCCTACAGCGCAGGAGCTGGCAGACGAGATCTGGCTTTTGGAAAAGGGAGGTAGAGTCGGAAATGCTTAATATGCTCAGAAGACTGCCTGTCTATATAAAAAATGTGTTTCTTCTTGCAGTGCTCTGGCCGGTCTCGGCAGTGCTCAGAAGAACGAAAAAGGAATACAAAAATCTATGGCTGGTGATGGAGCGGGGTTTCGATGCCAGAGACAACGCCTACTGGTTTTTCCGTTACCTTCGGGAGCAGCATCCCGAGATCAACGCCCGCTTTGTGATAGACAAGACCAGTCCGGACTATGAAAAGGTGGCAAAGCTGGGGGAGACCGTGGAGTACAGGTCTGCCCGTCATTATCTTATGTATCTGGCAGCCGACAGGCTGATCAGCACCCATGTGCAGCCCGTGGCCCCGGATCTTATGGCCTATTACCATCTGCGCCAGATAGGCATCCATCCCAGAGGGAAGGATATCTTCCTGCAGCATGGGATCATAAAGGACGAGATGAAGTGGATGCGCTATCCGACTCTTAAGGTGGATTTCTTCGCCAGCGGCGGAAAGATGGAATACGATCACCTGGTCTCGGAGTTCGGCTTTCCTGAGGGTGTGATCCAGTATACGGGCCTTTGCCGCTTCGATAATCTGATCCGCGGAAACCATCCCTCCAATGAGATCCTTGTTATGCCCACCTGGCGGGGCTGGCAGTATCCCCAGGGGGAGCAGTTCTATGAAACTGCATTTTACAGGCATTTTCAGTCCATGCTGGAGAATCCGAGGCTTATAAGCCTGCTGGAGGAGAAGGATCTTAAGCTTATATTCTATCCTCACATCGAGCTTCAGAAGGAGCTGGACAAGTTCAGATCGCCTTCTGAGCGCATAATCCTTGCGGGCTGGCAGAATTACGATGTTCAGGACCTTCTGATGCGCTGCAGCCTGCTGGTCACGGATTATTCCAGCGTGTTTTTTGACGCCGGCTACATGGAAAAGCCGGTCATATATTATCAGTTCGATGTTGATGAGTTCCTGAAATACCATTACCAGAAGGGCTATTTCTCCTACCAGGACCATGGCTTCGGCCCCGTGGTGGAAACGGAGGAGGCTCTGGTGGACGCCATATATGAGTATGCGGAAAATGGTTTTCAGATGCAGAAGGAATACAGGGACCGCCTGGATGCTTTCTATCCGGTGCGCGACGAGCTGAACTGCGAGCGCACCTATCAGATAGTCAGCCGTATGGGCTGAGGCAAGTGATCCGTTAATTACAGGAGGAAGTTGAAATGCTTCGTGTTCTGCATTCCGTCAGTAATATGGCCCGGGCAGGGATCGAGACCATGCTGATGAATTATTACAGGGAGATCGACCGAGACCTGGTCCAGTTCGATTTTATGGCCAACAAGCCTGCCCCCGGGGAATATGATGAGGAGATACGCAGCATGGGGGGACGGGTTTTTGTAAGCCCGGGACTAAATCCGCTGCATTATCCAAAGTACAGGCGCTTTGTGGCAGAGCTGCTTCATGAAAGCCCTGAGATTAAGATCGTCCACGCACACAACGAGGCCATGGGCTATTATGCGCTCAGGAGCGCCCGCGACGCAGGCATACAGGTCCGTATCGCGCACGCCCACAACACGCAGATCATACGGGATTACAAGTATTCGCTGAAGCTGATCTGCAAGCAGTTGCTTCCCGGCGCGGCCACAGATTACTGGAGCTGCGGCAGGGACGCGGGCATTTACTTTTACGGCGAAAAGCGCTGGAAGGAGTCCGGGTTCATCCTACATAACGCCATCGATACATCCCGCTTCACTTTCAGGCAGGAAGCCCGTGACAGCAAGAGGCAGCTCCATGACCTGCAGGATTGCTTTGTCATCGGGCATGTCGGCCGGTTCAATGTCCAGAAGAACCATACGCGCCTGCTCGACATCTTCGCGGAAGTCCTGAAGACCGTTCCCGAAGCCCGCCTCGCGCTGATCGGCATTGGCGAGCTCGAGGAATCCATGAAAGAAAAAACGCAGGCCCTGGGCATTCAGGACAAAGTGCTCTTCCTGGGCCAGATGGGCGACGTGAGCGAATGGTATATGGCTATGGACTGCTTCGTTCTGCCCTCGCTGTTCGAAGGCCTGCCCGTAGTGGGCATCGAAGCGCAGGCCACGGGACTGCCGTGCATCTTTTCTGATAAGGTGACAGACGAGGTCCTGCTCTCCCCCGGCGCGCACAGGATCGCCCTCGAGGCAGACAATGCGGAATGGGCCAAAGAGATCATTTCAGCCAGGCTTTCAGATACAGACCGCACGCAGGGCGCGGAGATCATCCGTAAGGCAGGGTATGACATCCATACGGAAGCACAAAAGCTCCAGGAGATCTACCTTGGAATTGCCGCGCG
>JAEEGI010027841.1_pt1 | contig 10791 bp, 9 predicted proteins | sample 8958751 | NCBI WGS metagenome assembly JAEEGI01 (sample SAMN16246545, study PRJNA631951) | gut metagenome | biome: gut microbiome; feature: rumen; material: KS-attached | host: Bos | place: Iran: Karaj | collected 2018-10 | reverse complement strand
AAAGTTTTTTCATTTGAACAGAGAAATAAAAAAATAAATTAGCTTTTTAATTTTAATATATTTAAAAAATAATTTTTCTTGAAATTCATAGATTTTAAAGAAATTTAAAAATTTTTAAGGTTTTAAATATACAATACTTAATTATTAACTCTTATCAAAATTATTTATTTTCTTTTAATATTATTTTTTTTTTGCTCAAAGTTATTATTAATTATTCATTAAAAATCCATGAATAAAAAATTGATAAAAAACAATAAAAAAAAAATTATTAACCCCCAAAAAATTAGAATCAAAAAAAAATCCCTCTAAAAATCATAAAAATATAATAATTTAATTAATAAAAAACAAAATCCTCCTCAAATAAAAAACTTTTGCTAAAAAAAATAAAAAAAAAGTAGAAAAGAAATCCTCATATATAAAAAAATTAATTAACGTAAAAAGAATATAAAAATCCAATTGAGAATTATAAAATTAAAAAAAACAATGGCAAGAACAAAGCAAACAGCACGTAAACAGACTACTCCAGCAGGAAAGGCTCCTCGTAAGCAGATAGGAAGCAAGGCAGCAAGAAAGAGTGCACCAATTCAAGGAGGAGTGAAGAAGCCTCACAGATACAGACCAGGTACAGTAGCATTGAGAGAAATAAGAAAATTTCAAAAGTCAACAGATTTATTAATAAGGAAATTACCTTTCCAAAGAGTTGTTAGAGAAATTGCACAACAATTTAAAAGTGATTTAAGATTTCAAAGTCAAGCTGTTTTAGCTTTACAAGAAGCTACTGAAGCTTATCTTGTTGGTTTGTTTGAAGACACTAATTTGTGTGCTATTCATGCTAAAAGAGTTACTATTATGCCTAAGGATATGCAACTTGCTAGAAGAATTAGAGGAGAAAAATAATATTTTTTATTTTTTTTTAGAGTTTATTATATATTTTTTTTTTTTGAGAAATATATATTCTTTTTTTACTTTTGATATTTTTTTTCTTTTTTTCCTTTTTATTTAATTCTTTCATTTTTTTTTTTGACATTTTTTCAAGGAATTTTAGATTGATTTTTAAAATACTGATTATTGAGTTTTAATTTTTTTTATTTTTTTTAATTTAGTTTTAAGTATTTCAAATTTTATTTTGCTTTATGAAAAAAGATTTTTATTATGTTTTGTAAATTATATTATTTCTTTTTGATTTTTTGATTTTTTTTATAAAAACAATAATTTATCATTTCACAAAACAAAAACAAATTTTCAAAAATAATAATAATATGTTTTATATTATTAAATATTCTGAAAATATTTTAAATTTAAATTTAAAAAAATTTATTTTTGATTTTGAAATTTAGACAAATGAAACCTCAAAATAAAATTTAAAATTTATAAAAAATAAATTAAATTGGATTTAATATACATATATTTTTTTAAATCAAAAAACTCAGTAAAAAATTTTTTCACTCCACTAAAATTTAATTACCAACGATTAAAAAAATAATAATGATTTCAGAATCATTTTCCACATTAAAAATCATTAAAAAAATTTGTTTACATTCAAAACATAACGAAACTTTTCTTTTTTTCTTTGATGAATTGTATTCATTTTTATCAAGATTTAACACAGATTATTCAAATAAAGTAGATATATATACATTTGAAGATTTTATGGGATTTTCATATATTATTTCTAGAAAATTATTTTTCTCTTTCAGTGATTCTCAAAAAGATGTGGGTTTATATAAATTTTGTAAAAATATGATTACTCTATATACTTATAATTATGATATTGATGACAAGATAAACCAAGTTTTCAACTTTTTTGATTATCAAAAAAATGGTTCAATTTTAGTTAATGATATAATTACTATTTTTAATCATTTTAATGTTTTATACTCTGGTCAAAAGGAAAGTTTAAATCCAGTTTTTAATAAATGGATTAAATATTATAAATTTGATAGAAAACATTTTTGGAAATTTTTGCTTCAAGAAAATTCAGATATATTAACTTTATTTTATGTCTTTTTTAACCATTATAGAAAAATAAATCAAGAATTAATAAATTTTATTGAAGAAATAATTCATATTGATGAAAAAAATGATGAATATAATGAACATAATTGGAAATTATATCCTCCAACTCAAGAATTAATGAATTTTCTGAAAGAAAATTTTACATATATTCTTGAATCTGAAAACATATATAATAATAATGAAAAAGAAAATGAAGATTTAAAAGAATTAAATAAATTTGAAAATGAATTATCAAATTTAAAAGAGAAAGTAATTGATAATTCATTAATATTAAAATTAAATCCTAAAACTTCAATTAAAAATATTAAACATAATTTTGAAAATATTAATTTTTCTTGTATTCAACCTCACATTGGATTGAGTGATAAAAAAGTAGATAATCCAAATTTTAAATCAGAAAAGAAAAAATTGAAATTTCAAACTACTTTTAAATTAGAATCAAATTTTAATATTAATGAAAATAATAATAAAGATAATATTTTTAAAGTTTTCATTTATTTAAAAGGAAAAGTAAAACAATATACAATGAAATTAATAAAAGATTATATTATTTTCTTTAATTCAGAATATGATTTTAATACTAATACTTATATAGAATTAATTTATATCAATCAATCTTTTATTGAAAATAAATCAAAAAAAATTCTCTGTAATCATGTTTTTTATTCTCTAGATTTATATATTAATTTTGGTTTTTCATCTTATCATTCAATTTTCTTATTTCCATGTAAAAATTCTAGAAGTAAATTTAAAGAACAATATAGAAAATTAATTCCAAAGAAAAAAATAAAAGATTTTTATAATTTAAATAAAAAAAGAGAAAATCAATCATTCTTAAAAACTTGTATTAGTAAACAAGATAATAAAAAATATTTTATTAAAATATTTGAAAAAGATTTCTCAAAATATGAAAAAATATCTTGTTATCGTTATGAAAAAGATAAATACAATATATTAAAGAAAATTCACCATGAAAACTTTATAAAATATTATGATATTTTTGAAACTAAAGATTTCTTATATTTAGTATATGAATACACAAATAAAGGAAATTTAATTTATTTTATTGAAGAGAATAAAAATTTATCAACTTCGGCAATTGAAAATATAATATCTCAATTAATAAAAGGAGTTAAATGTATTCATTCTTATGGATTTGTTCCTAAAGATTTAAACCCTGAAAATATAATGATTGAAAAGGAAAATAATGAAATAAAAGTGAAAATATTAAATTTTAATTTAACTAAAATAACAAACCCACATGAAGGAAATTATAAGTCAATCCAATTTTCTTTTTATAATTCCTCAGATTTAGTCTTTAAATTAAAAAATAATATTAAAATTGGAGTTTGGAATTTAGGAATCATTTCTCATTATTTAAGTAAATCTTTAGATTTTGTTTTAGAAAAAACTCAAACTTTAACTTGTGAAAGAATAATAAGTAATGATTTTCAAAGTACTCCAATTAAATCTAATAATAGTAATAATCTTATCATCGAAGAAAAAAAGAAAATACATATTATTAATCCTTTTGTAAATAATTAAAAAAAGAATTTTTTTTGAAAAGATAAAATTTGTATATAAAATGATTTGAAATAAGAATAATGGTAAAAACTTTTTATTTTTAAACTGTTAGATGCAAAATTAATTTGTAGAATTACTTAAATATTATTTATCTTTTAAAAAAAATAAATAATAAATATAAAAATATTTTTATTTTTTAATTAATAATATTTTCCAAGTATGGAAAAACAAAAAGAAGAGAAAATTATAAATGATAATAATAAAGATAATAAAAATTCAAATAAAGAAAATAATATATTAAATGATAATGAACCTTTAATAAAAGAAGTCAATAGTATACAACAAACCGAAAACAAAACTGAAATAAAATCAATTACAAAAGAAAAAATAAATGAATTATTAAGTAAAGATAAAAAATTGAAAGATATATATCAATTAATAAATTCACCGATTAACTCACCTAAAAAATATAATATGAATAATTTAAGTAATAATTTATATTATAATTCTGATAGAAAGAGTTATTCAAATTTAAATAATAAAAAATATAAAGATTTATATGAGCAAATAAATATAATAGATTCAATTAATGAAACAAATAAAAATAAACCTTTAATTCCTTATTCAACTTTTAAAAAACCTATAATTGATTTTGAACCAATAAAAAGAAATCAAGAAATAAAAAGTTTTAAATCTTTTGCAAAAAACAGAAAAAATAATATATTTTCAGATTTAAAATTACCAGAAAAAACAAATTGGGCATCAAATTCTCTTTTTAAATCATCAAATGTATTTTATTATAATAAATCAAAAAAAGATTTTTTTGATTTGGGAAACAGTAAAAGTCAAATAAATTTTGGGAAAGAAGAATCTAAATTAAATAATTATTATAAAAAAGAATTAAATTTTTTTAGTGAAATGTTAAGAAAAGGAAATAGTACAAACTTAGTTTTAAATACACCAAAAACTAAAGGAAGTTTTTTAGAAACTGATTTTAAGAAAAATCTTGAAAAGAAAAATACTCTAGATAAACTTAAAGAATGGTGAAATAAAATTTACTTTTATATTTAATAAAGTGATTTATGAATTTTTTATTTAAAAACAATTTTAAATTCTCTTCTAAAACATAAATAAATTTATTAAACTTAACAAATATAAATATTTTCTTTTTTTAAAAATAAAAAAATTGTTTAATGATTAAAATGTAAATTTAACGTTGATAAAAAGTTTTTTCTATTTTACAATATTCAAATTAGATAATATTAATATTAATTAATATTGAAGGTATAATATAAAAATAAAAAGGATTTAAAAGGAAAACAATAAATATTTAACATTTAAATGGAAGAAAATGATATTAATTTAGAAGAAAAAGATTCAATAGAAATTAACAAAGTAAAATTAGCAAGAGAATGGACTTTTTGGGAAAATTATGAAATGAAGGATAAAAAAGTAGATTATTCTGAATTAATAAAACCAATATATACTTTTGATACTATAATTGATTTTTGGCAATTTTGGAATTTATATCCTGGAAATAATCCATCAAATCTTTTTTATGATGGAGAAAAAATAAAATAGTAAAATAATAATATAATATATTATTTATATAGCTTTTTTGAAGATAAAAGGAGAATAATTGCAATAAATCTTTTTGAAAAAGGAATTAAACCAGAATGGGAAGATGAAAAAAATGATAAAGGTTATGTTTTTTCAATGGATTATGTTATTGATTCTGAATTGGAGAAGTTTCTTATTAGAGTTCCTAAAAATTGGGATAAATTAATGTTAGGATTAATAGGTGAAACATTATTAAACGTTGAATATATTAATGGTATAAGATTCGTTGATAAAACTCTTTTTTCAAAAAAGACAATGTTTAGATTTGAATTATGGGTCAATAAAAATATTCCAGAAAATGAAATAAGTAAAATGAAAGAATTTTATGGTAAAGAATATGGATGCTCAGGAATTTCTGTTAAGAATATTGAAATAAAAAAATAAATTACTTTTTAAAGTTAAAATATACTTATACATATAATTTATTTGTAATATTTTTGTTATTTATATTTTTAAATTTAATTAAAAAAATTCCTAATTATGGAAATAGAAAATTTAATTCTACTTTATTCAATCAAAAAAAATAAAGAATAAAACATAGATTATTTATAAATATATTATAAATAAATATGATTCAAATTATTTCTTTTATTATTTTTAATGTGATTCCTCTTGGCTTTCATTTTCATTATCATTATTAATTTTTGGAAGTTTCATAACTTGAATTTTATAATCACTTCGAATATTATGCTGATATAAATAATGTTCATCTTTAATTTCTTGTCCTCCTAAAAAAAATCTAAAATTAAATTTCCTAGATTCAATATTTGCTTTTTTCCTAAATTTTTCCTTTAATTTTTTCCCAGTTAATAAATTAGAAACTCTTAATTCAACATTAAGATTATCACTAGGATCAAATAAATTAACTCTAATTTCTTTTTCTTGAACATTATGATTAATTTTATACTTTTTTTCAAAATAAGGGTCATTAATACAATAATTAGGAATAATATAATGATTACCTTTTTTATCAATAATATGATTAATGCATCCATCTGCAGTTCTCAATTCATATTGTTCTAAAAGCATATTTGCTCTATATTCATCATAAACACAAGCTTGATTTATTATTCTCCAAGTTTTATAATTTGGATTATTATGTGAATTTCTAATTGACCAAAATTCATCTCTTTTTTCATTTAATTTATCTATAGGTAAATCACATTTATACCCTTTTAATCTTTTTATTCCTACTCCTGTATATCTATATCCTTTCCATTCTTCCATATCTGGAAACATATCTTTTTGTGTTTCTATACTCATTTGTTGGGATTCATCTAATATTTTTTGGTTTTTATACTTTTTGTCTGAACTCTTTGATTCTATTACTTTACTTGTTTGACATGAACCCATTTAAGAATGTTTTAATATTTAATTCAATTGAAAAAAAAAATTATTTAAATGATAAAAGTTATATTATATAACCAATAAATATTATATATATATAATTAATAATATGGAAAATTTAGTTATCTTATAAATAAAGAAAATTATATTACAAAATTCCCATTTTTTTTTCCTTTAAAATTTGTTCCACCAAATATCATATTCAATTTTCTTTTTAGATTCAATTTTACTATAATCTCCTTTAAAATCTTTTAAACTTTTAATATAATCAATATATAATACATTTTCATTATCCTCAACATCTTTTTTCAAAATTGGTTTATAAGGAGCATTCATATTTAAAGAAATTAAATCTTCCCATTGAAAACCATTAAACCAAATATGATTTTTAATTTGACTAAATTTACTTAATCTCTTAATAGGATTTTTAGAAAGCATTTGTTGTATAAGTAACTTAAAATCATTATCATGACAGAAATTAGGGAAAATAATATTATCATTTATAATAGCTAAATAAACATCCATAGCTTCATCAGCATTTTCTCCAAAGGGAACACCCCCACAAATAAATTCATACATACAAATAGCAATAGACCAAATATCAACTTCAAAAGAATAACCTTCACCTAAAATAACTTCAGGAGCCATATAATGTGGTGTTCCTATTATTGTATTTGTTCTATCTGATATTTCCTTTGCTGTTCCAAAATCTATTAATTTTATATATCCTGATTGAATCACTATTACATTTTCTGGCTTTATATCTCTAAATATAAATTTATGCTCATGTAAATACTCTATCGCTAATAATAAAGATGCTCCGTAAAATTGAGTTTGCGATTTATTTAATAATCCTATATCACGAATTACATCAAATAATTCTTTTCCTTTTATATATTCCATTAAAAAAAATATATGATTTTTGTCTTTCAAAGATTTTACTAATTTTACTATAAATGGATGATCTATTTTTAATAATATTGAACGTTCTAATTCTAAATTTAAATGAAGTTGTTCTGTGTCTATTTGACAACGGGAAATTGATTTGATTGCATATGGGAATTTATTTTTTTTATTACGAACTAAACATACATTACCATAATTACCTGAACCTAATTGTAATTTAAATAATAAATCTTTTAATTCTACCATATTATCTTGAAGATATAATCTATTCATTAAATGTTCTTTCATATTATTTTCTATATTTTTTTCAAAATCTTCTTGAGATATTGAAAATACAATTACTTCACCAACTGCTTTTATTGTTGCACTTCTTTTTTCATGGAAAAATAAAGCTCTTTCACCAAAATGTTCTTTTTCATTTAATGTTCTTATATATTTATCATTTATAAATATATCTACTTTACCTGATTTAATTATATAAAATTTATCACCTTTATTACCTTGTGTTATTATATTTTCTCCATCTTCAAATTTTTCTTCATTAATTACTTGAACAAAATATTCTAATTTTTGATTTGATAATGTTTTAAAAATTGATATTTTTGAAAGAGATTTTATTATTTCAGTTTGTTCCATTAATTCTTTAAATGATCCACCTAATAAATTTAAAAATTCTTTTGTATTTGCTTCAATTAATAAACAATCAGGTTGTGGAATAATATCATAATCAGTTTTATCTTCTGAATTTTCAAATAATTCATATTGAAATAGAATTGTACCTCTATTAGCAACAATATCTTTTGTAATACTATTAATTAAATGTCCATCAATAACAATAACTATTTTACTTGATTTAATATAATTTTCTTTATAAGCAATATCTGTATTTTTTAAATTAACAGGTTTAAATAAAGGAAAAGCTTTATCTAATAATTGAACATTAAATTTTTTGAATATTTTACTTTTATTAAAAGCACTTTTAATAAAATTTAAATATAAAGAATTTCGGAAATTTTCTCCTAACATACTTTTCAAAGTGGAAATAGAAACAGAATAACAAACACAATCACATTTAGCAATAACATCTAAACTTCTAGTTGAATCTATTAATATACTTCTTTCACCGAAATTATCTCCTTTTCTTAAAATTCTAACAACTTTACCATTTAAAGAACAATCAACTTCTCCTTCTTTAACAATATATAAACAATGAGCTGGATCACCTTTTTTAACTATATAATGTCCTTCTTGAAAATTTTCTTTATATAAGAAAGAACATAATATAGTTTTTTGAGTATGATGAATATTTGCTAAAATAGGAATACTTTCTATAAAATTTTTATTTTCTTCAAAATTCATTTTAGTAATATGATCAACAATTTTTCTAAAATTTTTTCTTTCCATAACCCATAAAAAACATTTAGTTAAAGTTTTTGCAGACTCACTTCTTGGAGCTCCGTATAATAAAGCTAATTCACCGAAACTTTCTCCTATTTTAATGTTATCAGTATAAGTATTATTTCTTGAAATATATTCTATACTTCCTTCTTTTAATATATAAAAATAATTTCCTATTCCTCCTTGTTTAAATAAATATATATTTGGCTCTACAGAAACTAATGACATTTGCCTTATTATTTCTTTTCTTGCTTCTTCATCTAAATCTTTCATAAAAAAATGCTTTTTTAAACAATTTCCTATTAATTCTTTATCTTGGTTTTTTCTATTATGTTTTTGAATTATTTTTAATACTGATTTTTCATAATCTTCTTTAAATTCTTCTTTTTCTTTTATAAAAAAATTTTTCTGTTTTTTACGTAATTGACCTGATGATTCTGTTTCAAAATTTTCAGATTTTTTTAAATTTTGTGGTGATGATATATTATTTATTTCTTTTATTGAGTTTGTTGATTTATTTGATATTGGTTTTTCTTCTTGTATTATTTCTAATTGGGCTGAAGTACTATTTCTTTTATTCTTTCTTTGAGTTGATAATAATTCATCTCTTGCAGTTTTTTCCTTTATAATTTGAGCAGGTTCTGTAATAGGACTACCATAAAAGCATTTAGAACCCATAATTACTTTTATTTTTCAAGAAATAAATTATTCATTAAAATAAAAAATTAAGTAATAAATAATTATATTATTTTAATGAATAGGATTATATTTTACCTCAATTTAATATTTATATCCATAATAAATTGTCATCCTAAAGCAGATTACCTTCGTAAATTAACTTTAGAATCAGAAAATGGATTAATAACATTCAATGCTAAAATGTATAAAGAATATGTAATGACACATCCTAGACCATATGATATAGTATTATTATTTACATTAAAAAGAAAATGTAATTTATGTGAAAGAGTAAAAGCTGAATTTGTTCAAGTTTCAGAATCATTTAGAGATGCAAATGGATTTAAACCAGATATGATAAATAAAAAAAGAGGAGTATTTTTTGCAGTTTTATATTATTCAGATGAAACATCTGCGATTTTTAAAAGTTTAAAATTCCCTTCTTTTACAACAATACTATATACTACTCCACAAAATATTCAAATTAATGATTTAGGAGAAACTTATGTTAAATATGATGAAGATTATATTATTTCATATCATGAAAGAAGTGATAAAATATATGCTTTGAAAATGATGGAATTTGCCAATGCAAAAAGTCAAAGAAAATTTCCCTTAAAAAAAGACCCTATTGAATTTTTAACATATTTTATATTATTTATAGGATGTATATTTATAGGATTTTCATTATATAACAATTTTAAAGATGTACTTTTATCACCTCCATTATGGTTAATTGCTTCGATGTTAGTTTTTATAATTTGTATTGGTGGTATTGTATATAATATTTTACATGGAACTCCTTTTGCAAAATATGATAGAGATGGTAATATAGTTGAATTTATTCATACTGGACAAAGATCACAATATATTGGAGAAGGAATTTTAATGAGTTCTTTATTTGTTTTTGGTGGTACTATTTTTTATGCTTTTAATTGGATCAATTATTTGATTAAAGGTTATTGGAATCATAAAATTTTTGCTTTAGGTTTAATTTTTTCTAGTTTAATTATTTTAAAAGTTATTACTTCTATTTATCAAATTAAAGCTAGATGGTATCATCCTACTATGTTACCACCTTTTAATTATGTTAAAGGACCTTTGATAAATGATCAAGGTAATTCGTTTTAAAAAATGATATTTATTATTTCAAAAAAAACATAAAATGAATAATTGATAATAATTAAAAATATAAAATTAAGAATAAATTAATTTTTTATTCTTTTATTTAAAATTTTTTTTTTAATTTTTTATTTATTTATTCTGAATTTCATTTATTCCTTTTTGGGGATTGGGGATTGG
>JAEEGI010027835.1_pt1 | contig 10792 bp, 5 predicted proteins | sample 8958751 | NCBI WGS metagenome assembly JAEEGI01 (sample SAMN16246545, study PRJNA631951) | gut metagenome | biome: gut microbiome; feature: rumen; material: KS-attached | host: Bos | place: Iran: Karaj | collected 2018-10 | reverse complement strand
GCGGCGATCACGCAAGGCCGTCTGGCCGTCGAGCCTGAAACGGAATATCTGCTGACGGCGATGGCGAAGGGAAGCGGTACGCTGTTCGGCTATGAATACGACGCGGACGGCAAATGGCTGCGCGGCTCCAAAAGTGTTGCTGTGCAGAGTGAAGACTGGGTTCCGATTTCCACTCGTTTCAAGACATCGAAGGACACGAAGACGTTTGAGGTCCGTTTCGAACTGTACGGCAAAGAACGGGAAGGCAAAGGCTGGATTGACGATGTGCGCTTCGGTTCTCCGCAGCCGCAACCGCAACCGCCGCAGAATTTTATCGCTAAATACGATCCGCAGGCGAAAGCTGTGAAGCTGTCATGGACGGCTTTGGAGGGAATGCGCTATTATGTCAGCCGTTCGCGTTATCCGGACAACGCCAACACGATGGTTCATGCCAGCAATCTGACCAGCGGCGAATATGAAGACAAGGATGTTCCAAAAGACTGGAGCCGTGTATTTTATCGCTTGACAGCGGCGGATGAATGGAACCAGCGGTCGGAGCCGACGGAAAACGTGGAAGTCCTGCTTCGCGCGACCAATGAAAAAGGCCGCGTCGTGCTTTGGACGGACAGCGTGATGAACAAATACCGCCGTTATGCGCCGCCGCAGGAAGACGAGGCGAAGCCGTCGCTGTCCATCTCTCTGGCCATCCGTGAGACGGAGGCCCGTCAGATTGTCGTTTATGCGGAAAATGCTCCGATTAAAGGACTTGACGTAAAAGTTTCGGAATTGAAGGACGCGGACGGCGCGGTTGCGGAAAATCTGGAGCTGCGGTTATTGCAGGCGTGCTATTCAATGGTTCGCAAGACGACCTGCGATCCGAAATTGAAACTGACGCCCGGCCTGTATGCCGATGCGTTGCCGCCGTTACAAGGCGCCATCGACGTGCCGTTGGAAGCCACGCAATCCATTTGGGTGCAGGCGGAGACGAAGGCCGGATGCAAGCCTGGAAAATATGCAGGCGTGGTGACGGTGACGGATAAGAACGGTTACAAGAAAGAGATTCCGCTGAGCATCGAAGTCTTTGATTTCGAGCTTCCTGTGACGCCGTCTTTCAAAAGCGCTCTGGCCGTTTGGCCGTCCGCCATCGAACGGGGCTATGATGTGGAGCCGAAATCGGCGAAGTGGCAGGAACTGTGGGAAAAGTACTATTGGTTCATGGCGGACCGCCGCATGGGCGCGGGTGAACTGCCGTATCCGATTCGCTCCGAAGAGGCTAGAAAGTTTTTGACTGATCCGCGCGTGGCGGCTTTCCAGATTCCCAGCGGCTGGGGCAAGAATATGAATTTGGAGAAACTGAAGGCGGATGTGGAGTATCTGCGCGAAAACGGCTGGCTCGACAGAGGCTATGTCTATTGCTTTGACGAACCGAACGAATCGCAGTACGATCTGGTCGTCGAACTGGCGAAAAAGGTCCATTCCCTTGGCAAGGACGTGCAGTTCATCATGACGGAGCAGCCTGAGCCCAAGTTGCTGGATTCCATTGACATCTGGGTTCCGATTCTCGGCTCCATCAATTGGGACAAGCTCTATCAGCGCCGCAAGGCCGGTCAGCATCTCTGGTGGTACACATGCTGCTGGCCGAAAGCCCCGTATCCGACGTATCTGATCGACGATTGCGGCACGTCCCACCGCATCCTGTCATGGCTGCAGGCCAAGTACGGGATTGAAGGCGTGTTGTATTGGTGCGTCAACGTCTGCACGATGTACCGCAACGGCGCCTATCAGAAAGAATGCAACGTGTGGGAGGAGGCCGAAATGTTCCCGGACGCCAACGGCGACGGCTTCATGATCTATCCCGGCAAGCAGGTCGGAATTGACGGCCCTGTCACAAGCATTCGTCTGGAACTCATCCGTGACGGCAACGAGGACTTCGAATATTTCCAAATTTATCGTCAACTGCTTGGAAATGATTTGGATGCGGAACGGCAGATACAGGCTGTCATCGCTCCCGTGGCGGTTGATTTGACGCATTGGGACCATGATCCGAAAAAACTTGAAGCCCAGCGTAACGCGTTGGCGCGGAAGATCATGGCGCTGAAAAAGAAATAAATCAAAAAACTAGAATACTAGAATTCTAGAATCCTGGAAAAATGAGGCAAGAATGAAACTGTGCAGTTTGTGGATGCTGGCTTTGGGCGCGGCGGCGCTGATGGCGCAGGACGGCGAAGCGTTGCTGCGGGAGCGGCTGGAGCGGAATCCCGCCTGGAAACGCGCACAGCAAACGCCTGCGTATGATGCACATGCGCCATCTGGTTTCGTTCTGGACGAAACGGAGAAGGCGCGGCAGCGCGCCGCCGGTGAAGAGTTGAAAAAACAGGTCGCAGCCGCCATTGCGGAAGGCCGGAAGGAGTTCCGCATGGCGCCCGGCCAGTATCGTTTCGCGGACAATAGCGGATGGCATTTCGACCGTGTGCAGGATTTCACATTGGACGGGCAGGGCAGTACGTTTTGGTTCGAACGCCCCATGTCCAAAATCGCCGACAATCCGCAAAGTTTGCTTTTCACAAACTGCAAGGGCATGACGCTGAAGAACTTCCAGATTGATTTCGACTTGCCGGTCTATATTCAGGGGACGATTCTTTCCATTGCCGAAGATTTGTCGAGTCTTGAAATGCAGATTGATTCAGACTGGCCGAAATCGGGCATGGGCGGCGGTCAGTTCACGCTTTATACGCCTGAAGGCGAATATATTCCGCAATATACGCTCATACACGATGGTGCGACGTTGCATGATGGCGACAAACTGACCGTGAAACTGAATCCTTCTCAGCTTGCACCGTATTTCACGAAAAACGCGCGGCTGGAGGCCCGCGGGATGACTGGCAAAGTGAAGGCGGGCACGTTGATCGCGTTGAATTTCCGCCGTGGCTTCACGATCCATGTGAACGGCTGTGAAAACATGACGTTCGAGAATATCGATGTCTGGCAGTCACAGGGCATGGGCATTTTGGAAAACGGCGGCAATGGCGGCAACAAGTTCTTGAACATGAGACTGATGCGCAAGCCTGGAACGCGGCGGATCCATTACGGGACGGCCGACCATTTCCATTCCAACTGCGTGACGCATGGCGCGTTGGTGGAGAACTGCGAGTTCGCCCATACGTCGGATGACAATTTGAATCTGCACGGCAACTGGCGGTATTGCTGGAAGCAATTGTCGCCGACGACGATCATCATCGGCGCGCCGAAGCCGCCTGTGGCGGGCACGGAGTTCCGCCTGCATCGCATCGGCAAGTTGCAGCAGGTTTCATTTTCAAAAGTCGTTGATGTCAAGCCTTTAACGGATGAGACATTGCTAAAGGAAATCGCCGACATGAAGCCGCAGGCGAATGAGCGGATTGCGTGGCGCAGGAAAGGGCAGCTGTATGTGGTGGAGCTTGGCGAGGCGGTCGATTTGCCTGCGGAGCAACTGCTGGTGGACACGTATGTCGATAATTCGGAAGGTTTTGTGATTCGCGGTTGTTATTTCCACGATTCGCGTTCACGTGGCGCGTTGCTGACCGGCGTGGGCGGTGGCCTTTTGGAGAACAATGTCTGGAAAGACGTGCATTCAGGCTTGAGCGTCTATGAAGAATCGTGGGGCTATGCGGAAGGCGCGATTCCGCACAATGTCAGAATCGTCAACAACACGCTGATCCGTTGCGGCGGCATCGAGACGGGCCTTGTGCCGCGCGACACGGCGCAGGGCGTATGGGATGATTCCATCATCCGCGATGTGGAAATCCGCGGCAATTGGATTGTCGAAGGCGGTTACATTCACATCATGTATGTCGATGGCGCAACTGTCAGCGGCAATGTCTTCTGGAATCCGTTGCGCTATGAACGCCACTCGGGGGATTTCTCAGGCACGAAGAACATGTTTGGCCATCCGCAATATCTTGGAATGGAACGTCATGGCGCTGTCTTTGTGACCGCCAGCAAGCATGTCGATGTGACGGGCAATACGGTCTATCTCGTCACGCCAGGCGACCTGCAAGCCGTCCAGCTTGGAAAATACGCCGACGGGAAGACGATACGGTATGAGCGGAATGAAGTGATAAAAATGCGGCCATAAGTGCTACTAAATATCTAGCGGCCTCTAGCGGTTCTAGAGGTTCTAGCGGTTCTAGTGGTTCTAGTGGTTCTAGTGGTTCTAGCGGTTCTAGCGGTTCTAGATGCCACACAAAAAACAAGCCCCGCAACATTTGCCGCGGGGCTTGCTTGTCTTTAAGATGAAGGGCCGGAATTACTTCTGGCGGATGAGGCCTTCGACCAGCTGCGTGTTGGATTCGGCTTCCAGCTGCTCGTAGTATTCCATCAGCTTGCGGCTCTTCTTGCGGTTGCCGAGGCTCGTTTTGATCTGTTCGGCAAGACGCTTCGACTCGTCGTCGGTCTTCAGTTCACGCTTGTCCAGATAGACCAGATCATAGCCCGTATAGGTCTTGACAGGCTCCATGACGGTGCCGACCTTGCCGCGATGCAACGCCTTCAGAAGGCCCATCTTGTCCTTCGCGTGCAGTTCGCGGTTCTGCTGGACGCCCATGAAATCGAAGGCTTCCTTCACAGGCTTGAATTCGATGTCGCCCGCGGCCTTGTCCAGCGGCGTTCCGGCGGCCAGTTCCTTGTTGATGGCGGCGGCCTTTTCTTCAGCCGTCTTCTTGACGGCGGCCATGGCCGTTTCCTTCCTGTACAGGTTCTTCAGGCGGTTGAAGGTGTTCGGATCTTCGGCGGACGGGACGGCCAGATAGGACGGCTTCACGTCCTTCAGGCAGGCCACGTAGCTCGCGTTCTGGCCGGCCACCATGTACGTGCAGGGATTTTCGGGCGTGCGGCTGAACAACAGCGTCATCAGCTGCGTCTCGCGGCCGAAGCCGGGGATGTCGGCGGATCTCGCGGAGCTCGGCAGATCGATGATTTCCGCGTCCTGAACGCCGGCGGCGACCAGTTCTTCGAAGACTTCAACCAACGCCTTCTTGGCGGCGCCGGCCTTGTCGTTCTGATCGCAGGCTTCCGTGAATCTCGTGGAGAACGCATGGGCGGCGTCCGCGGCGAGATTCTTCGTCTTTTCAGCCGTGATGGATTTGACCAGTTCGGCCTGGACGACAGGATCTTCATACGTCTTGCCCATGTCCTTTTCGATCAGTTTCACAATCATCATGGAGTCCTTGGTCTCCAGAATGCCGCTCACTTGGTTGATTTCCATGTCCAGAACAGCCTTGGCGATGGTCTCGTCCAACGTCGTGACATCGACGAGGCCCGTGTCGCCCTGCTTGCTCTTCGTCACCACGTCTTCGGAGTATTCCGCGACGAGTTCCGTGAATTCCTTTCCTTCCTTCAGCTTGTTCAGCGCTTCGGTCAGTTTCGCCTTCTTGGCGGCTTTCGCGGCGTCATCGGCATTGGCGTCCAGATTGACGACGATCTGGTTCATGCGAACCTGCTTCTTTTCGAATTCAGCCTTGCGGGTTTCATATTCGGCCTTCTTCTCGGCGTCGGTGATTTCGAAACGGCCTTCGAACGTCGCGGGCTTGAAGGCGACAATCTTTGCGCTGCGCAGTTCTTCCTTGAAGAACGGCATGACGTTGTCGCTGAGGAACTCCTGGTATTTGGAGTATTCGGCCATCATGGCCTCTTCGTCCAACTTCTTGTCATCAAGTTCCTTCTGGAACGGCCCCATCAGATCCCAGACGCTTTCCAGACCGGCCACTTTGTCTTTGAACGGGGCGATTTTTTCGTTGAAATAGGCCAATGCCTTCTCGCTGATCAATTTATCGGTGATTTTCGCCTTGACTTCGTCATTGATGGCGGCGGGCATTTCGCCGGGCTTCTGTTCCGCCAGAATGGCCACGTTGAAGGCGCCGATCGTGGCGACTTCCTTTGTCACGGCGCCGACTTGATTCAACGCACGGATGGCGCGGGCGAGGGCACTGACATGGCCGGTCATGCCGGGGATTTCGTCGCCGCTGGAGAAGAAACCAGTCGTAACAACTTTGGCACCAGCCGCTTCAGCGAGTTTCGTGAATTTGGCGATGGATTCTTCGGGCTTCTCGCCGGCGGGTTTTTCCGCGACTTTGACGGCGAGATCTGCGATGGCTTTGCGAGCGGTCTCGCTGGCCTTGCGGCGGCTGACCTGCTTGCGGATGGATTCCTTCACATCTTCATATTTCTTGTCTTTGTAAAGATGGGCCTTGCCCTTCTCGAACATGTCCTTCAGTTCTTCTTCCTTCGGCTCGACCTGCGCCTTCAGATTGGCGTTCGCCAAGACATCTTCAACCGTGATGCTCGCCACGACGGCCTTCTTCTGGTCGTCCAGCGTCAGTTCGCCCTTGCGGGTTTCGAAGAATTTCGCGATTTCGTCATCGGACGGGGCGGAGTCCTTCGCGATGTTCATCGTGAAGTCGTGCTGGCTGATCGTGTACTGTTCAAGATATTCGTTGACTTCGTCGTCCGTCACTTCGATGCCTTCGGTGGCCTTTTCCTCCAGACGGTCGATGATCAAATTCTCCTTGATGATTTCGTCGAGGTCGCCGCCGCTCATGCGGTTCGGAATCATGTAGTTGTTGACGAAATCAAGATAGCGCTGCTTGGAGAAATTCTCCTTGCCGCCGAAAATCGGCTGAGACTGGATCGCGTCCAGAAGCTCTGCGTCCGACACTTTGTCCAAGCCCAGTTCATGGGCCTTGTGGAGGGCGCGCATGCGCTGAAGCGTCAGCTGCAGCAACTGTGAATCGCTGTTGTTGCGGCCGAGCGACATGCCCGTGCGCAGAACGTAGCCGACATCGGCCCTGCGCATCAGCTCCATGGTCTCCTTCGACTTCAACGTCTTGCCGTACATCTTGCCGAATGATTTCAGCCCGGGCTCGCGGTAGCCGCAGCTGTCCATGCCGCCGCCCAGCGAGAAAACGAAAATCACACTGATGATAATTCCGAGCACGATGTACGTCTTGCGGCCGTGCTTCTCAAAATAACGGTTGAAGCTACTGATGATCATGTGAGAATCCTTGTTATAGAGTCAAATATTATTTGATTTCCTTCTTCAAAACGACGCCGTCACGCGTCTTCGCGGACCGCCTTGATGGCGGCGGCGAAACCGTTCTTCGAACCAAAAACGCTGCTGCCGGCCACGAGAACGTCCGCTCCGGCCGCCTTCACCTGGCGGGCCGTGCCGACGGCGATGCCGCCGTCCACTTCCAGATAGATCTTCTTGCCCGTCGCGTCGATCATCTTGCGCAGGGAGGCGATTTTCGGCAACTGGCCTTCCATGAACGACTGACCGCCGAAGCCGGGCTCCACCGTCATGACGAGAACCATTTCCACCATTTCCAGATACGGGCGCAGGCTTGTCGCCGGCGTGCCCGGACGGAGGGTGACGCCCGCGCTGCAGCCGAGATCGTGGATCCGGCGGATCACGTCCGCCAGATCGCCGCGGCTCTCGACATGGACCGTGATATGGTCCGCGCCGGCCTTCGCGAACGGCTCGATGTAGCGGCCGGGCTCGGACAGCATCAGATGCACGTCAAACGGCAGGTCGCTTCCCTTCCGGATGCAGGAGACCACGCCGGGCCCCATCGAAAGGTTCGGGACGAAATGCCCGTCCATGATATCCACGTGCAGCAAATCCGCGCCGCCGGTCTCCACGCCCGAAATCGCCTCTCCAAGGCGGCTGAAATCCGCCGCGAGAATCGATGGCGCCACCAGGCAGCCGTGCTCAAATTTCATTTCATTCAGTGAACGGTTTTTCATCGCATTCGCCCTTTTACAACAAAAAACGGGCACAGAGACGCGTCTGTGTCCGTTTTTTCATGCATGTCACGCCATGACAATCCTTATGGCATTAAGGCCTCCGCCAGCCATGCATGGCTTTCCCGCATGTTGACGGCTTTTGTCTTTCAAAATCAGGCCTTGACAATCTTGTTCGACCGGATGCAGGCGGTGCAGACTTTCATCTTCACGACAGATCCGTTGACCAGGGCGCGGACGACCTGGATGTTCGGCTTGAACGTGCGCTTCGTGTTTTTCACAACGTGCAGACCGATGCCGCCTTTCTTCTTCGCCAAACCACGATACGTGATATGGCCGCCCACAACTTGGCGCTTGCCGCAAATCTCGCACACATTGCTCATTGTAATGACCTCTGATTCTATGGTTGATGTTTTATTGAAACTGTTTTGAAAAAACCATACCCTAAACAATAAAAAAACCGTGCTTCCCATCCCGCACGGCAGTTTTTCATCTGCTGGATTCACATCCGCAAGTATGGTCTTCGCATGATCTAGCAAAATACCGCCTGCTCCCGTCTCCCGTCGCCTTCCTTTCAGACAGACTTAATTGCTTGACATGCTTGCCTTTTCCATGCAAAAGTGGGATGGCCGGGACTCGAACCCGGGACCCCCGCATTAAAAGTGCGATGCTGCTACCGACTGAGCTACCATCCCATATGCAGGTGGAAAAAACATCCTATACTATACACCCACATTGGATTTTTACAAACAATTCTGTTTTTTTTTAAAGAAAATCGACACTTTTTCGCGATTCGCCCTGTCATTTGTCATTTATTAATTTATAGTAATGTTTTCGACTTATCAATCACTCAACGAATTCAGACATCGACAGGAACCAACATGTCTATCCAAGAACAATGGCAGCAAATGCGCAAGGCGACAACGGCCTCGGAGCAGCAGCTTCTTGAGCAGTTCATCCCATGGACAGAGGAATTCACGGCGGAAGAGAACGACGCCAACGGAGCCTTCGTCCATTGGCGCGCTATCGACAAGGACACCAGGCTCGGCCTGCTTAGAAACGCCATCGGCGGCACGATTGTCTCTCATCCTAAATGTCCGCAAGCCGAATTGGGCTTCCTCTATGCCCTCTACCAGTTCCTCTGCCACCGCAGAACATTCATCTGCTGCCCGCTGGCCATCGAAGCATTGACCATCCGCCACTTGACGGAACGCATCAGCGCCATTGAAAAACTGCGCATCGACCTGCTCGGCCACTGCGTCGGCGCCTCCCACCGCCATCTTTCGGACTGCCAGAACTGTGATTTCGCTTTCGCGGACTATTTCCAGTTCTTCTCGGCTATCAAACGCCAGCCGGACATCTTCAAGAGCCAAGTTCAGGCCATTTTCATTCTGGAAGGCGATTTCAGCCTCTATGCCAACCGCATCATGGCTTTCGAACACAACATCCCGAAGGCCACCGGCATTGTTTACAAGTCCACGGGCAAGATTCCCGAAAGCTGGAACAGCGGCGGTGACGTCGTGGACATCATGGGCTACTTAAAGGATGCGAAGCTCACGCTGGCTGGTTCGTCTTGCCACATTGACCCATATGTCGCGGAAGAAGTCAATTTCGTCATGGGAAGCGCCTTCCGCAAGCCATTGAAAGGGGACAAGCATCTTCCGTTTTCGGCTTTCACCTACCGCAGTGCCGAAGAGCGCGCCTCCGCAGTCGCCAACGATGTCGCCAAAGCGAAAGGCAATGCGTTCATCATCTGCTATTCGGATCCCGTCTTGGCGAAAATTCAGGAGGAATTCCGTAGAAGTGGCCTCGAATACACGTTCACGACGCGTTCTGCGGATATCAACACGTTCTTCGAAATGAAAACTGGAGACGACAAACGGCGGATCATGATCTTCCGCGGGTTGCCGTCGCCGCTCGTGTATCAGGACAAGCCGCTTTGCGATGGTGCGCTTTTTGTGGCGGAGCATTTCGTCAGCATGGCGGTTCATGACAAGCTCTTCGCTTTCAGCAGGCTCATCTTCAATGAGACGCAGCAGCCGAAGATCTACTTCTCCTTGGAGGACAGCCTGTTCGCCATTTACGAAGAAGACGCCCAGTTCAAGAAGCTCTTCAACATCATCGATTTCACGGAGAAGTACGACCCGTGGAAGCAGATTCGCCGCGTTCTCGCGAAAGCCATGCTCAACAAGCTCCATAAAGTGCGCACGATGTGCCTCAACGAAGAAATGGTCGTCTTCACGACGTCGCTCGTCAAAGTGGCCGACCACTACACATCCGGTATCTCGCAGCAGCAACAGCGCAAGGCCGCCAACGCCTCCGTCAAGATGGAAGCCCTTTGCTTCTGCGGTTCTGGCAAGCCCTTCAAGGAATGCCACGGCAAGAAGAAATAAGTCCGCCGCCATGCCCCACGGCTTGGCATGCAACTTTCATTTATACCTTTTATAATTATTATTATGTTCGTCACATTTGGCTTAGACACGACTGACACGCCCGACAAGATCAAGGAGTACATAAAATACGGCGCAGAGGAGTTCTTCGCGGGATTCATTCCTCGCAACTGGCTCTCCAAATACGGCTGGGAGGTGTGCCCAAACCGCAGACCGCTTGGTCATACCTATAACTTCCTGCAGGTCGCTGACTTGCGGGAGGTCGCAAACGCCATCCATGACAACGGCGGGCGGCTTAATCTCGCCATCAACGCCCATGACAACGGCTCCGAGCGCCTCCCCTATCTTCGCGCCACCGTTGAAACCATGGAACAGTTCAATCCGGACGGATACATCGTGGCAGATCCCGCCGTCATGTTCAGCCTCAAGGCGTGGGGCATCAACAAGCCTATCCATCTCAGCACAGGCGTCGGCTGCTTTTCTTCCGAAGCCGTCCGCTTCTTCTGCAAGCAGTTCAACATCCGCCGCGTCGTCATCCCCCGTAAAATGACTCTCCGCGAGACAAAGCTCATGATTGACAATTTGAAGGATGTTAAAATCGAATTTGAAATCATGATCATTGGCTACCGTTGCTACTTCAACGATGA
>JAEEGI010027833.1_pt1 | contig 10792 bp, 5 predicted proteins | sample 8958751 | NCBI WGS metagenome assembly JAEEGI01 (sample SAMN16246545, study PRJNA631951) | gut metagenome | biome: gut microbiome; feature: rumen; material: KS-attached | host: Bos | place: Iran: Karaj | collected 2018-10 | reverse complement strand
CTGAAAAGCATCGTGCAAGATTTGCAGAAAATAAAGCGCGACATGCGAATCGTCTTCACGGTTTCACCGCTACGGCATTTGAGCGACGGCGCACACGGGAACACGCTTTCGAAAGCGACGCTGCAACTCGCAATTGATAAAGTTATTCAAGAGATTGCTCCGCCAGGCTCCCACGCTCCGCTCGGAGTAGGCGTAGCTCGCAACGACATAGGAGCCGAGTGCGGCGGAAATGTTCACAGTTCCATCGCCGAAGCGAATCAGTCATGCACTCCGCGCAATGATGTAGGAACAAAACTGGAGCCGGCCCAGCAAAATCGCAAAACTTCTGTCGAATATTTCCCAAGTTACGAAATCGTGATGGACGAGCTACGCGATTACCGTTTTTACGACAGCGACATGGTTCACTTGTCCAAAACCGCTGAAGAATACATATTCGAACGCATGGTCGAAACGTATTGCAGCGAAAAAACGCACGAAGATATCAAGCAAGTCGAGAAGTTCCTGAAAATGGCGAATCACCACATACAAGATGCAGACTCCCCCGCCACCGCGACATTTCTTCAAAAGCTACACGCAGAAGCTAAAAAGCTCGAAAGCCAAATCGCAGGATTGAACCTTGACAATGAAAAGTTCAAGAAATGACTGGATCCGTGTAAGCCGGCCCCGGAATAAAAGCAACCAGGGCGAATGTTGCGAAAATGCTTGCATTTTCATAACTGAGCCGAAGTGCTTTGTACTTGTACAAATCCGGGGTGACAGCATTGAGGATGACGAGACGCATGAGCATGACAATGCATAAAGAAGGCGGGCCGAAGCCCGTCTTCCTTTTTCCTCCTAACAAAAGAGAGATATTAATTTTTGACGCAGCGAACCGACATCATTTCATTCACAGTGAGACGGCTTCTTCCATTCCAAAACACTTTTAGATTTGAAATAAATTCAACGCCGAACACTATTCCCTCAGCAAATTTATTGCCTCCGTTAGCACCGTCCGGGCTGATGACAAAATACTCCGTAGATATGGGGCCAAATCCGATATCCGGGAAACTAAGCGTCCCACCCATCCAGTCTTCTCCAACGATAAAACCCTGCATTCTAATGCCTTGCTTCAAGAGCTGAACCCAATCGTCAACCTTGGGAAGCCTCCATCCGTCCGGGCACAAGCCTTGATAATACCCATTCACGCGTTCGACAGAATCCACGATGGCCACGACCTTTTCGATATCGACTTTGCCGCTATCCATAGGTACCGAGGCAGAATCTAGTCCCATTGCTTCATACCACTTGTACTCGACATAGGAATCCCAATACGAACTGTCAAAAGTACAATACCAGCAACCATTACGAATCATCGATCTCCAATTCAACGAATCTTCGCCGCTGGCGCCTTGTACTCTAAACTCACCTTGAATACGACTTTCCCGAGACGCCTTCAATTCATTAACAGAAGCACTATCGAGAACAGGCTTTACTGTTTCAGTGCTATAAGCCAAGTTTTCCATCATCCACGTCTGTGTAATCCCATTGAAGGAATAGGTAACAGTTTTGTACGTTTTTCCGTCGCGTACATCAGTCATAACACCTTCTTCACGCGAAATTTCCCCATCCATCGTCCGATAAGCCGACGCATTCCAGTCTCCCGACATACATTTCACCTTAAGAATCAATTCAGGTCCCAGAAATTCAATTTCTAGCGAATCGCCTTCCTTTTCATCCGTGCACTTGCCCAGCCCATAAAGACTAGAGAGGAAGTTGCCGTACATTGTCCTTTCTTCATCTTTAAGATATTGTTCATAGAAAAGACTCGGACCCATGGATTCTTTGCAGGCCTGCTTGACCGAATCCGGAGCATCGACAAAAGACCCATTCATTGCGAAAACCTCAACCGACTGTTGATTAATGCATTTATCAGAGGACTCGGTGAAAACGCTCACAAAATATACGGCATCCATATCGGCACTGCTAGAGAAATAAACGTAACCACCATAACGGAATGGCGTATCGTAAAATCCGAACGCATCCATCACATCGCGATCAGCCTGCTGCTTCGCCGCATCAAAGCTCATCCCTTGCTTGACTAAATAGAGCAGGCGATAAGCTTCCAGGGAACTCATCACGTTGATAGCAACATCTTGGACCTCGCGCAAATTAACAACCGTACGATACGGGATGGATTTGCCACTGTAGTAGTACATCCAATCAAAATCCTCTTCCGGTTCCCACCAGTTCACTCCGCGCAAAGGTGACAATTCCAACAAAACATAGGGGCTGCTCAGCAATACACTATCGAACGCGAACATGCCTGAGGAATCCGTATAAGAACTGTAATAGATATTCTCCGTTGTATCAAGAGTTACGGAATCAAGTTCAGTCATCCTTACCATGTACCCATCCCAGAGATTACTCGAAATCAACGTCGAATCCGAAGACTGTTTATAAGAAACGCGCATCGCATGTCCGACGACTTGAACCGTCGCCGTAACACCCGTTTCTTCGACAGTACCGCCGGCAACGTCATTGTTTTCCGAGCATGCTGCAAACACAAGGGCGAGCAGCATCGCCATTTTGCGAACAAATGTTCTGTTAAAATTTAAGTAATTCATAGTTTCCTCCCATTCTATTTTTTTAAATTCTGTTTTTGCGTCAGCGGGAAAAGTTGCATGTTCAGACGATAGACTTCGTCCGTTGCGGCATTTTTTCGAGCAATCGCGACAACTCTTTTACGGCAATCGGCAATTTCTTGCACGATTTCGTCGTAGCCGTCTTTGGTAATACCAAACGTGACACCAGAGAAATTTCGTTTATCCTGAGCCACACCCTCAATCGCATCAAGCGCGAGTTCACCCATTTGGCGGTGCATCGTGCGGACCGCCAACGGAGTCACTTCCATGCAGCCCGTCGTCAAGGATTTGTCCGTTTGTACATAATTACCTTCGTCGTTCTTTTCAAGGAAACCGCCCTTGACCAAAAAGTTCAACACATCGCTGACTTCGGCAGCAGTAATTTCTGGGCGGCAGGCATGAGCAAGAGCAAGCGGTTTTGCGCCAGGCATTGATGGTGCAAGTTCACGGATGACAGGATTTTTCCAGCTTTCGAAAAAGCGGAACGAATCGCCTTCCAAGATTTTCGCCTTGTGCGCATCAGCAATGGCAAGCATATTGTTAAAGGCGGCCTTCTTTTCATCATCTGTTTTCGCATGATCGAACTTGACCATTTCAGTAAAATAATCGCGTTCGTAATCGACCAAGCGCATGGCATCAGCAACGCGAACAGTCGCCGCTTCGCTCAAGTTAAAGCGGCCTTCGCTCACGTATTTCAGATAAACACGCGACGAAAAACCGGCTTCGTTTGCGAACTCTTGCCAAGTAAACGCGGATTTCGCCTTTTTGTCGGCGTAATAATCCGCAATATACAGGCGATAGCTCGTATATTCTAGTATTTCTTTCATTTTTCCTCCTTACTGCGGCCTCTATTTTTCCATAGCCGAGTGTTAAAACGAGTTTCGGCTCTTTTTGTCCGTTTCGTTCTTGAAATCAAATATACAACTTATTTTTCAAAAATGCAATAGTTTTACAATACAAAATATCAATTTTTACAAAATTTTAAATGTTTTTAGAAATTATTGAAAAATTTTAATCAATTTTCACAACACAAACGTATTGTAGAAACGAGAATGCCAATCCCGGAACGGAGTCCGGGATGACAGCAATGAGTGCAGTATCTGCGATTAGTGCCGTGTAAGGCGGCCCCGGCCCTTCGGCAGGCTCAGGGACCTAAGGCCATGATGACGATGCAAATCAAAACATCACAGGATCCCCTCCCTAACGGTCGAGGATGACGAACTGCGACTCTCGCCTTTTGTGGTTGTCTTCGGGCTTATGCCCTCTGGATGACGAGATGCGAGGATGACAAGATGCGCGGGCTTTACGCGCACTTACTGTTGTTGGTTTTGCGATTCGCGCATGCGGCGGCGGGCACGGGAGCCGGGGCGATTGCGGCGATGATGGCGCTTGACGCTGTTCGGATTTGGCGTATTCGACGGATTCGTCACATTTACGCTTTGCGGCGCTCCACCATTTGCGACAACGTTGTTCGCAAGGCGTTCGTTGCGATTTCCGCGGTCGTCACGATTCTCGCGATTTTCCTTGCGCTTGCCATGCTTTTCGCGGGTTTCCGCAGCACGTGCCTGAGCTTCTTCGCGGGACATGCGACCACGAGAATTGCGCATCATGCTTTCGACGGTTTCTTTTTGCGGAGGTGGCAATTTGTCATAAATGCTCTGGTCACCTTCCGGAATTTTCACGCGGGTCAGTTTTTCGATACCGCGCAAATCGGATTCTTCGTCCGGCGAGCAGAACGAAATTGCAACGCCCTCCTTCCCTGCACGAGCTGTACGGCCAATGCGATGCACGAACGTTTCATGTTCATTCGGCAAATCGTAATTGAACACATGGCTCACATCATCCACGTCAATGCCGCGGGCCGCAATATCTGTCGCGACAAGTACTCGAATTTGTTCGCACTTAAAGTTTCCAAGAGCTTCTTGGCGACGGTTCTGGCTCTTGTTTCCGTGAATCGCAGCGCACTTGACACCCGCCTTTTCGAGCACACGTACTATTTTATCCGCACCATGCTTAGTGCGGCAGAACACGAGCACCTTTTTCATCTCGGGATGTTCCGCTAAAAGTTCCTTGAGGAGCGCCCCCTTGCGACGCTTGTCGATGCGGTACAGTTCCTGACGGATGCGTTCAATCGGAGTGCTCTGCGGAGCGACTTCCACACGCACCGGGTTCGGACGCAGAATCGTCGCAGCGAGTTTCGAAATTTCATCGGGCATCGTTGCGCTAAAGAACAAATTCTGCCTATCCGGCGGAAGCATCGCCACGACCTTGCGGATATCATGGATAAAGCCCATGTCGAGCATGCGGTCCGCTTCGTCAAGCACGAAAAATTCCAGTTTCTTGAGCGATACAGCCTTTTGTCCAATCAAATCCAACAAACGTCCCGGAGTCGCCACAAGCACATCGACACCGCGAATTAATTTATTCTTTTGCGGTCCATCGCCCACACCGCCAAAAATGCATGCCGTCGAAATCGCCGTGAACTGCGCATATTCCTTAAAGCAATCTTCCACCTGAATCGCAAGCTCTCGCGTCGGCAAGAGAATCAGCGCACGGCACGTCTTTGGCGAACGGAACTTCCCGGAATCCAAAAGTCGCTGCAAAATCGGAAGCGCAAACGCAGCAGTCTTCCCAGTCCCCGTCTGTGCAATTCCCAACAAGTCCTTGCCTTCGAGCAGGCTCGGAATAGATTGTTCTTGAATCGGAGTCGGAGTTTCATAACCAACAGCGCGAACGGCTCGCTGCAAGGGATTTGCCAATGGAAGTTCTTCAAATTTCATAGTGCCAAAGATAGAAAAAGAGAGCATCACAACATACGCCCTCCAACCTTCCCCTAGTGCATACGGCGATCCATCCCAGCATGAGTTGCGTAAAAAACTTTCTTGTCTTCGTACATGCGTGCGTCAATAATATTAATAAAAGTATCGATACTTTCGGTTTTCATATCGAGTTTATGTGCCCCGATAGACGCAGACAACATATAAGGTTTCGACTTGTTATTATTAAATTTGTCAAAAAGATGGCGAATTTTTGCAATACAATTTTTCGCTTTTGTATCATCTTGCGTATTAAGTAAAATAATAAATTCATCCCCTGCATAACGGATAACGCAACCGGCATTGCCAACGGCCAATTTTAAAATACGCGATGCAATCAGCAGAGCCTCATCACCCACCGCATGGCCAAATTCATCGTTTATATGCTTGAACCCGTTTAAGTCAATCATGATTCCTGTAATATTGAGTTTCGGCATCTTGATGTACTTTTTTAGCAAGTAATGCATATAAGAGCGGTTGAAAAGACCCGTAAGAGGATCTTGATAAATCATCTCGTTTTGAAGGCTAGCAAGTACGCCCGCAATCGAAATCGCGATACTTGTAGGTATCACAGAAATTCCGTAAAACACCGACTGCAACACCCCCCCGATGAGAATTGGCACAATATAGACCCAAATCGGGAAAAACTTGAGGAACCCGCCCTTGGCTTTGCTCTTAAAGTAAGTCACAAGGCTGTTGATCACCAGCATATAGTCAACCACCACGTAATAAAAATACAGATAAGTTCTTGAATAAAGGTTGTTTTCGTCAATAGTGAACACTATCGGCTCAAATAAATTGACAACAAGCAAAAAAAGACTGACAACGACGACCGAATTCAGGGCAATCCTAGAACGCCGTGACATTCCTCCATTTAAATGGTACGCGAGGAACCGCACCCAAAAATTGACCGCAAGCATATTCGCCGCAAAAAGCCACGTACTCGCCGCATAGACCGCTATCTTGGGGAACAAGCCCGGCACACCCTTCATGGTATAAGAAATCGGGTCGGCAATGCAACTGGTCAAAGCAAGGAACATCATCAACAACAGGTTCCTGTTGGCACGGCTCTTACTTTGGAAACGCCACAAATTGCATACTATCAAAACGCCAATCAGAACAATCCCGATTACGTTTGCAACATAAATGCTTTCTAAATTGAAAAGCGGCTCCATTCCATTTTCCTTCTTCTGCAATTATACATTTTATTTTTACCCTGCAAAGCAAAGAAGGGAAAGTAAAGCTAAACTTTGGAGTCTCTTTCCTTGTGCCTCCAATAATCCAATCCTAGAGGGTCCAGCTTGATATACCTTGCAATAAACGCCGGATTGCGCCCGCGCCTGCGTTGGCGTTCATAATCACGAAGAGCCATGAAAGCGACGTTGCCCAAAATGACGCATGCAGGCAAGTTAATCAACGCCATGCCGCCCATCGTAATATCAGCCAAAGCCCAGCAGGCATCCATCGGCGTCACAGCGCCGAAAAGCACCACCAGGCAGCACGCAATATGAATCACCGTCATCACTTTTTTGCTCGGCATTTTCTTGTTATTGATGAAGGCGATTGCATTATGCACATAGAAAAGGTTGCCAAGCAGCGTCGTGAAAGCGAACAATGCCATCGCCACCGTGATAAAGATAGGTCCAGCCGCATCAAACGTCTTCGAGACCGCCTGCTGCACGTACATCGCCCCGGCATTTTCCGCAGTTCCCGGCACGCCAGAAACAAGACACATCATGGCCGTCGCCGTGCAGAGAAAAAGCGTATCGATATACACCGAAATCACTTGCGCAAGCCCTTGTTTTACCGGATGCGAGACATGGGCCGCAGCAGCAGCGTTCGGAGCAGACCCCACACCGGCCTCGTTCGAATAAAGTCCGCGCTTGATGCCATACATCAGGCAAGAACCTGCTATACCTCCGCCAATCGCTTCGAAGTCAAACGCGTCACGCATTATAGCCACAATAACCGAAGGAATCATATCGTAATTTACAACCAAAATAATATACACAAGGAATACATAGAAAAGCCCCATGAACGGCACAAGCACGCTAGTCAATTTAACAATACGCTTGCCGCCACCGAACAAGCAAAAGCCCACAAGCAAAGCAAGAATCACGCCGATAATCCAAGGAGTCACCGACGGATTGTAGAAACTGTAGGTCTCGAACGTCGATTGCAGATTGTACGAACAAAGCAAATTAAAGCCGAATGCGTATGTCAAAATCAAGAACACTGCAAAAACGACACCAAGCCAGCGGCTATGCAACGCCGTCTCGATATAATACGCCGGTCCGCCGTAACATTCGCCGGTATGACGATCGCGACGCTTATAGACCTGTGCAAGCGTACTTTCGACAAACGCAGAAGACGCACCGATAATCGCAAGCACCCACATCCAGAACGCAGCACCCGGCCCGCCAAGGCAAATCGCGGTAGATACGCCAATGATGTTTCCCGTACCCACGCGGGATGCCGTCGAAACGAACAACGCCTCCAGCGAAGATACGCCGCCCGTTTCCTGAGGTTTTTCAGCGAGCGTACGAATCGCCTCCACAAAAAGCCGAACCTGAACGAACCGCGTGCGGATACTGAAATAAATTCCCGCAGCCGCAAGGACCACAATCAATATGGGATAATAAAGAACATTGTCAACAGTGTTCAGGAAATCGACCATCGTTGAAACTCCTAACAGAACGAATGCTAAAGTGCTAATTTAGAAACTTCTACACAAAAAAAAGCAAAAGGCGCCCCGCACAAATGCGAGGAACGCCTTTAAAATTTTGAGATTCTTTCGTCTCTGTACAAGTACCAAATGCTAGGCTCAGTTATAGGTCTGCAAGCAGCCCTACAACATTCGCCTTATGCATTTGTCGTCTGTAGCCGCAACGCGGCGTTCTTTCGTCTAACTAAGCGCCCAACTTAGCTCTAATCCAGTTGTTGGCGTTGGCGATAGCACCGGCAATCTTTTCGACTTCCTTGGTGCCAGCCTGAGCGCGGTCCGGACGTCCACCGCCGCGGCCACCGCAAGCAGCGGCGAGGTCCTTGACGAGGTCGCCGGCCTTGATGCCCTTGGCCTGAACGTTCTTGCCAACCATCACGGCGATACTACCGGAACCGTTGTCCTTGTTCGCAATCACGGCGACGCTATCGGTGTCGAGCTTGTTCTGAACGCCGTCGAGCAAGTTCTTGTACTTTTCGTCCGGCAAAGCGAGTTCGCGAACGTAGAGGTTCACGCCCATCACGTTGATGCCGCCGTTCAAGAGTTCGGCAGCGGCAAGCGTCGCAAGTTCGAGCTTCACGGACTGCAGGCTCTTTTCGAGATTCTGCGTCTTGGCGAAGCTCTGCTGAATGCGGTCGAGAACTTCGGCATCCTTGCAGCGGAGCTGTTCGCGGAGAGCGGTGAGAATCTGCGTACCGGCGCGGAGCAGCGAGAGAGCGCCACGGCCAGAGACGGCTTCGATACGGCGCACGCCAGCGGACACGCTGGATTCGCTGATAATCTTCACGAGGCCGATGTTACCGGTGTTCTGCACATGCAAGCCACCGCAGAGTTCCTTGGAGAATTCTTCGTTGCAAGCACCCATCTTCACGACGCGGACTTCGTCGCCATACTTTTCGCCGAACAGAGCCATGGCACCGCTGGCCTTGGCTTCGTCAACGCCCATCACCTGAGTGTTGACCGGCAAGCATTCCATGACCTTGGCGTTCACGATGTCTTCGACCTTCTGGATTTCTTCAGCAGTCATCGCGTTGAAGTGGCTGAAGTCGAAGCGGAGAAGTTCGTTCGAAACGAAGCTACCCTGCTGCTGCACGTGAGTGCCGAGCACCTGGCGGAGAGCGGCCTGCAGCAAGTGTGTGGCGGAGTGGTTCTTGCGAATATCGTTACGGCGGTCGTTATCGACGGTTGCCATGAACACAGCACCCATCGTCGTTTCGTTAGCCGTACCCTTCTTCACCTTACCGCGGCAAAGGGCGGTGTCGTTCACCTTCACGGTGTCGAACACGTCAATTTCCAAGTCAGCGGAAACGAGCGTTCCCTTGTCGCCGACCTGGCCACCCATTTCGGCATAGAACGGAGAGGTTTCGAGCACGATGCTGAGCACGCCCTTGTCTTCGCGCCAGCGGACAACCTTCGTTTCGCAAGCGGAAAGTTCATAGCCCACGAACTTGGTGCTTTCTTCGCTGTACTGCGTCCAGCCTTCGGTACCCATCGTGTTGATGCCCTGCTTCATGTTGGCGCGGGCGCGGGCCTTCTGTTCTTCCATGCACTTCTCATAGCCTTCTTCATCAATCAGGAGGCCCTTTTCTTCGGCGAGAATGCCAGTGAGGTCCGGCGGGAATCCGTAGGTATCGTAAAGGAGGAACACCTTGTCGCCCGGAATCTTGTCGCCCTTCTTCAAGTCGGCGGAGATGGCGGCGAAGCGTTCGAGACCAGCGTCGAGCGTGCGGATAAAGCTTTCTTCTTCGCTCTTGATGACAGATGCGACGAATTCCTTGCGTTCACGGATTTCCGGGAAGGCGTCGCCCATGGTATCAGCGAGCACCTGCACCAGCTTGTAGATAAAGGCTTCCTTCTGGCCAAGCAGGCGGGCAAAGCGGCTAGCACGGCGAAGAATGCGACGGAGCACATAGCCACGGCCTTCGTTGCTCGGCAAGGCGCCATCGGCAATAGCGAAAGAAATCGCGCGGATGTGGTCGGCAATCACGCGGTGCGGAGTACCGGTTTCGCCATCGTTGTACGGCACGCCACTGAGTTCAGCAATCTTTGCGATAATCGGGGTGAACACGTCGGTGTCGTAGTTGCTGGTCTTGCCCTGGAGAATGGCGCAGATACGTTCGAAGCCCATACCGGTATCGACGTTCTTGGCCTTCAGCGGAATCAAGGAGCCGTCGCTCACGCGTTCGTACTGCATGAACACGTTATTCCAAATTTCGATGTAGCGGTCGTTTTCGCCGTTCACGCCCTTGATCGGGTCCTTGAACGTTTCGGCCTGCGTGGCGAGGTCGCCGCGGTCGTAATGGATTTCGGAGCAGGGGCCGCACGGACCGGTGTCGCCCATTTCCCAGAAGTTGGAGTGAGCGTCGAAGCGCATGATGCGGTCATCCGGAAGACCGGACACGTCCTTCCAAATCTGCCAAGCTTCGTCATCGTCCTGATAGACGGTCGCAAACAGGCGTTCCTTCGGGAGCTTCCAAACTTCGGTGAGGAGTTCCCAGGCCCAAGCAATGGCTTCTTTCTTGTAGTAGTCGCCGAAGCTCCAGTTGCCGAGCATTTCGAAGAAGGTGTGGTGGTAGTTATCGCGGCCCACCACGTCAAGGTCGTTGTGCTTACCGGACACGCGGAGGCACTTC